>JAESGM010000416.1_pt1 | contig 37836 bp, 31 predicted proteins | sample 9269721 | NCBI WGS metagenome assembly JAESGM01 (sample SAMN15720920, study PRJNA650825) | algae metagenome | isolation source: Komarekiella atlantica HA4396-MV6 and co-occurring heterotrophs from... | place: USA: Theobald House, Kauai, HI | collected 2009-07-29
TAGAATTCATTGAAACTTTGGCACGGCCGGAGGGCCTCCGGGGAAGCCGCCGGGCTCCCCGTGGCGATGTGCGACGAGCCACTGCCGGCCTCAGCGCGCGATCGGGATGATACGGACCGTCGCGGGGCTCGCCGGTGCGAGCGTGCCGCGCAGGGTGGTCGCGTCGCTGGCGAAGTTGTCGTCCTGGACGCTGGCCTCGCGCAGGCGCATCTGGCGGCGCACGCTGGTGGCCTGCGCTTCCATCCTGGAAATGCCGACGAGCGCGTCGATCTGCCGACGCTGGCCCTTGCTGAGGTCGGCCGAACTGCGGAAGTCGCGGAAATCCTGCGGCCGATAAGGCCAGCGCTGAGAGCCGGCGAAGGTCCGCACCTTGCCGTCGAGCACGACGCTGTCGCCGGGGCGCAGCGTGAAGTCGCGCAGCAGCGAGACGCGCCGCTCCCCGGCCTGGACGATGGCCGGGCGGCAGGCGGCATCGCCCGACTTCTCGTGGCCATAGGCGACCGGCAGCGCGCCATAGCGCTTCCCGTCCGCGGCCTGCGCGTTGTCGATGGTGTCGGCCCCGGCCGCGACCCGGAAGACCTTGACCGGGATGCCGGGGTTCATCGCCTGGCAGAGCGCCTCATGGCCCTTCATCTCGGCCTGCGAGCGCAGATAGCCGATCGGCGCATGGAAGCCGTCGCAGAGGCGCACGCAGATGGTGCGCGCCACATCGGCCGCGCCCGACACAGTGTCGAGGCGGGCGGCGACCTGAGCCTTGCGGGCGCGGGGCGGGGGCGCGGCGGCGGTGCGCGGCTTGAAGGGGTTGAGGTTCAGCGGCGGCTGGGCCAGACGACCGTCCGGCCGCAGCTCGAAGATCTGGCGCCAGCGGCTGTCCGACGGAGCGTAGGCCCTGGCCGAACTGTACGAGACAGGCGGGGGCGCCGCGTAACGAACCGCATTGCGCGGCGCCTGGTCGGTGAAGAAGGCGCGGATGCCGGCGTCGTTCTCGGCCTGGACGACCGAGACGGTCAGCACCGCGCCGCCTGCGCCGAGCGCAAGGCCAAGAAGCCCGAGCGCCGCGCCGCGCATGGCGCCCGCTGGCCTTGCCGTCCTGCCGATCGATGAAATCTCGGAGACGGGCGCGCACGCGTCCGCCTTCTGGTCGTCACGGACACGCAACATCGCGTCAACTCCACTGCACGCTTGTCCACTCGTCCGCCGCCCGAATTCTCTAGTTTACTTTTCGTTAAGATTCAACGCCGCAAGCGGCCTGTCCCGCTGGAATGGCGGGGATGATTAACGCGCCGGTCGCACCGAAAAGCCCGCCGCAGCGGGGGTGCGACGGGCCGGTCATGAACGGCAGGCGGGCCGCGCGGAATTACAGATTGGGCTTGTGCACCGCGCTCGGCACCGCCACGGGCGCGGCGGGTCCCAGGATGTCGACCGGCTCGCGCCGGTCGCGGCCCGACAGCCAGCTATCGACCTTGTCGAGATAGAAATACACGACCGGGGTGATGTAGAGCGTCAGGAGCTGCGAGACGAGCAGGCCGCCGACCACCGCGATGCCGAGCGGCTGGCGCAGTTCCGCGCCCGCGCCGTGGCCGATGGCGATCGGCAGCACGCCGAACACGGCCGCGAAACTCGTCATCATGATCGGCCGGAAGCGGACGAGAGCCGCCTCCCGGATCGCCGACAGCGCGTCGTCGCCCATCTTGCGTCGCTCGATCGCGAAATCGACCATCATGATGGCGTTCTTCTTGACGATGCCGACCAGCATCAGGATGCCGATGATCGCGATCACCGACAGGTCCATGCCGTACCATTGCAGCGCCAGCAGCGCTCCCAAACCTGCCGAGGGCAGGCCGGACAGGATCGTGATCGGGTGGATGAAGCTCTCGTAGAGCACGCCGAGGATGATGTAGATCACCAGGATCGCGGCGACGATCAGCAGGCCCTGGCCCTTGAGCGAATCCTGGAAGAGCTGCGCCGAACCCGCGAAGCTGCTGGTGATCGTCGCCGGCAGGTTGACGTCGCGCTCGGCCGAGCGGATCGCGTTGACGGCGTCGCCGAGCGAGATGCCCGGCGCGGTGTTGAACGAGATCGTCACCGCCGGCTGCTGGGCGATGCGGTTGACCGCCAGCGGGCCGACGCTCGGCTTGATCGTCGCGACCGATTCCAGCGGCACGTTCAGGCCGTTGGCTGCCTTGAGCTGAAGCCGCGACAGCACGGCCGGGTCCTGCTGATACCGGCGGTCCGCCTCCATGATGACCTGATAGTCGGTCGCGGGCGTGAAGATGGTCGCGATCTGGCGCGAGCCGAAGGCGTTGCCGAGCGCCTGCCGGATCTGGTCGCTCGAAATGCCGAGGCTCGCGGCCCGCTCGCGATCGATCTCGATCGAGAGCTGGGGATTGCGCAGCTGGAGGTCGATCGTGGCGTCGCGCAATTGCGGGATCTGGCTCAGCCTTTGCTGCAGCAGCGGCGCGTAGGTGAAGAGCTGGTTCAGGTCCGGCCCCTGCAGGGAGTAGAGATACTGCGCCCGGGCGGGCCGGCCGGCGTTGAGATTGATGTTCTGGACCTGCTGGAACACCGCCGTCATGCCGGGCACTTCCGCCGTGGCGCGTCGCAGCCGGCCGATCACGACGCTGGCGGGATCGCGCTCAGCTTTCGGCTTCAGCGCGATGAACATGAAGCCGGCGTTGACGGCGTTCAGGCCGCCGATATTCGAGGTCAGGTAATCGACCGCCGGGTCGGCGCGCACGATGTCGGCGACGCGCTGCTGGCGCGTGGCCATCGCCTCGAAGGAGGTGTCGGGCGGGCCTTCGGTCGCGCCGCGCAGAAGCCCGGTGTCCTCGATCGGGAAGAAGCCCTTGGGCACGGTCGTGTAGAGATGCGCCGAGTACCAGACCGTGCCGAGCGTCAGCAGCAGCATCAGGAAGCGGGCCTTCAGGGTGAAGTCGAGCGTGACGCGATAGGCGGTCAGCATGGCCTGGAAACCGGCCTCGAAGACGCGCTCGACGATGTTGGGCTTCCTGTGGTGGTCATGCGCCTTGAGGAAGCGGGCGCAGAGCATCGGCGTCAGCGTCAGCGAGACGAAGCCCGAGACGATGATCGCCGCCGAGATGGTGCCGGCGAAGGTGACGAAGACTTTTCCGACGACGCCGCCCATGAAGAAGACCGGGATGAACACGGCGACGAGCGAGATGGTGATCGAGATGATGGTGAAGCCGATCTCGCGCGAGCCGTCGAGCGCCGCCTGGAACGGCTTCTTGCCCATCTCGATATGCCGGACGATGTTCTCGAGCATGACGATGGCGTCGTCGACGACGAAGCCGACCGCCAGCGTCAGCGCCAGGAGCGAGATGTTGTCGAGCGAGTAGCCGAGCGCATACATCGCCGCGAAGGTGCCGATCAGCGAGATCGGCAGGGCCAGCGCCGGTATCACCGTCGCCGCCAGGCTCTTCAGGAACAGGAAGATCACCATGATGACGAGCACGATCGCCAGCACGAGCGAGAACTCGACGTCCTCCACCGCCTCGCGGATCGGGATCGAGCGGTCGTTGAGGATGTGCAGGTCGATCGCGGCGGGCAGCTGCGCGCGGTAGGAATCGATGCGGGCGCGGATGGCGTCGACGACCTCGACCGTGTTGGCGTCGGACTGGCGATAGACCGCCAGGATGATCGAACGCTGGCCGTTGAACCAGCTCGCCGTCTGGTCGTTCTCGACCGAATCGTAGACCGTCGCCAGATCGTCGAGCCGGATCGGCACGCCGTTCTTCTGCGCGACGATGAGGTTGCCGTATTCCGAGGCGCGTTCGAGCTGGCCGGTGGCGCCCAGCGTCAGGCGCTGGTTCTCGCCGTTCAGCGAGCCGACGGGCGCGTTCGAATTGGCGGCGGCGACGGCGTTGCGGACATCCTGCAAAGCGAGGCCGCGAGAGGACACGGCGTCGGGATCGACCTTGATCCGCACCGCGTATTTTTGAGCGCCGAAGATGTTGACCTGGGCGACGCCGTTGAGCTGCGAGATCTGCTGCTGGAGGATGTTCTCGCCGAATTCATGAACCTCGTAGAGCGGCTTGGTGCCGGAGGTCAGCACCATGAACAGGATCGGCGTGTCGGCGGGATTGACCTTCCTGAAACTGGGCGGGGAGGGCAGTTCCGGCGGCAGCCGCCGCGCGGTGGCGCTGAGCGCCGCCTGCACGTCGAGCGCGGCCCCGTCGATGTTGCGGTTGAGGTCGAACTGAAGCGTGATCGAGGTCGAGCCCTGCTGCGAGACCGACGACATCGAGGTGATGCCCGAGATCGAGGCGAATTCGCGCTCCAGCGGAGCCGCGACGGAGGAGGCCATCGTCTCGGGGCTCGCGCCGGGCAGGCGGGCGCTGACGTTGATCGTCGGGAAATCGACGCGCGGCAGCGCCGCGACGGGCAGTTGCCTGAAGGCGAACAGCCCGAAGATCAGGAAGGTCGCCATGATCAGCGTGGTCATGACCGGGCGGCGGATGCAAATCTCGGGCAGGCTCATCAGGTGGCGCTCCCCCGCTGCGAGGTCAGGTTGCCGGAGGGCTTGTCGCCGCCGCGATTGCGCTCGACCGTGCGCGCCCCGTCGGTCAGGAGCAGCGCCCCGTCGACGACGACGGCCTCGCCGCCCTTGAGGCCCGACGCCAGCACGACGCGCCCGTCGATGCTGCGATCGACCACGACGGGCCGTGTGCGGGCGACGCCCTCCTCGATGACGAAGACGAAGGCGCCGCTCTGGCCGTTCTGGACGGCCTCGCGCGGCACGGTCAGCGCGTCCGGCTCGACCCGCAGCGTGATCCGCACCTGGCAGAGCGCGCCCGGCCAGAGCGTCTCCTTCGCGTTGTCGAAGACGGCGCGCATCTGGATGGTGCCGGTCGTCGCATCGACCAGATTGTCGATGACGGCGATCTTGCCCTCGGCCGCCTCGCTCACGCCCTGCTGCGTCGCGCGCACGGTCGGGGAGCCCGAGCCCATCGCGGCCCTGATCTCGGGCAGATGGCGCTGCGGCAGGGCGAAGCCGACATAGATCGGGTCGATCTGGTTGATCGTCGCCAGGATGCCGGAATTGTCGCCGGTCTTGGCGATGTTGCCCTCCTTCAGCGCCGCGACGCCGATGCGGCCCGACACCGGGGCGGTGATCGTGTAGTAGGTCAACTGCACCTTGAGGCCGTCGACCGCGGCCTCGCCGCCGCGGATCGTGGCCCGCAGGGTCGCCGCCGTGGCGCGCGCGGTCTCGAGGCGCTGGTCGGTGGCGAAGTCGCGCCTGGCGAGTTCCTCGGCGCGGCGCAGGTCGGCTTCGGCCGAGACCAGCGAGGCGCGGTCGCGGGCGACATTGGCCTCGGCCTGGCGCAGCTGCGCCTCGAGCTGGCGGGAATCGAGCCGGAACAGCAGCGCGCCCTTGGCGACGACATCGCCGTCCCTGAAGCCGACCTCCATGATCTGGCTCTCGACCCGTGTGCGGACGGTGACGGCCGACATGGTCTGCACGGTGCCGATCGCCTCCAGCCGGACCGGCATTGGACGACGCTCGGCGATGGCGGTCACGATGGTGGCCGGCGGGCGCTGCGGCGCGGCGCCGCGCGGGCCGCCCGCTCCGGTCGCCGGCCTGGCCTCGGCGACGGTATAGGGCGGGATGACCTTGCCGTAGGGTATCTTGTCGAGCGGCGCTGGCACGGGCTTGCCGGCATAATGCAGCCCCGCTCCGGTGGCGACGACGCCGACCGCTGCCAGGACGAATACGCGCCCAAACGTCAGAACCGCCATACCCGGAAGCCTTGCGCCAGAGGGAGGAACCGGCTCGTCAGTACCGTTTGGAACGGTCGTCCCCCAAGCCGTTCCATCTGCAAGCATTTAGCATGCCGAGACGCGATTTCGCGCGCAAGCATAAAACACGGTTTATCGGCGTCTGTCGCGGGGATGTGACAGGCTTACCTTACGGCGGTGAAGCGTGGACACTTCGCGCGGCGCGGGAAACTCAGATGACGGTCGCGACGACGCCGATCCACATCAGGAACAGGCAGACGAGGCCGGCCGCGAAGACCAGCGCGCGGGTCTGCAGCCGGTTGGAGCCGGTATGGACCAGCGTGTGAACGACGCGGGTCGCGACGAAGGTCCAGGCCAGCGCCGTCATGATGTAGCCGGTCGCGCCTACCTCCATCGCCAGCATGATCAGCGCGAAGAACAGCAGCGGCGTCTCGAACTGGTTCGAGAAGTTCGCCGCCGCGAGCCTGGCGCGCTCGGGATAGGCCTCGGTCGAAACCGCGACGTCGGCCATCCGCACCTGCTTGCCGACCAGCGCCTCGCGCCGGCGCAGGAACATGATGACGAGCACCACGAAGGTCCACAGGATCTGGGCGAGCGCCGGGTAGATCAGCTTGATGGTCATCTTGCGCCTCTTTGCGGGGTCTTGTGTCAGGACCGCGTCGGGTAGTTCGGGCTCTCGCGCACGATCGTCACGTCGTGGACATGGCTTTCGCGCAGGCCCGCGCTGGTGATGCGGATGAACCGGGCTTTCGCCTGGTAGTCGGCGAGATCCCTGCCGCCGACATAGCCCATTGCGGCGCGCAGGCCGCCGGCGAGCTGGTGCAGCACGCTCGACACCGGGCCCTTATAGGCGACCTGGCCCTCGATGCCCTCGGGCACCAGTTTCAGCGCGTCCTTGATGTCCTGCTGGAAGTAGCGGTCGGCCGAGCCGCGCGCCATCGCGCCGACCGAGCCCATGCCGCGATAGGATTTGTAGGAGCGGCCCTGGTAGAGGAAGGTTTCGCCGGGCGTCTCGTCGGTGCCCGCCAGAAGCGAGCCGACCATGGCGCAGGAAGCCCCTGCCGCCAAGGCCTTGGCGAGATCGCCTGAGTATTTGATTCCGCCGTCGGCGATCACCGGGATACCGTGTTTCACGGCGGCCGAGGCCGCGTCCATCACGGCGGTGAGCTGCGGCACGCCGACGCCCGCGACGATGCGGGTGGTGCAGATCGAGCCCGGCCCGATGCCGACCTTGATCGCGTCCGCGCCGGCGTCGATCAGCGCCTGCGCGCCGCCGGCGGTGGCGACATTGCCGGCGATGACCTGCACGGCGTTGGAGAGCTTCTTCACCCGCGTCACCGCCTCCAGCACCTTGGCCGAATGGCCATGGGCGGTGTCGACCACGATGATGTCGACGCCGGCGTCGATCAGCAGTTCCGAGCGCTCGAAGCCGAGATCGCCGGTCGTCGTGGCGGCCGCGACCAGCAGCCGGCCATGCGAATCCTTGGCCGCCGTCGGGTGGGCGACCTGCTTTTCCATGTCCTTGACGGTGATAAGGCCGATGCAGCGATAGTGATCGTCGACGACGAGCAGCTTTTCGATGCGGAACTGGTGCAGCAGCCGGCGGGCCTCGTCCTGGCTGACGCCTTCGCGGACAGTGATGAGCCGGTCCTTGGTCATCAGCTCGGAGACCGGCTGGTCGGGATTGGCCGCAAAGCGCACGTCGCGGTTGGTCAGGATGCCGACGAGCTTGCCCTTGTGACCCTGCGGCCCGCGCTCGACCACCGGAATGCCCGAGATCGAATTGTGCTTCATGATGGCGAGCGCGTCGGCCAGCGTCTCGTCGGGGAAGATCGTGATCGGGTTGGCGATCATGCCCGATTCGAACTTCTTGACGAGCCGGACCTGCGCCGCCTGCTGGTCGGCTTCGAGATTGCGGTGGATCACGCCGAGCCCGCCGGCCTGCGCCATGGCGATCGCCATCCGCGCCTCGGTCACGGTATCCATCGCCGAGGCGATGATCGGCATGTTGAGCGTGATCGTCTTGGTCAGCTGCGTCGCGATATCGACATCGGCGGGCATGACCTCGGAGGGGCCGGGCTCGAGGAGCACGTCGTCGAAGGTCAGGCCGTCGCGGATGTCAGTGAGGTTCGCCATCGTCAACTCCGGGCCGGCGCTGCCGGCTTTGATCGGACTGGGCGGGAGGAGCCCATAGCCGAGTTGACGAGGCCCGTTATCACGCGTGTGACGGGGCCGCTAGAGTGCGATGCAAAAAACTGCGTGGCGGCATATCCCGCGCCGACCGAAGCCGGCGCGAGAGGCATGGCTCACTGCTGCTGGGCCGGCCTCTGGCGGCCGGCCTCGCGCGCCGGCTCGCGCCCGGTCGGCATGACCCCGATACAGCCCATCTCCATCATCATGGAGCCCCTGGCGTTCGCCATCTCCTGGCAGCTCTTCTGGCGGTCGCAGTTCATGGTGCGCAGGAGGTCGCCGGGACCCGGCGTGACGTTGCGCGTGGCGCAACCGATCTCCCAACTCTGTTTCGGCTCCTGTGCGAGCGCGGGCGCGCCGCAGAGCAGGCTGCCGGCCGCAAAGGCCAGTCCGATCAGTCCCGCAATGACAGAGGGTCGGCGAGACCGTGCGCGCTCGCGTGAGATCGTGATCATGAGGTATCTCCCGGGCCGGCCTGTTCGGGCTCGCGTCATCCTGAGTCGCGCTTGAAATAGGGTTGGGCAGGCCGGATGGCCGTTGCGCCGGGTGCATGGCGGCTTTGCCGGCAACGTAGCGATTTGCAGGGATCGCATGGCCGCCCCACGCGTTGGAAGCCTTTGGCGCGGGGCGCTGCGCGCTTTCCGGGCTCGCCAGCATCCCGGAGGCTCGTTAAGTCTGCCAGCCATCGCCGCGAAAGTGATCCGAGCCTTGCAGCGCGCCAAACTCCTTCCGTTGATCGTCGCCTGCGCGCTGTTCATGGAGAACACCGATTCGACGGTGATCGCGACCTCGCTCCCCGTCATCGCGCAGTCGCTCGGCGAGGATCCGATCGCGCTGAAACTGGCGCTGACTTCCTATCTCGTAAGTCTCGCCGTCTTCATCCCGATCTCGGGCTGGATGGCCGATCGCTACGGCGCGCGCACGATTTTTCGGGCCGCGCTGTGCGTCTTCATGCTCGGCTCGGTGCTGTGCGCCCTGTCGAATTCGCTCGGGGCCTTCGTCGGCGCGCGCTTCGTGCAGGGCATGGGCGGGGCGATGATGGTGCCGGTCGGCCGGCTCGTGATCCTGCGCAGCGTCGAGAAATCGCAGCTCGTCTCGGCGCTGGCCTATCTCACCGTGCCGGCGCTGGTCGGCCCCGTGGTCGGCCCGCCGCTGGGCGGTTTCATCACCACCTATTTTGACTGGCGCTGGATCTTCCTCATCAACATCCCGATCGGCATCGTCGGCCTCGTGCTGGCGAGCCTGTTCTTCGAGGATGTGCGCGAGGAGGATGTCGCGCCGCTGGACGTTCGCGGTTTCCTGCTCTCCTCCTTCGGCTTCGCGGCCCTGATGCTGGGGCTCGCCACCGGCGGGCGTCATCTCGTGCCGGCCGCGGTGTCCTATGGCGCCGTCGCGGCCGGCATCGTGGCGCTTTTCGCCTATTGGCTGCATTCCCGCCGGGGCGCCCATCCGGTGCTGAACCTGTCGCTGCTGCGCATCCCGACCTATCGCATCGGCGTCATCGGCGGCTCGGTGTTCCGCACCGGGATCGGCGCGATCCCGTTCCTGCTGCCGCTGATGCTGCAGCTCGGCTTCGGGCTCGACGCGCTGCAATCGGGGCTGATCACCTTCGCCTCGGCGGCCGGCGCGCTGATCATGAAGACGCTGGCCAAGCGCATTCTCAGCCTTGGCGGCTTCCGGCGCGTCCTGACCGTCAACGCCGTCATCGGCGCGGCGTTTCTCGCGGCGTCGGGCCTGTTCACGCCCTCGACGCCGCATTGGCTGATGCTGGCCGTGCTGCTGGTCGGCGGCTGCTTCCGCTCGCTGCAGTTCACCGGCATCAACGCGCTGAGCTATGCCGATATCTCGAACAGGCAGATGTCGGGCGCGACCTCGCTTTCCAGCGTGGCGCAGCAATTGTCGCTGAGCCTCGGCGTCACCATCGGGGCGTTCGCGCTGGAAAGCGCCAATCTGTTCAATGGCGGCAAGACGCTGGGCGCGGGTGATTTCTGGCCGGCCTTCGTCCTCGTCGGGCTGATCTCGGCCTCGTCGGTCTTCTGGATGGCGCGGCTCGCGCCCGACGCCGGCGCGGAAGTCTCGGGCCATGTCCCGCTCAGCGCGCGCAAGGCCACGGCGCAGGCGATCGCGGACCAGAAGCCGCTGGACTGAGCCGGTTGCGCCTCCGGCCGGGCGGGGTCACCATGCGTCATGCCCGACGCGCCCGAACCCTCCGCACCGGTCGCCTATGATCTCTGCGTCCGCTCCGATGGCTTCCGGCTGAAGCATGCCGAGGTCGCGGTCACGCTGAGCGGCGACGGCATCTCATACGAACTCGATGGTCGCAAGGGTTTGCGCCCGTTCGGCGACATCGAAAGCATCCGCATCCAGGCTCTTCACGGCGGCAAGAACGCTCCCTGGGAATCGATGATGGAGCTGACGTTCCGGCGCGGCCTGCCGCTGAGCATCTACTCGACCTCGCCCTGGGGGACGAACGATCCGGACCGCGACGTCGGCTACGTCGCGTTCGCGGAGGATCTCCATCGCCGAATCCCTCAAGCCGAGCGCGGCCGCATCCGCTTCCTGCGCGGCGTGTCGGAAGAGCGCCACAAGGTCATGATCGGCGCGTTCGTGCTCTTCCTGCTGGTGTTCGGCGGGGCCGGGCTGCTCATCCTGTCGATCGGATTGTCGCGAGGCGCGTCAGGGCTGGAGGTGCTCGGCGCGCTGGCCGGCATCGTCATGTTCGGCGCGTGGATCGTACAGTCGATCCGGAAGGCCAAGCCCGGCGCCTACGATCCGGACCGGCTGCCGCGGGACATCTTTCCGGGATGACGCGCGGACTGGTCCTGATCAATCGACCGCGATCGACCCCGTCGTCCCGACATCTCTGCTGGCTGCCGTGCGCTGGGGCACTTTTGCGGGCGGGACCATCCTGAGTGGCGTGCCGCCGGCGGCCTTCGGGGCTCGCGAGCCGGCCGATGTGGCGGGCGGTTTCGGTCCCGCGACCTTCGGCTCGCCGCCGCGCCATTTGCGCGCGCCGATGTCGAAGCGGCCCTCGCGCCAGGCGGCGAATTCGGCTTCCGTGCCGTAGAAGGCGTTGCGGTCGACGTCGCCCGTGATGCCGGGCACGCGGCCCGTGGTGGTGAACTGCCAGAACTCCCATTTCTCGCGCTGGTAGCGATGCTTGAGCGGAGCCGCCGTCGAGCGCAGCCAGTAGGGATGATCGTTGAACTGGCCTTCCAGCACATCCTCATGGAAGGTGATGTCGGTGTAGATGATGGGCTTCTTGCCGGTGTGTTCGTGCAGGCCGCGCAGCATCTCGCGGATTTTCGCCAGCGCCTTCTCCTTCGGAATCTTCTTGCCGCATTTGGCCGATTCGCCGTTCCACTCGACGTCGAGCACCGGCGGCAGCGCGTCGGGATCGCGCGGGATGTTCTTCCTGAACCAGCGCACCTGGTCCTTCGCCGGCCGGCACCAGTAGACGAAATGGTAGGCCCCGCGCGGCACGCCGGCCTTCTTCGCCTCGCTCCAGTTGCGGCGGAAATTCGGGTCGAGATGGTCGCCGCCCTCGGTCGCCTTGATGAAGGCGAAGCGGGTGCCGGCGTCCTTGACCTTGGCCCAGTCGATGTCGGCCTGCCAGCGGGAGACGTCGATGCCCTGGATCGTCATGCGCCTGGCGTTGCGAACGCCGGCATGGGGCTCGCTGTCGCCCTTCTTGGGGTAGAGCGCAGCGGCCGGCTCGGCCAGCAGCGCGAGCAGGCCCGTGGCGGCGAGCATGCGCCTGAAGGCTGAGGTGGCTGTGCGTCGCGCCGGCATACGATCCTCCCTGTGCATCCGAGATGCGGGCGGCGGGGTTAAAAGCCGGTTAGACTTCGCTTCAATGCGACCGTCTTGTTTCAACATTGGTTAACCGGGGAGGGCCGCGTGAAGGAGACCCGGCGGGCGGGCTGGCGCAAGGCGCTGGCCTATGGCGTCCATGTCTTCACGGCGCTCGGCGCGGCGCTCGGCCTGCTGGCGCTGCAGGCCGTGATCGCCGGCGATCTCGCTCTGGCCTTCATCTGGCTCGGCGCGGCGCTCGCGGTCGATGCGCTCGACGGGCCGCTGGCGCGCCGGCTCGAGGTGGCGAAGCTGGCCCGACGCTATGACGGCGCGCAGCTCGATCTCGTGGTCGATTTCATCACCTATGTCTTCGTGCCGGCCGCCATGCTGCTGCGGGCCGACGTGATGGGCCAGCCCTGGGGACTGGTCGCCGCGCTCGTGGTGACGCTGACCAGCGCGCTCTATTTCGCCGACACCGGCATGAAGACCGACGACTGGTGGTTTCGCGGTTTTCCGGCGGTGTGGAACATCGTGCTGTTCTACATCGTCGCCTTCGCGCCGCCGGTCTGGCTCGCGCTTGCGGTGATCGGGCTGGCGACCGTGCTGATGTTCGTGCCGGTGCTGTTCGTGCATCCGGTGCGGGTGCGGCGCTGGCGGGGCGCGACCTTCGCGGTGCTCGCCTCGTGGGGCGTCGCCGCGGTCGTCTGCGTCTGGCAGGGGATGCGGCCGGGCTGGGTGGTGCAGGCCGTGCTGCTCGCCTGCGCCGCCTATTTCGTGCTGCTCGGCCTGTGGCGCGCGCCGGTCCTGCGCGAAGGCGACCGGCGTCCCGACTGAACCGGGGACGCTACTCGCCTTCGGCGTCGTTCGCCTGGAAGGACGATGAAACCGGCGCGATCCCGCCCGGAATCGTCGCGACGGGGGGCGGCTCCGGCCGCTCCGGCCCCGGCGCGGGCTGCGGCGGCACGCCCCGGCGCGTCGTCCAGCGCCGCGTGCCGATGTCGTATTCGCCGTTGCGCCAGCCGGCGAATTCGGCCTCGCCGCCGAAGAAGGCGTTGCGGTCGACATCGCCCTTGATGCCGGGCACGCGGCCCGTCGTGGTGAACTGCCAGAACTCCCAGGGCCGGTTGACGTAGCGCGTCTCGGGCAAGGCGGCGGTCGAGCGGATCCAGTAGGGATAGTCGTCGAACTGACCCTCCAGCACGTCCTTGTGGAAGGTAATGTCGGTGTAGATGATCGGCTTCTTGCCGGTAAGCTGCTCGAGCTCGGTCAGCATGAGCTGGATCTTCTCCAGCGCCAGTTCGCGGTCGATCTTCTTCGGGCAGCTCTTGGAATGGCCGTTCCATTCGACGTCGAGCACCGGCGGCAGCGCGTCGGGGTCGTTGGGGATGTGCTGCTTGAACCAGACCGCCTGCTCATGGGCCGGGCGGCACCAGTAGACGAAATGATAGGCCCCGCGCGCGATGCCGGCGCGGCGCGCGCCTTCCCAATTGCGCAGGAAGGCCGGGTCGATGTGGTCGCCGCCCTCCGTCGCCTTCATGAAGACGAAGCGCGTGCCGGCGCCCTTGACGGCTGTCCAATCGATCTCGCCCTGCCAGCGCGAGATGTCGATGCCGTGGATCGGATAGCTGTGCGCCGCGGCCACGCCGGGGTGAGGGCGGTTGTCGCCCTTGGCGGGATAATGGCTCTCAAGCGCGACGCAGCCGCCAAGCACCGCGATGGCGGCGGCGAGCAGGAGCGGGGCGGGCTGAAATTTCGTCATGCGGCGGGTCGTCATCTCGCAAAGCATTGAGGAGAAAACTTGACGGCCGGTTTACTTTACCCGTTTTCGCCCGCCTGTTTCTAGCGCAGGCCGAGCAAAATCGTCGCAGTCCCGAGAAATGCGAAGAAGCCCACCACATCGGTCACGGTTGTGACGAAAGTGCCCGAGGAGACCGCAGGGTCGATGTCGGCGCGGTCCAGCACGAACGGAATGGCGACGCCGGCAAGGGCGGCCGCGACCAGATTGATCACCATGGCGATGCCGATAACGAAGCCGAGCCAGAGATTGCCGAACCAGAAGGCCGCGACCAGCCCGGTGATCAGCGCGAAGGCGACGCCGTTGATGAGCGCGACGATCAGCTCGCGGGTGAAAAAGCGGCGGATGTTCCAGGAGCCGAGTTCCTGGGTTGCCAGCGCGCGCACCGCGACGGTCATCGTCTGCGTCGCGGCGTTGCCGCCCTGGCTCGCGACGATCGGGGCGAGGATGGCGAGCGCCACGAGCTGCGTGAGCTGGGCCTCGAACAGGCTCATCACGGCGGCGGCGAGGAAGGCGGTGATCAGATTGACGAAGAGCCAGCGGAAACGGCTGCGCGCGATCTTGGGCACCGAATCGGACAGCTCCTCGTCGGCGTCGACGCCGCCGAGCTGCTTGACGTCGTCGTCGGCCGCGGCCTCGATCACGTCGACGATGTCGTCGATCGTCAGCACGCCGACGAGCCGGCCGGCCTCGTCGATGACGGGCGCGGCGATCAGGTTGTAGCGCTGGAACAGCCGCGCCACGTCCTCGATGTCGTCGGTCGCCCTGACGGCGCGGCTGTCCTCGTCGACCAGCGTCGCGACCGCGACGGGGCGCTGCGTCCGCAGCAGCCGGTCGAGCGGAACCGAACCGACGAAATGATGGGCGGGATCGGCGACGAGAACCTCGAAGAAGCGCTCCGGCAGGTTCTCCGTCTGGCGCAGATGGTCGATGGTCTGGCCGACCGTCCAGAAGGCCGGGACGGCGAGGATTTCGCTCTGCATGCGCCGGCCGGCGCTGTCCTCGGGATAGTCCAGGCCCTGCTGCAGGACGATCCGCTCGGCGGGAGTGAGCCTGTCCAGCACCTCCTGCTTGTCGGCCTCGTCCATGTCCTCGAGGATGTAGACGGCGTCGTCGGTATCGAGATCGCGCACGCCCTCGGCGACGGTCTGCGCCGACAGCTCCTCGAGAATCTCCTCGCGGACGGCGTCGTCGACCTCGGTCAGGGCGGTGAAGTCGAAATCGGCGCCCAGCAGCGAGATCAGGCGCGGGCGCTCGTCGGCGTCGAGCGCCTCCAGCACCGCGCCGAGATCGGCCTCGTGCATGTCCTCGACGACGCCGCGCAGCGTCGTCAGGTCCGACAGCAGCAGCGCCTGCGAAACCTTCTCGACCAGCGCAGGGTCGATCGCGCCGTGCTCGTCGCGGATCGGCCGCTCCTGCGTCTCGGTCGGGGCGTTCTCGGTCTGCGCCATGCGCGTCCTGCTCCGCTGTTCGAGGAAGGGTCGGCGATTCGAGGATGGCTCGGCGACGTTCTTGTCAGCCGCCGCGCCCTCTTGCAACGCAGCAAGCCGCTTTTGGTCTCGCTGGCGGCAAAACGAAAACGGCGATCCTCGCGGATCGCCGTTTTCGCGGGCGTGTCGCCCCAAACTGGTGCGGTCAAGAGGACTCGAACCTCCACGGGTCTCCCCGCTACCACCTCAAGGTAGTGCGTCTACCAATTCCGCCATGACCGCAGCGGCTCGTCGGGGCCGCGCCGAGGCGGCGTGTCCGTGAGCGGCGCGGGTCTAGCAAATCGAATCCGCCGCCACAAGAGCATCGCGTCAAGAATGCGTCGCAAACTGACGCAAGCCTTGCGGCTTGCTGCTCAGGATGAGGGCGTTGGAGTGCGCGCGCCCAAAGGATGCTACGCCGCCTGCGCGACGCTTTGCAGCGAATAGACCGTCGGCCGCATCAGCATCTGGGTGATCTCGACCGAGATCCTCGCCCCGCTGACGACGACATTGCCCTTGGCGAAGGGGTGGTTGTTGGCGAGGATTTCGACCTCGTCGCTCTCCGAGGCGTTGAGCTCGATGATGGCGCCGCGGCCCATGCGCAGCAGCTTGTAGATCGGCATCCGGGTCTGGCCCAGAACGACGGTCAGTTCGACAGGAACGAGATCGAGATCGGCCTTCACGTCCTGCCTCCGGGACACCAACTTTGCAATTCGACCAACGAAACTTGTCTGCCGACCGGAATCTGGCGCATGAGAGCCGCGCCGCATCGGGTGAAAAGAGCATCGACCCAACATGGTTAAGCGCAAGTGAAGAGCCGCGCGGAGTTGTCGGTTTTGTTTCCGCCGGAGCCGGGCTCGCCGCCCGTCGAATGGGTCGTTGCCGAGGGGCTGACGGGCTATGAGGACGCCGTGACCGAGATGGAGGCGCGCGCCGCGTCGATCGCCGACGGGCTGGCGCTCGAACGCGTCTGGCTCGTCGAGCATCCGCCGCTCTATACGGCGGGGACCTCGGCCAGGGACGCCGACCTCGTCTCGCCCGGCCGGTTCCCGGTGCATCAGGCGGGCAGGGGCGGGCAGTACACCTATCACGGCCCCGGCCAGCGCGTGGCCTATGTCATGCTCGACCTGAAGCGCCGCGAGCCCGATCTGCGCCGCTTCGTGGCCGCTCTGGAGGCCTGGCTGATCGGCACGCTCGACGCGATGAACGTGCGCGGCGAGCGGCGCGAGGACCGTGTCGGCGTCTGGGTGCGGCGGCCGGAGAAGGCGCCGGGCGCGGAGGACAAGATCGCCGCCATCGGCATCCGGGTCAGGCGCTGGGTCTCGTTCCATGGCGTCTCGCTGAACGTCGAGCCCGATCTCTCCCATTTCGACGGCATCGTGCCCTGCGGCGTCAGCGATCAGGGCGTGACCTCTCTGGTCGATCTCGGGTTGCCGGTGACCATGGCGGAGGTGGATGCTCTGCTGCGGGCGGAGTTCGAGCGCATCTTTGGGCATACCGTGTTGGCTTGACCCATGTTGGCACCGGCAGCTTGGCCGTCCATAAGCAGGGCAGACGACTATGACTGCCCAGGGAGCGCGACGTGCCGGTCATCGAGAGCAAGGTCGATCTGAATTCGGCGCAGACGCAGGCCAATGCGCAGGCATGGGTGGAGCTTCGCGCCGAACTGGAGGCGCGCCGGGCTGCGGCCGCGCTCGGCGGCAACGCCAAGTCGCGCGAGCGCCACACGGCGCGCGGAAAACTGCTGCCGCGGGAGCGCGTGCTGCGCCTGCTCGATCCGGGCTCGGCCTTTCTGGAGATCGGCTCGCTCGCCGCCTTCGGCATGTATGAGGGCGACGTCCATGGCGCCGGCATGATCGCCGGCATCGGCCGGGTCGCGGGCCGCGAATGCATGGTCGTCTGCAACGACGCCACCATCAAGGGCGGCACCTATTACCCGATGACGGTGAAGAAGCATCTGCGCGCGCAGGAGATCGCGGCCGAGAACCGGCTGCCCTGCATCTACCTGGTCGATTCAGGGGGCGCGAACCTGCCGCACCAGACCGAGGTCTTCCCCGACCGCGAGCATTTCGGCCGCATCTTCTACAACCAGGCCAATCTCTCGGCCGCCGGCATCCCGCAGGTCGCAGTGGTGATGGGCTCCTGCACGGCGGGCGGGGCCTATGTGCCGGCGATGTCGGACGAGACCATCATCGTCAGGAACCAGGGCACGATCTTCTTGGGCGGCCCGCCGCTGGTGAAGGCCGCGACCGGCGAGGTCGTGACGGCGGAGGATCTGGGCGGCGCGGATGTGCATGCGCGTCTGTCGGGCGTCGCCGATCATTACGCCGGGGACGATACGCATGCGCTGGCGATCGCGCGGCGCATCGCCGGCAACCTCAACAGCGTCAAACGCCCCGATATCGACATCGCGGAATCGGTCGAGCCGCTCTACTCCGTCGAGGAGCTCGAGGCGGTCGTCCCGACCGATCTGAAGAAGCAATACGACATCCGCGAGGTCATCGCCCGGCTGGTCGACGGCTCGGAGTTCGACGAATTCAAGCGGCTCTACGGCCAGACGCTGATCACGGGCTTTGCTCGCATCCACGGCATGCCCGTCGGCATCATCGCCAATAACGGCATTCTTTTCTCGGAAAGCGCACTCAAGGGCGCGCATTTCATCGAGCTGTGCTGCCAGCGCCGGATTCCGCTGCTCTTCCTGCAGAACATCACCGGCTTCATGGTCGGCCGCGACTTTGAAACACGCGGCATCGCCAAGGACGGGGCCAAGCTCGTCACGGCGGTCGCCTCCGCGGGCGTGCCGAAAATCACCGTGCTGGTCGGCGGCTCGTTCGGGGCGGGCAATTACGGCATGTGCGGCCGGGCCTATTCGCCGCGCTTCCTGTTCACCTGGCCGAATTCGCGCATCTCGGTGATGGGCGGCGAACAGGCGGCGAGCGTGCTCGCGACCGTGCGCCGCGACAATATCGAGGCCGAGGGCAAGAGCTGGTCGGGCGACGAGGAGGAGGCGTTCAAGGCGCCGATCCGCTCGAAATACGAGGAGGAGGGCTCGCCCTACCACGCGACCGCCCGGCTCTGGGACGACGGCATCATTCTGCCCTCGGAGACGCGCCGCGTGCTGGCGCTGGCGTTTTCCGCCTGCCTCAACGCGCCGGTTCCGGAAACGAAGTTCGGCGTGTTCCGCATGTAGGCCGGCGGAAACGCCGTCATTTCCTGCGTCTCCATTCACCGCCGCTTAACCAAGATCGCGTCTGATCGACGCGTCTGGGTTTCGGGTTTTCGCCGCCCTGTTTGCGGCGGTCCCGGTGGTTGCGTGAGTGGCGTCGCATGGGTTTCTCGTTTCGCAGGTCCGGGCGCGTCCGCTCCGGCGCGCATGGCCTGAGGCGGCGCGCGCTCCGCGTCAGGCTGCTGCTCACATCCGTCGCGCTCGGGCTGTTCGCGCTGGCCGGATGGCCGGAGCAGTCGGCGGAGCCGGTCGCCATTGCTGCCCGGACCGAGCCGGCGGCCCTGCATCGCACAAACTCCAAACCGGTCGCGACGCGCTACAGCGCCCTGCTCGACGCCCGCGTCACCATGGGCGCGACGCCGCTGACCTTCGCCGAGCAGGCCCCGCTGAGCGCTGCGCTCGCGCCCGCCCTTCCCGATCCGATGCAGACCGCGAGCCTGCCCGCCTCCATGTCGGTCTCGCGCCATTCGCCGGGCGGCGAGCCCGCCGCCTCCGCGCAGCCGGCTGTGCCGCTGATCACCTCGCGCCTGATCGACGCGCCGCTGCCGGTGCCGCGCCCCGCCGATCTGAAGCTGCCGGCTGCGCCCGACGCCAAAAGCGCCGCATCCGAAACCCCGCGCGTCGCCGCCGCGCCCGCCACCCGTCGCGGCAAGGCCGCCCCCGTCGTCGCCGCCGCGCCGGAGGACAACCGCAACTTCATCCAGAAGCTGTTTGGCGTCTCGCCGCGCGAGGCCGGCACGCAGCTGGCCTATGCCGCGCCGCAGGACGGAGAGATAGACCGTGGCGCGGGTCTTGGTCCGGGCCTCGGCCTGCGCGTCACGCCCCGTCCGGCGACGCCGCCATCCAGCATCAGCGCCGGCACGGCCGTCTACGACATCAAGGCCAGGATGGTCTATCTGCCCAATGGCGAGCGGCTGGAGGCCCATTCCGGCTTCGGCGAGAAGATGGACGACATCCGCTACGCCCATGTCCGGATGAACGGCGTGACGCCGCCGCACACCTATAACCTGGTCGAGCGCGAGGCGCTGTTCCACGGCGTCCGCGCCATCCGGCTGCATCCGGTCGGCGGCAGCGGCGCGATCTTCGGCCGCGCCGGCCTGCTGGCCCATAGCTATCTGCTCGGCCCCAGCGGCCAGTCGAACGGCTGCGTCTCTATCAAGGACTATGACCGCTTCCTGCAGGCTTATCTGCGCGGCGAGATCAGGCGGCTGGTGGTGGTGGCGAGCCTCTGAACGCGCCGCGCCTCAATCCAGAATCCGCGCCAGCACCTTTTCCAGCAGATCGAGCCGGTAGGGCTTCTTCAGCAGTTCCGTGCGCGGCTCGGCGGCGAATCCCTCGATCCGGTCGCGCCCCGTCGCGAATACGACGCCGATATCGGGCTTGAGGTCGCGCAGGCGGCGGGCGAGATCGAGGCCCGAAATGTCGGGCAGCCCGATATCGGTCAGGAGAATGTCGATCTCCTGCCTTGCGGCGATCTCGAGCGCCTGCTGGCCGCTGTCGGCCTCGACCACGGCGTAGCCCAGTTCCTCGACCAGATCGACCGTGTCCATCCGGATGATGGCTTCGTCCTCGCAGACCAGCACGGTGAGCCGACGATCGCGCTTTGGCGCCGACGGCGGGTTCCGCGTCTCCAGCGGCCGCTCGGTCTCGCTGGCCGGCCGCTTGCCGCTCTGGGCGAGAACCTGCCGGACCTTCCGCGCCAGCGCCTCGTGGCTGTAGGGCTTCGAGATCAGGTTGACGCCCTCGTCGAGCCGGCCGCCATGGACGATCGAATTCTCGGTGTAGCCGGAGGTGAAGAGCACGCCGAGATAGGGCAGCCGCTCCTTCGCCTTGCGGGCGAGCTCCGGGCTTTTCAGCGTGCCGGGCATCACCACATCGGTGAAGAGCAGGTCGATCGGCACGCCGCTCTCGATCACGGCGAGCGCGCTGTGAGCGTCATGGGCCTTCAGCACGCGGTAGCCGAGTTCGCTCAGCAGGGCGATCACGGTCTCGCGCACGCCCTCGTCGTCCTCGACCACCAGGATGGTCTCGTTGCCGCCGCTGACCGGGCCGCTCTCGCTCTCGACCAGCACGTCCTCGGCCTGGGTCGAGCGCGGCAGATAGAGTTTTACCGTCGTGCCCTGGCCGGGCTCGCTGTAGATCTTCACATGGCCGCCGGACTGCTTGACGAAGCCGTAGACCATGGAGAGGCCAAGCCCCGTGCCCTTGCCCTCGGGCTTGGTCGAGAAGAACGGCTCGAAGACCTGTTCCAGCACCTCGGGGCTCATCCCGGAGCCGGTGTCGGTGACGGCGACCATGACGTATTGCCCGGCCTCGACATCGGAGTGCGAACGGACATAGGTGTCGTCGAGAAAGGCGTTGCCGGCCTCGATGGTGAGCCTGCCTTGCTGGTCCATGGCGTCGCGGGCGTTGATCGCGAGGTTGAGCAGCGCGTTTTCGAGATTGGTCGGGTCGGCCAGCGTGTTCCAGAGTCCGCCCGCGATCATGGTCTCGATCTCGATGGCCTCGCCGAGCGTGCGCCGCAGCAGATCGTCCATGCCCCGGATGAGGCGGCCGATATTGACGACCTTGGGCTCCAGCGGCTGACGCCGGCCGAAGGCGAGCAGCTGGGAGGCGAGCTTGGAGCCCCGGCCGACGCCGGCCATGGCGTTGGCGACGCGCTTCTCGGCCTTCTCGTTTCCGGCGATCTCGCGCATCAGCAATTGCAGGTTGCCGCTGATCACCTGGAGCAGGTTGTTGAAGTCGTGGGCGACGCCGCCGGTGAGGTTGCCGATCGCCTCCATCTTCTGGCTGTGACGCAGCGCGTCCTGCGCCTTGGCGAGTTCGACGGTGCGCTGTTCGACGCGCTCCTCCAGCGTCGCGGCGAGGTCGGCAAGCGCGGCCTCGGCCGTCTTCTGGTCGTCGATATCGGTGTTGGTGCCGATCCAGCGGGTCAGGGCCTCGCTCTCGTCGCGGACGGGGACAGCGCGCGCGATGTGCCAGCGGAAGACGCCGTCATGCCGGCGCAGCCTGAACTCGGTCTGGTAGGGCGCCTCGTCGCGCCGCGCGTTTTCCCACGCCGCCGCGGCGCCGGCCACATCCTCGGGATGCACCATGGCGGCCCAGCCTTCGCCGTCGAGTTCGCCGGCGGCCATGCCGCTATAGGCGTAGACCTGCTCGTTGAACCAGTCGAGCAGCCCGTCGGGACGCGCGGTCCAGGCGTGGTTGGGCATGGATTGCGACAGGCTGCGGAAGCGCGCCTCGCTCTCGCGCAGCGCGGCTTCCGCCTTCTTGCGGCCGGTGATGTCGAGGAACAGGACGGAGAAGCGCTCCGGCCCAAGCCGGCGGGCGCGCGCCTCGAACCATTTGTCCTTGAGCGAGGACACGTTGATCTCGTAGCGGGCCGGCTCGCCGGTCTCGACCACGCGGGCATAGGTCGCGATCAGCTCGGGCGGCAGGCTCGGTATGACCTCGCTGACGCGCCGGCCGATGGCGTTGTCCATCCTGACGTCCGTGCGCGCCTCGAAGGCCGGGTTCATGTCGATGAAGCGGAAATCGACCATCGCGCCGTTGTCGTCGCGGACCGCCTCGCCGATGAAGAAGCCTTCCTGCATCTGCTCGAAGAGGTTGCGCCAGCGCGCCTCGCTGGCGCGAAGAGCCTCCTCGGCGAGCTTGCGCTGCGTGATGTCGTAACAGACGCCGACGAAGCGGCGCTGCGCGTCCGCGGTGCCTCCCACCTCCTCGCCCTGGCGCGCGATCCAGCGCGGATCGCCGACCCGTGGGTCGCGCCGGCGGAACTCGGCATAGGCGAGGGGGTTGGCGTCCGCGAGCCGGCGCGCGCCGAGCTGGGCGTGGTCCTGCGGGTCGATCAGGCCGGCCATCAGAGCGTCGGTGACGGGTGCGCCAGCCGCGATGCCCCAGATCCGCCGGAACATGTCCGACACTTCCAGCCGGCCGGTGTCGGGAAACCATTCGAAGGTGCCGATGCCACCCGCATGCTGGGCGACGGTCAGCCGCTGCTCGGCCAGCACCTTCTCGGTGATCTCGATGACGATGACGAAGACGCCGGCCGGCTTGCCGCTCTCGTCGCGGATCGGCATGTAGTCGAGGTCGAGCCAGCAATCCTCGGGGACGCCGCGCCGGTTCAGGGTCAGCCGCTGTTCGCGCAGCGACAGCGTGCCGCCGGCCAGCACGGTGTCGAGCACGCGCCGGTTGAGGTCGGCCGCCTCGGGCCAGCCTTCGAGAACCTTCGCGCCGAGCAGGCCGGGATGCCGGCCGCCGGCAAAACCGGCATAGGCGTCGTTGTAGATCAGGATGCCGTCGGGGCCCCACAGCATCACCACCGGCAGCGGCGTGGTCAGCGCCAGCGCCACCGTCGTGCGCAGGCTCGGCGACCAGGTTCCGATCGGCCCCAGAGCCGTCGCCGACCAGTCGAAGCCGCGGATCAGCGCGCCTGTCTCTCCGCCGTCGGGAAGAAGGGTGTCGATGTCGGTCAAGTCAGGGCCGCCACGGAAAATACAAAGTGCGAGATGCTCGTTTGACGGGATTGCGCGTCATTCGCAAGCGCCCGTCGCAAATCCGGCCGATTTCAAGCGTCGTCGGTTTCCAGATGGCCGATTCGGCTCCGAAACGCACCGTCTTTTGCTGCATTTTCGGCCCAGCGACCCGCATTCTCGCCGCGACATCATCACGGAATGACCATGCGATCCCCGGCATGCGACCCCATTGACCCTGTGAGGTGCATCCTTCGTCCATCACCCTGAAAGGAGATGTTCATGCACAGGATATCCACGCTCACGATCGGAGCCGCATTCGCGGCGCTCGGCGCCGTCGGTCTGCAGGGCCCGGCCGCGGCCCAGACGCCCGCTCCAGCGCCCAGCGAAGCGCCGCGCCCGGCGACCCCGCCCGCGATCACCTCGGTGAACGTGGTCGATCTCGACGAGTTGCCGGAGGAGACCAAGACGCAGGTCAACCAGGCGCTGGCCACTCGCACCGCCGACGACCTGCAGAAATTGCGGGCCGCCGTCGAAGCCGCGCCCGCGATCCGGTCGGCGCTCGAGGCGAAGGGCCTCTCGTCACGCGACGTGATCGTCGCGCAGGTCAGCCAGACCGGCGCGCTGACGCTGGTGACGAAGAAGTCGGGCTGACGTTTGCGGGCCCGGCGCGCCAGGGCGTCGGGCTCGCCGTCCATCGCGCGGTCTGTTTCAGGCCGCGCGCCGAGGCTGTATCGATGACAGCGTCTCCCCAAGGGCGCGCCTGGCTTCCATGATGTCGTAATCGGCCTGCAGGCCCAGAAAAAATCCGTCGGACATGCCGAAATAACGTGCGAGCCGGAGATCGGTATCGGCGGTGACGGCGCGTTTGCCGAGCACGATCTCGTTGATCCGTCGCGGCGATACGCCGATCGCGCGGGCGAGCGCGCTCTGGCTGAGGCCCATCGGCTCCAGAAACTCGGCCATCAGGATGTCGCCCGCATGCGGGTTGGGCAGCAGGTCGTCAGTGATCGTCGACGATTTCGACATCGGCCGGTCCTCCTTCTGTCCACTGGAAGCAGATTCGCCATTGCTGATTGATGCGGATCGAGTGCTGACCGGCTCGGTCGCCACGCAGCGCTTCAAGCCTGTTTCCGGGTGGTATCTGCAGCTCGTCCAGCCGCCTTGCGCTGTTGAGAAGACGCAGCTTCATGAGCGCCGGCAACTGGATATCGGACGGCAAACGGCGTGATCGCCGACCTTCCCAGAGCCTGGCTGTTTCGCCGCCACGAAAGCTTACGATCATGCACGACTATAACGCATAACGTTACGCGGCTCAACTCACCCCAGCGTGAACGCCTCATGCACCGCGCTCTGGACGCCGCCGCCCATCACCGGGCCGCCGCCGGCGACATAGATCGCGTCGCCCACCAGCGCCGCGCCGAGCCCGTGGCGCGGCGTCGGCATCGGCGCGTATTGCTCCCAGGAATCGGCCGCCGGATCATAGGCCTCCATCTGGCCGAAGACGCGGTTGGTGCCTTCGCCGCCCATCACGAAGACCTTTCCGCGATAGAGCACCGCGCCATGCCCCGAGCGGGCGGTCGGCAGCGGGTTGCGCGGCGTCCAGGCGTCCTTGGCCGGGTCGTAGGCATGGTGCAGGTTCGAGTTGGTGTGGAAGGAATCGACTCGCCCGCCGATGACGTGGATCAGGTTTCCGACAGCCATCGTGCCGGTGTGGTCCCGCCCCGTCGGCATCGGCCTGCGCTCGCCCCAGCGGTCGGCCTTCGGATCATAGACCAGATGCCAGTCGACCGACTTCTTGGTGTCGAAGGTGTCGCCGATCGCGCCGCCGATGGCGTAGAGCAGGCCGCCGAGCCCGACGATCGCCGCCGAGCCGACCGCGCGGGGCAGGGGCGCGATCTCGGCCCATCTGTCCGCCTTCGGGTCCCAGACGAAGCAGCGCGGATGGGGTTTCCGGTTCTGCTCGGTAAAGCCACCGATGGCGTAGAGCTTGCCGTCGAGAAAGGCGACGCCGATATGGTTGGCGCCCAGCGGCAAGGGCGCGGCATCGACCCAGCGGTCCTCCTTCGGCCGGTAGACATGGTGATAGGGCCGGTCGACGCGCTGCTCGGCATAGCCGCCGACGATGTGCATGCCTTCGCTGTCTGCCGCCGCCCAGGCCATCTCCGAGCGCGGCAGCGGCAGCACCGACTTCGCGCTCCAGCGGCCGGGATCGGCCGCCTTGGGCACGGGCGAGTCGAAGACGTTCTGGCTGTCGGCCAGAGCGGGCTTCGGAATGCGGCCGGGCTGGTTCAGCCGCTCGTAATGCCCGCCATGGTGCTCATGGCCGGCCTGCTGGGCAAGAGCCGGGCCGGCCGCGAGCGCCGCTGCCCCCGATGCGATCAGGTTTCTGCGGTTGATGCTGGTCATCGCCTATCCTCCCCGCCTACAACTCTATGGCTGCGGGCTGCGCTGGCAAGCGGCGGTCTGCAATGCGCCGGCGTCTGTTCCGCATGCTGCATGCGCTGCTATGGTCGCCCCGCACCTGAAACGGTTTAACCGAAGAAACGACGAGGCTACGCATGTCTGGGCACAACAAGGTCGCCATCATCACCGGGGCGGGATCGGGCGTCGGACGGGCGGTCGCGCTCGCCTTCCTGAAGGACGGCTACCGCACCGTGCTGGCCGGACGCCGCGAGGACGCGCTGGCGGAGACGATCCAGCTCTCGGGCGCGTCGCCGAGCCAGGCGCTTGCGGTCCCGACCGACGTGACCGACCAGGCTTCGGTGCAGAACCTCTTCGCCAAGACCAAGGAAAAGTTCGGCCGCCTCGACGTGCTCTTCAACAATGCCGGCGTGAATGCGCCGGGCGGCATCATGCTGGAGGATCTGACGCTGGCGCAGTGGCAGGCCGTGGTCGACACCAACCTGACCGGGCCTTTCCTGTGTACGCAGGAGGCCTTCAAACTGATGAAGGCCCAGAGCCCGATGGGCGGGCGCATCATCAACAACGGCTCGATCTCGGCCTATGCGCCGCGCCCCAACTCGGTCGCCTATACCGCGACCAAGCACGCGATCTCCGGCCTGACCAAGACCGCCTCGCTCGACGGGCGCAAATACGACATCGCGGTCGGCCAGGTCGACATCGGCAACGCGCTGACAGAGATGGCGCGGCGGATGACGCAAGGGGTGCCGCAGGCCGACGGCTCGATCGCGATCGAGCAGGTCATGGACGTCGATCATGTCGCGACCTCGGTGCTGCACATGGCGAGCCTGCCGATCGAGGCCAACGTGCTGTTCCTGACGGTGATGGCGAGCAAGATGCCGTTCGTCGGGCGCGGGTGAGGGCGCTTTCCCGGACGCCCTGCGTCGTCATGGTCGGGCTTGTCCCGACCATCCACGTCTTGCGACGTCGAGGCCGAGCGTGACAATTGCGGTTGCGCTGGAGTGTCCCGCTTGCCGACCGTCAGTTTACCCCACCCGCCCGAAGACGTGGATGGTCGGGACAAGCCCGACCATGACGGGGAGGGCGGCGTTGCCGGTACGACGTCAGCCACCGCCCGCGCCTACACGCTGACCATCTGGGCGATCGCGCTCGGAATCCTGCTCCAGGCGGCGGCCACAGTCGCCTGGGCGCTGGCGGTGAAGAACGACCAGCTCTTCAAGGATGGCGTCGACTGGGTCTATGACGTCATCCTCTACGGCATCGCCGCGCTCGTCTTCGGCCGCGATGCGCGAGCCGAGAAGGTTGCGGCGCTCGGCATCGGCGCGGTGATGGCGGTCGCGGGCCTGCACACGCTCTACGACCTCTGGGACAAGATCGTCCGGCCGCGCCCGATCGAGTTCTGGACGCTCGGCTTCGCGGCGGTCAGCATGGTGATCATCGGATTTTGCGTCGTCGCGGCGCTGTTCCGTTTCCGGCGCGAGAGCAACCCGGTGATCAAGGCGACCTGGCTTTCGGCCCGCAACGATTCGATCGCCACCTTCGGCTTCGCCATCGTGGGACTGATTGCGCGCATCCTGCCGGTGCGCTGGCCGGAATATGTGTTCGACGTCGTCGTCGCGGGCTTATGCTTCCAGGCGAGCTGGGCGATCTGGCGCACGGTGCGCGCGCCGATGGCCGCTCCCGAATTGCGCAACAAGGCCGCGACAGCCGGGCCGCAGCGGCTATAAAGGCGGCAGCCCGTTTCAGGACGCATAGCCGATGTCGATCGCCTCCAAGCTGCCCTCCATCCTGATCGCCAATCGCGGCGAGATCGCCTGCCGCGTCATCCGCACCGCCAGGCGGCTCGGCCTGCGGACGATCGCCGTGCATTCAGACGCCGACAGCGAGGCGCTGTTCGTGCAGATGGCCGACGAGGCCTGGCGCATCGGCCCCGCTCCGGCGCGGGAGAGCTATCTCGACGCGGACAAAATCCTTGCCGTCGCCAAGGAGGCTGGCGCGGCCTGCATCCATCCGGGCTACGGCTTCCTGTCCGAGAACGCCGATTTCGCCGAGGCTTGCGCGGCCGCCGGCATAGTCTTCGTCGGCCCGCCGGCCTCCGCCATCCGGGCGATGGGGCTCAAGGACGCCGCCAAGGCGCTGGTCGAGAAGGCGAGCGTGCCGGTGGTGCCCGGCTATCACGGTGCCGAGCAGGGCGCGGACTTCCTGCGTTCGGAGGCGCGGCGCATCGGCTATCCGGTGCTGATCAAGGCTGTCGCGGGTGGCGGCGGCAAGGGCATGAAGAAGGTCGACCGGCCGGAGGATTTCGACGATGCGCTGGCGAGCGCGCAGCGCGAGGGCAAGAACGCCTTCGGCGACGGGCGCGTGCTGGTCGAGAAATACGTGCTCTGCCCGCGCCATGTCGAAATCCAGGTGTTTGGCGACAGCCATGGCAACGTCGTGCATCTCTACGAGCGCGACTGCTCGCTGCAGCGCCGCCACCAGAAGGTGATCGAGGAGGCGCCCGCGCCCGGCATGACCGAGGAGGTCCGCGCCGCCATGGGCAAGGCCGCGACCGACGCGGCGAAGGCTGTCGGCTATGTCGGGGCCGGCACGGTCGAGTTCATCGCCGACGGGCGGGACGGGCTGAAGCCCGACGGCTTCTGGTTCATGGAGATGAACACCCGGCTCCAGGTGGAGCATCCGGTCACCGAGGCGATCACCGGGCTCGACCTCGTCGAGCTCCAGCTTCGCGTGGCGGCCGGCGAGCCGCTCGGCTTCGGCCAAGCCGACGTCACCGCGACCGGCCATGCCGTCGAGGCCAGGCTTTACGCCGAAGACCCCGAAAAGGGTTTTCTGCCGTCGACTGGCAAGCTCTGGGCGCTGCAATTCCCGACAGGCGAGGGCGTCCGCATCGACACCGGGGTCGAGGCCGGCGACACCGTCACCCCGTTCTACGACCCGATGATCGCAAAAGTGATCGCGCACGCGCCGACGCGAGACGAGGCGCTGGATCGTCTGGCCAAGGCGCTGGGCGAGACGGTGGTCGCCGGCCCGCGCACCAATCTCGCCTTCCTGAAGAAGCTTGCGGAGGCGGAGGGCTTTCGGCAGGGGCCGTTCGACACCGGCTTCATCGAGCGCAACATCTCCGCGCTCGGCGCGGAGCCGCAGCCGCTCGATGCGGCGGCGGTGGCGGCCGCCGCGCTGCAACTGGAGGAAGAACGCCAGCTCGCGGGCGTGATGCAGGCGGCCGGGCGCAGCGAGGGCGAGGCGCGCTCGCCCTGGCTGGTGGCCGACAATTTCGCGCTGATGCCGCAGCCGATGCTGGGTCTGCCGCTGCTGGTCGATGGCGAGCGGGTCGAGGCGCGGATCGAATGGGATGAGGAGAGCGCCCGCGTCAGCCTGCCGGATCACGAAATCGGCGAGGGCGAGCATGAGATCACACTGGCCCAGGCGGAGCGCGGAACGTATCTGGCGCTTCACCGCGGCCGGCAGACAGCCGTCTCGCTGTACGATCCGTTCAGCGTCGATCTCGACGCGGCTTCGGGCTCGGGCGGTGTGGTCAAGGCGCCGATGCACGGCAAGCTGATCGCGCTATTCGTTGCGGCCGGCGAGGCGGTGGTGAAGGGCCAGCGGCTCGCCATCGTCGAGGCGATGAAGATGGAGCATGTGCTGACCGCCCCGCGCGACGGCACCGTGACCGAGGTCGCGGGCGAGCCGGGCGGACAGGTGGCCGAGGGCGCGAAGGTCGTGGTGCTGGGGGAATAGGGGCCGCCCATGTCATTCCGGGGCTCGCGCGAGCCGAGAACCCGGAACCCACGACAGGGTGAGACTTTAAGAACCGGTCGATCGCGGTCACCCCATCGTGGGTTCCGGGTTCGCGCCGTTGGCGCCCCCCCCCCGGAATGACAGACGTCAATCCGTCGCCCGGCCCCTGCCGATCACGGGAAACTGCTCGACCTCGTAGATCTGCCCGTTGACCGGCTGGCTGTCCTCGGACAGCCAGAAGGCGGTGTGGGCGGCGACCTCCTCGGGCTGCATGATCCGCCCCGTCGGCGCAAACTCGACCGGGACTTCCTTCTCCCAGCCCGGCTTCTTGCCCTCGCGCTGCTGCGTCGCGTCCTCGTTGGCCGTGAAGGTCCAGCCGACATTGAGCTGGTTCACGAAGATGCGCTCGGGCCCCAGCGTGTTGGCGAGGTTGCGCGTCATCGTCATCAGCGCGCCCTTCGACATCGAATAGACGGTGAGGTTGGACTGGCCGCACCAGGCGTTGAGCGAGCCGACCGTCACGATCGACCCGCCCGATTTCTGCAGGCGGAAGGCGCGGATCGCCGCCTCGGCGCAGAGCAGCGGCGCGCGCGTGTTGATCGCGAAGACATGGTCGAAGAACGGCGCGGTCGTCTCGCCGATGACGCCGCGCGGATAGATGCCGGCATTGTTGACCAGCCCGTCGATGCGGCCGAAGGCCTGCACGGTCGCGTCGACGATCGCCTGGGCAGTGGCAGGCTCGGCGAGATCGCCCGTCGTGCCTTGCGTGCCGCCGCCGAGATGGCGGCAGGCGGCGGCGACCTCGGCCTCGTCGCGGCCATGCACGAGCACTCGCGCGCCCTCCGCGACCAGCCGCTCCGCCATCGCGTAGCCGATGCCGGCGCTGGAGCCGGTGACGAGGATGGCCTTGCCTGCAAGTCCGCGCATGGATTTTGTCTCCGCTTGATTGGCCGGTGATAGCCGCCTTGGGCGCATGGCCGCAATCTGTGGAGAAACGCCGCAGGCGCTGGTCGGGTTGCGCGCGGCGCACTAGTTTGCGCGCCATGCCGCTACATCTGCTGAAACTCTGCGTCGGGGCAGACTCGATCGCCGATCTCGAAGAGTGGATCGAGGAGAACATGCTGCTGCGCCGGCGCATGGGGCGGCCGGAGGAGCAGGCGCACACCACCCGCATGGTGCCCAAGCGCCTCGACGCGTTGCTGGATGGCGGTTCGCTCTACTGGGTCATCAAGGGCCAGGTTTCGGCGCGGCAGTCGCTGCTGGCGGTGCGGCCTTTCACCGACGCCGACGGCATCGGCCGCTGCCACCTCGTGCTGGAGCCGGTGGTCGTGCCGGTCGCGCCGCGCCCGTGCCGGCCGTTCCAGGGCTGGCGCTATCTGGCCGACAAGGACAAGCCGGCCGATCTCGGCGCGCGTGGCGAGGAAATCGCTGCGATGCCGGAGGCTCTTCGAAGGGAACTGGCGGAGCTGGGGTTGCTGTAGTTTTCTCTTTCATTCCGGGTTCGCGCCTGCGACGCGCCCCGGAATGACAAGAGGCAGTGTCGCGCTCACACCCCGATATTGTCGATCAGCCTTGTCGCGCCGAGCCTCGCCGCCACCAGCAGCCGGATCGGCCCGTCGGCCAGCGAGGTCACGGGCGCGAGCGTGTCGGCATGGCGCGCCTCCAGATAATCAAGCTCGAAGCCGGCCGCGATGATCTCGCCTTGCGCCTCGCCGACCGCGCGGAACAGATCCTCGCGGTTGCGGATGCGGACCGCCAGCGCCTGCATCACCTTGTGCAGCAGCGGCGCGAGCTCACGATCCTCCTCAGAGAGGTAGCGGTTGCGCGAGGACATGGCGAGGCCGTCGGGCTCGCGAAACGTCGCCAGCGGGACGATGCGGATGCCGAGATCGAGATCGGCGGCCATCCGGGTCACGACCTTGAGCTGCTGATAGTCCTTTTCGCCGAAGACCGCGAGATCGGCGCGCGACTGCGTGAACAGCTTGCAGCAGACCGTCGCCACGCCTTCGAAATGGGTCGGCCGGAAGCGGTCGTCGAGGCCGACGGCGGCCGGCCCGAGCAGCAGCACGCGGCTGGCGAAGCCCGGCGGATACATCTCTTCGACCGGCGGGAAATAGATCGCGTCCGCGCCGGCGGCGACGAGCTGCTCGCGGTCGCCGTCAAAGGTCCGGGGATACTTCTTGAAGTCCTCATGCGGCGCGAACTGCGTCGGATTGACGAAGATCGAGACGATGACGCGCCTGGCATGGCGCTGGCCCTCGCGCACCAGCGCGATATGGCCCTCATGCAGCGCGCCCATGGTCGGCACCAGCGCGACCTTGTCGCCGGCCGCGTGCCAGCCGGCGACGGCCTCGCGCATGGCGGCGACCGTCTCGAAAATCGCGATGTCGGACATGGCGTCCACTCCCCCGTTTCGGGGACGGGTAGCAAATGCGCGGGGAACCGCCAATATCAGGCGCATGAGCGAAAAGACCGACAGAACATTGCAGAGGGCGGCCGGGACAGGCGTCGCGGGCGCCTCCGCCCCGGGTGAGATCGACCGCTTCCTCGGCGCGGCGAAGCGGCTTGCGCCGCTGGCGACGGGGCAGGCGGGGCGGTTGATCTTCGCGCTCGACGCGACGATGAGCCGGCAGCCGACCTGGGATCTCGCCTGTTCGCTGCAGGCCAAGATGTTCGAGGTCGCGGCCGGCACCGGCGGGCTCGCCGTGCAGCTCGTCTATTTCCGCGGGCTGATCGAGTGCCGCGCCTCGGGCTGGATCGGCGAGCCGCAGCGGCTCAACGGGCTGATGCGCAGGATCGCCTGCGAAGGCGGGCAGACCCAGATCCATCGCGTGCTGAAGCATGTTCGCGACGAGGCGAGGGCCGTGCCCGTGCGCGCCTTCGTCCTGGTCGGAGACGCGATGGAGGAGGATGTCGACGCGCTCGCCGCGCTCGCCGGCGAGCTCGGCCTGCGCGGCATTCGCGGCTTCCTGTTCCAGGAGGGGCACGATCCCGCCGCCAGCGCGGCCTTCGCGACGATGGCGCGGCTGACCGGCGGGGCGCATGCGCGCTTCGACGTCAACGCGCCGGGCTCGCTGCTCGATCTGCTGCGCGGGGCGGCGGCCTATGCGAGCGGCGGGCGCGAGGCGCTGCAGAGACTCGCCGGCGCGAACCCAGCCGTGAAGGGCCTGCTGACGGCGATGGATGGAGGCCGCCGGTGACGCTGCTCTACGGCCTGGCCGTCCTGATCCTGATCTGGTGGGTGTCGAAGCTGTTCACCGGCGTCAATCCCAAGCTGATGGCCAAGGCGCTGAAGACCGGCGGCGGCGTGGTCTCGCTCGGCGTGGCGGCGCTGCTGATGATGCGCGGCCGGCTCGACATGGCGGTCTTCGTCGGCGGCATCGGCGCGTGGCTGCTCGGCTGGAGCGCCTATGGCCCCGGCGGCATGCGCTTTCCATGGGGCGGACCGGACGTCGCCGAGACGCCCGGCGCGCGCTCGCAGGTCAAGTCGGCGCTGCTGGCGATGGAACTCGACCATGACAGCGGCGGCATGACCGGCAAGGTCGTCGCGGGCGGCTTCGCCGGGCGCGATCTCGACACGCTGGGTCCAGCCGAATTGGCGGCGCTGATGCGCGAATGCCTCGCCCGCGATTCTGACGGGGCTCGCCTGCTAGAGGCTTATCTCGACCGCCGGACGCCCGGATGGCGTGAAGACGCTCAGGGAAATTTCGACGCGGGGCAGGGCCGCGCGCCGGGCCCTGGCGCGATGTCGCAGCAGGAGGCCTACGAGATCCTGGGGCTTCAGCCGGGGGCGGGCGAGGAGGCGATCCGCGAGGCCCATCGGAGCCTGATGAAGCGCATCCATCCGGACGCCGGCGGGTCGAGCGGGCTTGCCGCCCGGGTCAACCAGGCCAAGGACGCCCTGCTGAAGTGAGGCCGGCCCGGCGGGCTGAACAAGCGGCTGAAACTGGTTCTGGATCGTCATGATGGCGGTCCTCTTTGTCGTCAGCCGCGGGTGGCGAAGCAGGCGAAGCCGTCGCGCTTGAGGCGCGCACAGGCGTTCTGGGCGTCTTTCGAATCGTCGAAGCCGGCGAAGCGGGCGCGGAACAAAGTGGCGCCGCCCTTCTCGACCTTCTCGGTGAAGGCTGCCGCGTCGGCGAGCGGACCCGAGGCCTTGGCGCGGGCGCGGGCGAGGATGTCCCTGGCCTTGGCCTCGTCATCGGTCGCGCCGAGCTGGATGATCCATTTGCCGGCGCTGGCGACGGCGGCGGGCGCGGCCTTCGCGGGCTCCACCTTCGCTGGTTCCGCCTTGACGGGTTCCGCCTTGGCGATCGCGCTGCTGCCGGCCTCGTGCTTCCTCTCGGAGACGGGTTCGGCCTTGCGGAGTTCGGCGACCCTGACGACAGGCTTCTCCTCGGGCTCGGCGACCTTCGCGATCGAGGAGGTGACGTCGACATTCGCCGGCGGGCGCAGGACCTTGGCGTCGGCGGCGGGCGCGCCGATCGACCAGCGCATGGCCGACGGGGTGGTGGTGGCGGCGACCGGGCGCATGCCGGAGATCTGCAGCGGGGGTGCGTTGGCGCTCACCGGCCTGGGGGGCGCGATCGGCGTGGTGGTGGTCGTCGTCGGCGCATAGGCGCGGGCCGCGATCGGCAGCGGCGCTTCGGCCTCGAAGCGGGGGCGCGGCACCGGCAGGGGAACGGGCTCCGCCGCGACGGCTGCCTGCTGCACCGGAGCCGGCGCGGCGCGCGGACGCGCGACCTCGGGCTCGTCCTCGGTCTCGGCGATCTGGACCGAGGCGCGGCCGCCGGTCGCGGCCTTGGGCAGGGCGGCGACGACGAGGTCGGCCATGATCCTGTCGCGATGCGCGCCGGAGCGGCCGCCGAGCACGATCGAGACGATGTGGCGGCCATCGGCCTTGGCCGAGGTCATCAGGTTGAAGCCCGACAGGCGGGTGTAGCCGGTCTTGATGCCGTCCACGCCCTCGACGCGGCCGAGCAGCTTGTTGTGGTTGCGGTAGTTGCCGCCGGCGATGCTGGCGGTCCGCGCCGAGAACATCGGATAATAGCGCGGAAAGCGCTCCTGGATGGCGCGGGCCAGAATGGTCAGGTCGCGCGCGGTGCTGATGTTGGGCGGGCTGTGGGGCAGGCCGTGCGGATTGTAGAAGGCGGTGTTGCGCATGCCGAGAGAGCGGGCGCGGGCCGTCATCATCCGGGCGAATTCGTCCTCGGAGCCGGCGACGTTCTCGGCGACCGCGACGGCGACGTCGTTGGCGGATTTGGTGATCAGAGCCATGATCGCGTCGCGGACCTCGATGGTCTCGCCCGGACGGAAACCGATCTTGGAGGGGGCCTGGCGCGCGGCATAGGCCGAGACGGTGAACTCGGAGCCCATGGTGAAGCGGCCGCGCTCTAGCTGCTCGAACAGCAGGTAGAGCGTCATCACCTTGGTGATCGAAGCCGGGATGCGCGGCGCATCCTCGTTGACCGCGTGCAGGGTGCGGCCGCTCCTGGCGTCCACGACCATCGCGGCATAGGGCGGGGCATAGCCGCCGCCGGCAGGGCGCTTCTTCTTGCGCGCCGCTTCAGCGGGAGAGGCGACGACGCTGAGCGCGACCGCGACGATACCGATCAGGCCGACGAGCGCACGAAACCGCGCGCGCCGGGAACCAACGCAACCAAAAGCCATGAACCCGCCTCAACACTCAACTGGCGCCCCGACCCCTCGCTGCGCCTGACGGCGTGGCGCGAAGGACACAGTGAGGGAGGTTAGGCCGATGCGGTTACGGAGCCGTTAAGCCGGCGGCATTCGACTCAAATGCTCTCTTGGTCGATGCCTGAACGATCTGCGTTTGATGCATTGCAGCGCGTCCTTGACATTCATGTTGCGCTGCACAATATGAAGGCGGTCCCGGTGGTGAACCTTTCATCTGACCCAGGGACGAAGATCCTAGAGCCGTTCAGGCTCGTCAGCAGAGGCGGCGCACGGCGCCGAGGGAAGAAACATGATGCAGCAGTTCGAAACCATCCAGAAGGCCGGCAAAGACAATGTCGACGCCGCACTCAAGGCTTTCGGCGTCACCTCCAAGGGCGTGCAGACCATCGCCGTCGAGGCCACCGACTACGCCAAGAAGTCCTTCGAGGCCGGCACCGCGACCATCGAGAAGCTCGCCGGCGTGAAGACCCTCGACAAGGCGCTCGAGATCCAGACCGACTACGTCAAGACCGCCTTCGAGGGCGCCGTCGCCCAGGCGACCAAGATGGGCGAGCTCTACGCCGCTCTGGCCAAGGACGCCTACAAGCCGTTCGAAGGCATCGTCGCCAAGGCCGTCCCGGCCGCCAAGTGAAGTGACGCCGCGCCGCCTTCTGGCAGCGCAGGCTCCTTCAGCGAGTGACACGATCAAGCCCGGCCGCAAGGCCGGGCTTTTTCGTTGCCGCGGCATGAATCGCACGCGCGTCCTCATCGGCAGGCCGACGCATGCTCCCGCAGTCGCCGTGCCGGCGATGAGCCGATCGCGGAGCCTTTTGCCTCTTTCGTCCGGAATTCACTTTCTGTTAAGACGGGGCGGGTGGTTGTCGGGGGTCAGTTCCTGCGCCTGCGGAAACGCATCGCGCCATCGGGAGGTTGCCGTATGACGCGGATTTCGATTGCTGCGAACGCCGTCCGCTCATCCTGCACGAGCCCACGCCGGCGCAAGGCGATCCCGCTTCTGATAGTCCTGGCCGCGCCTGCACTGAGCGCCTGCAATACGACGCCGGGCCCGACAGCATCGACGACCGCGCCAGTTGTAAAGCAGTCAGGCGAGGCGCGCAGGCAGCATGCCGTCGCGCTGGCGAAGGCCGATCCGCGCGAGAGGGACTGCCTCGTCCGCGCGATGTATTTCGAATCGAACCGCTCGAGCGAGAGCGGCCTGCTCGGCGTCGGCACGGTAGTGATGAACCGGGTCGAATCGCCGCGCTATCCCGAGACGATCTGTGGCGTCGTCGGTGCGCCGCGCCAGTTCGCGACCGGCGTGCTGACCCGGCCGATGGTGGCGCGCGACCTGCCGAAGGCCGAAGCCGCCGCCGACCACATTCTCAACGGCCGTCGCAGCAAGGAAGTCGGCGCGGCCAAGCATTTTCACATGGCCGGCCTGCGCTTCTCCTACCCCAACATGCACTACGTCACGGTCGCGGGCGGGAACGCCTTCTATGTGAAGGGCGAACGGCCCGAGCGCCGCCGCATCGAGGAGCCGGGCTATCAGCTCGCGGCGGTCACCGAGCCCGCGCCTCTCGCCACAGCGCCAGCGACGGTGTCGACATCGTTCGCGGCCGCGCCGCTGGCCTTCGCGCCTGCGCCCGTTGCCGCAATACCTGCTTCCAGCCTTATCGATAACGCACCTCTGCCGCCGAGCCGACCGTTCGACCTCGCTTTCCGCAGGAAGACGGCGCGCGCCGATGTCATGCCGCTCGGGCGCGACGCGCGCTTCGCCGCGCTGACGACGGATCGGCCCGGCCTGCGCGGCAGCCTGACGCTGGACTGATCCGCGCCACCCGTCGGCGATAGCCAACGGCCTGACCGGCGGCTTCACGTCGCGGCCGCCTTTCAACCGATTGAAAAAAACCTCGCGGAGGCGCATGTCTGTGCCGCGCCGCGCCGGTCGCGCGCGAGCCCGACAGCGAACGGTCAGTCCCATGCTCGACACAATCACGCCGCCCCGCACGCTCCGGCTCAACGCCGCCGACAATGTCGCGATCGCGGTCGACCAGGTCGATCCCGGGATGAGCGCGGCCGGAGTCACCGCGCTCAAGCGCATCCCGCGCGGGCACAAGATGGCGCTGAGCGCGATCGCCAAGGAGCAGCCGATCCGCAAATTCGGCCAGATCATCGGCTTCGCCACCGCCGACATCCCGCCCGGCGAATGGGTCCACGAGCACAACACCGGCTTCCACGCCTTCGAGCGCGACTATGCTTTCTGCGCCGAGGCGAAACCGGAATTTGTGCTCCCCGTGGAGCAGCAGGCCACGTTCCAGGGCTTTCGCCGGGCCAACGGCAAGGCCGGCACGCGCAATTATGTCGGCATCCTGACCAGCGTGAACTGCTCGGCCTCGGCCGCGCGCTTCATGGCCGAGGAGGTCAGGCGCTCGGGGCTGCTGGCCGACTATCCGAATGTCGACGGCGTCATCGCGCTGACGCACGGCACCGGCTGCGGCATCGACTATAACGGCGAGAGCTTCGAGGTCCTGAAGCGCACCACCTGGGGCTATGCCTGCAACCCCAACATGGCGGCCGTGCTCGTCGTCGGCCTCGGCTGCGAAGGCTTCCAGATCAAGCGCATGAAGGACGCCTATGGCGTCGAGGAGAGCGACGTCTTCCGCACCCTGACGATCCAGGAGACCGGCGGCACCCGCAAGGCTGTCGCCGCCGGCATCGAGGCGCTGAAGGTGATGCTGCCGATCGCCGACCGCGCCACGCGCGAGACCGTGCCGGCCTCGGAACTGATGCTGGCGCTGCAATGCGGCGGCTCGGACGGCTATTCCGGCATCACCGCCAACCCGGCGCTGGGCGCGGCCGTCGACATCCTGGTCGAGCAGGGCGGCACTGCGATCCTCTCCGAAACGCCGGAAATCTATGGCGCGGAGCATCTGCTGACGCGCCGCGCCGCGACCCGCGAGACCGGCGAAAAGCTCGTCGGCATCATAAGATGGTGGGAGGACTACACCGCCCGCGCCCGGATGGACATGAACAACAACCCGTCGCCCGGCAACAAGGCCGGCGGGTTGACCACCATTCTGGAAAAATCGCTCGGGGCCGCCGCCAAGGGCGGCACCAAGACGCTGGCGGCCGTCTATAATTACGCCGAGCAGGTGCGGTCGAAGGGCTTCGTCTTCATGGACACGCCGGGCTACGACCCGGTCTCGGCGACGGGGCAGGTCGCCGGCGGGGCCAACATCCTGGCCTTCACAACGGGGCGCGGCTCGGCCTATGGCTGCAAGCCGACGCCCT
>JAESGM010000418.1_pt1 | contig 37187 bp, 28 predicted proteins | sample 9269721 | NCBI WGS metagenome assembly JAESGM01 (sample SAMN15720920, study PRJNA650825) | algae metagenome | isolation source: Komarekiella atlantica HA4396-MV6 and co-occurring heterotrophs from... | place: USA: Theobald House, Kauai, HI | collected 2009-07-29
GCAAGCCGCTGTTCCTGTCGAACCATGCGGGCGGCGTCCTCGGCGGCATCTCGACCGGCCAGCCGATCGTCGCGCGCTTCGCGGTCAAGCCGACCTCCTCGATCCTGTCGCCGCGGGCGACGGTGAACCGCACCGGCGGCGAGACCGAGATGTTCACCAAGGGCCGGCACGACCCCTGCGTCGGCATTCGTGCCGTGCCGGTCGGCGAGGCCATGGTCGCTTGCGTGCTTGCAGACCAGTTCTTGCGGCACCGCGCTCAGGTCGGCGTGATCGAGCCGCGCTGGCCATTCGAGGGGTGACCAAGGGCGTTATTCTCGGGCTTGTCCCGAGAATCTCGTGACCATCTCGCTGGTTTCCGAGATGGTCGGGTCAAGCCCGACCATGACGAGACTCCAGTGATTTCAGCGTCACTGAAAAATTTTCCACCATTCATTGATAATGAAACGAAGGCGTACTAGCTTCGCCTTATGAAGCTCGACGTCTGGCTCCACCAAACCAAGACCGCGCGCAGCGCCTTTGCGCGGCAGGTCGGCCTGTCTCCGGCCAGCGTCACCGCGCTCTGCAACGATCCGACTGCCTGGATCTCGCGCGAGAGTGCCGAGCGCATCGCCGCTGCCACCGGCGGCGCCGTCACACCCAATGATTTCCTGGGCCTGCAGGGCCCGCGCGAGGCTGCCATGACCGCAAGCAATGTCGCCCAGACCGTCGAAGCCTTCGCGCGTGGCGAGATCGTCATCGTCACCGATGACGACGATCGCGAGAACGAGGGCGATCTGATCGTCGCCGCCTCGCTCTGCACGCCGGAGAAGATGGCCTTCATCATCCGCAACACCTGCGGCATCGTCTGCGCGCCGCTGACGTCGGGCGAGGCGCGTCGCCTGCGGCTCGATCCGATGGTCTCCTCCAACGACGCCCCGCTCGGCACCGCCTTCACCATCACCGTCGACGTCAAGCACGGACTGACCACCGGCATCTCGGCGGAGCAGCGCACCAACACGGTGCGTGCGCTCGCCAACGGCAATATGGGCGCCGCCGATTTCGTCCGGCCCGGCCATGTCTTCCCGCTGATCGCCAAGGATGGCGGCGTGCTGATGCGCTCCGGCCATACCGAGGCCGCGGTCGATCTCTGCAAGCTCGCCGACCTACCGCCGGTCGGCGTGATCTGCGAACTCGCCAATGACGACGGCACGGTGATGAAGGGCGCGCAGATCACCGCCTTCGCCCAGAAGCACAATCTCAAGCAGATCACCGTCGCCGACCTGATCGCCTATCGCCAGGCGCGCGAGAAGCTGGTCGAGCGCGTGCACTCTTTCCCGGTCAAGACCGAGTTCGGCGAGATGACCGGCCATGTCTATGTGACGCCCTTCGACGACACCCAGCATTTCGCCTTCGTCATGGGCAAGCTCGGCGACGGCGAGAAGATTCCGGCCCGTCTGCACCGCGCCAATGTCGTCGCCGACGTGCTCGGCGGCGCCTCCTCGATCCAGTGCGTGCTGCGCCGCTTCCAGCAGGAGGGCAAGGGCGTGCTGGTCTATCTGCGCGACGGCTCGGCCGGCGTGCCGATCAAGAGCGTCGAGGGCGAGGAAGGCTCGGATGCGCTGCGTTCGCAACAATGGCGCGAGGTCGGCCTCGGCGCCCAGATCCTGCGCGATCTCGGCGTTGCCTCGATCGTCAACCTGGCATCCTCGACCCGTGCCTTCGTCGGCCTCTCCGGCTTCGGCATCGAGATCGCCGAGACCGCGCCGCTGGAGTGAGGATGGCGGTTAGCCCCGCATCAGCGCGTTGACATGGGCGGCGGTCGATTTCGCCAGGCCCTCGAGATCGTAGCCGCCTTCCAGAAGCGAGACGAGCCGGCCGCCGGCATGGCGGTCGGCGAGCTCCATCAGCTTCTGCGTCGCCCAGGCGAAATCGGGCTCCTTCAAGTTGATGTTGGCGAGCGGGTCGCGCCAATGCGCGTCGAAGCCGGCCGAGATGATCAGAAGATCGGGCTGGAAGGCCTCGAGCCGCGGCAGGATCGCGCTCTCGAAGGCGTCGCGGAAGACATCGGTGCCGTCGCCGGCCCGCAACGGCGCGTTGACGATCGTGCCGTGCTGGCCGCGCTCGGACGGCGCGCCGGTGCCGGGATAGAGCGGCATCTCATGGGTCGAGGCATAGAGCACGCTGGCATCGTCCCAGAAGATTTCCTGCGTGCCGTTGCCGTGATGGACGTCCCAGTCGACGATGGCGACGCGCTCGGCGCCGTGAACCTTCTGCGCATGGCGGGCGGCGATGGCGGCGTTGTTGAAGAAACAGAAGCCCATCGCCCTGACGCTCTCGGCATGGTGGCCGGGCGGGCGCATGGCGCTGAAGGCATTGGCCACGCGCCGGGTCATGACCTCGTCGACGGCATGGACTGCAGCGCCAACGCCGTGCAGTACGGCCGAGAGCGTGCCGGGTGACATGACGGTGTCGGCGTCGACCTGGACGAGGCCTTGCTGCGGCGCCGCCTCGACGATCGCCTGCGCATAGGCGGCGGGGTGGCAGAGTTCGACCTGGGCGAGCGTGCCCTCAGGCGCCTCGACGCGTTGCAGAAGTGCGAATCGCTCGTCCGCCAAGGCCTCCTCGACAGCCCGGATGCGGTCGGCGCGCTCGGGATGGCCCGGCGGGGTGGCATGACGAAGACTGGAAGGATGGCTGATCAGCAGCGTGGTCACGCGCAGTCTCCGAGGGTCGTGGGCAGGCGCCTGAGGACTAGGCCGCAAGCGTGACCATATTGTCACTGCAATGCAGCAAGACGCCAGAGCCGGGCTGGAACTTCATTGCCTCCGATTCATTTGCGCCGTAAGACCAGCTTGTGTTCGACCCGGGCCGTGCTTTGTCGGGTCACCGTTTTTTAACGAAGCATTCATCATAACGAGCATCGTTTCGATGCCGGCGGTGGAACCCATGAAGCAGACTTTCGTTGCGGTGCTCGGCCTGTCGGTGCTTCTCGGCGCCTGCCAGTACAAGACGGTCCATGCGCCGTCGCTCTCGGCGCGCGATGCCGAATACATGGCGCTCGTCCCGAATTTCGAGACGCAGCTCACGCATCTGCCTTACGAGATCACGGACCCGACCGGCGAAGAGCCTGGCACGATCGTGGTCGATACCACCGAGAAGTTCCTCTACTTCGTCCTGCCCAACAAGAAAGCGATCCGCTACGGTGTCGCGACCGGCGACGAGGCCTTCGGCTGGACCGGCACTGCGGTGATGCAGCGCAAGGCCGAGTGGCCGCGCTGGACGCCCCCGGCCGAGATGATCGCGCGTTGGCCGCATCTGGCGCCGCGCGCCGGCGGCATGGAGGGCGGCCCCGACAATCCGCTCGGCGCCCGCGCCCTCTATCTCTACCAGAACGGCAAGGATACGCTCTACCGCATCCACGGCACCAATGAGCCGGAGACGATCGGCCGCTCGGCCTCGTCCGGCTGCATCCGGATGCGCAACATCGACGCGATCGACCTCTACAACCGCGCCGCCGTCGGCGGGAAGGTCATCGTTCGCTGAGGTGGCGCTGCAGCGCCGCCTTCAGCCCAGTTCGATCAGGACGATCTCCGGCGGCGCGCCCAAGCGTAGCGGCATCTTGCTGCTGACGCCGAGCCCGGCCGTGACGATCAAGTTGCGGCCGCCCTCGACGATGTGGCCATAGGCGTAGCGGTTGCCGTAGCGCGACGGCACTACGGGCGACCAGCCGAACAGCCTGACCTGCCCGCCATGGGTATGGCCCGACAGCGTCAGGGCAATGCGCGCCGGCATGCGTGCGAAGATATCGGGCTCATGCGCCATCAGGATCAGCGGCGCATCGTCGGTGACCATGGCGAGTGTGCTTGCGATGTCGTCGATGCCGCGATGGGCCCTGCCTGCTCCCGGCGGCTGTAGCCAGCGCGGGAAGGCCCATTGATCGCCGAGCCCGGCAAGCCAGATCGGCCCGGCCACGGTATCGAGCTTGAGTGCTTCGTTCTCCAGTACCGGAATGCCGACGGCGCTCAGTGCCGCACCGGCCACGGTCGGGCCGCGGCGTGCGCTCTGAGCCCGTTCGTCATGCCACCAATCATGATTGCCGAGCACGGCGAAGCAGCCACTCGGTGCCTGCAGACGGGCGAGTTCTGTCGCCCACTCGGCAGGGTGCGGATCACCCGGACGCCAATCGCGGCTGGCGACGAAATCGCCGAGCAGCAGGATGAGGTCCGGTTTCAGCTGATTGGTCTGGTCGACGATCTCGCCGACACGCGAGACCGGCATATGCCCGCTGCCGACATGGATATCGCTGAGAACGGCGAGCCGCAGTCGCTTGCCATCCGGCCAGCCGGGCGGCCTGAGCTTGTAGCGGGTCACCCCCTGACGCGTCGGTTCCCAGGCATAGGCATAGCCGCCGAGCCCGAGGCTGGACAAAAAAAGACCGGCGAGAGTTTGAAGAACTCTGCGCCGGTCAAGCATTCAGGGTCTCAGTCGGAGGTCGTCGTATCAATCTTCAAAACCGTTGCGCAGGAGCGCCGGAACGTCCCTGTGTTGCGAGGTTAACGCGGCCGGGGTCCAGCGGGTTCCCGCCACGATGGCAGGAATCGCGATCGGACGGAAGCGCGATGCATAGGCCTCACGTGCGCTGGCATCATGGAAGCTGGCGGAACGGTGCGCGGGGTGGCGCGGCTTATGCGTAGACATGATCCTCGGTTTCCAGTTGTGGGCGCCGACGGTTCCTGGCCGTCAGCACCGGCAATGTCGCTGCCGATCGGGTCGGGCCGGCGGCGGCATCGTGAAATTCTCGTGACGTTTTCATCGTCACACCGAGGCTTTGGTCAGCTTTGGCACAATTTCGCGGGCGGGCAGGCCAAATCAGCGCTGGCCGCCTTTTCCTGTCATGGTCGGGCTTGTCCCGACCATCCACGTCTTCCTCCATGGCATGCGGTGTCCAAGACGTGGATGCTCGCCACAAGGGCGAGCATGACGTTATGGTGCCGGGGCTCGCCTTCAGCCCGCCATCAGGCCTTCGGCCTTGACCCAGTCGAGCGTCTTGCCCAGCGCGCGCTCGTAGCGGTCGAACATCTCGTCGATCTCGGCTTCGCTGATCACCAGCGGCGGGCAGAAGGCGACGCGGTCGCCGCCCAGCGCACGCAGGATCAGGCCCTCTTCCTGGGCAAAGCTGGTCGACTTCAGGGCGACGCCCTTCTTGGCCTCGAACTGCGCCTTGCTCGCCTTGTCCTTGACGAACTCGATGCCGCCGATCAGGCCGACGCCGCGGGCTTCGCCGATCAGAGGGTGCTCGGCGAGCTTGGTCAGGCGCTGCAGGAATTTCGGCGCGACCTTGCGGACGTGATCGATGATCCGATCGCGCTGGTAGATCTCCAGCGTCTTGACCGCGACGGCGCAGCCGACCGGGTGACCGGCATAGGTGTTGCCGTGGCCGAAGGTGCCGATCTTCTTGCTCTGGTCGACGAGCACCTCATAGACCGGCTCGTTGATCAGTACGGCGCTGAGCGGGAAATAGGCCGAGGTCAGCGCCTTTGCGCAAGAGAGCGTGTCGGCCTTCATCTTGTAGGTGGTGGTGCCGAACATCTCGCCGGTGCGGCCGAAGCCGGTGATGACCTCGTCCGAGATGAACAGCACGTCGTACTTCGCCAGCACGGCGTTGATCGCCTCGAAATAGCCCTCGGGCGGGGTCACCGCGCCGCCGGCGCCCATCACCGGCTCGGCGATGAAGGCGGCGACCGTGTCCGGGCCCTCGCGCTGGATCATCTCGTCGAGCTCGGCGGCGAGGCGCGCCGAGAAATCGAGCTCGCTCTCGCCTGCTTGCGCGAAGCGGTAATGATGCGGGCAGGAGGTGTGCAGGACGTTCGGGATCGGCAGGTCGAAATCGGTGTGGTTGGCCGGCAGGCCGGTCAGCGAAGCCGAGGCGACGGTGACGCCGTGATAGGCTTTCAGCCGTGAGATGATCTTCTTCTTCTTCGGGCGGCCGAGCGCATTGTTCATGTACCAGACCAGCTTGACCTGGGTGTCGTTGGCGTCCGAGCCGGAGGCGCCGTAGAACACCTTGGAGATCGGTACCGGGGCGATCTCCTTCAGCTTCTCGGCCAATTCGATCGCCGGGTCGTGGCTGCGGCCGGAGAAGAGATGGGTGAAGGGCAGCTTCTTCAGCTGCTCATAGGCGGCCTCGGCCAGCTCCTGGTTGGAATAGCCGAGCGAGGTGCACCAGAGGCCGGCCATGCCCTCGATATAGTCCTTGCCGGTCGTGTCGTAGACGAAGACCCCCTTGCCGCGCTCCAGCACCAGCGGGCCGACCTCACGATGAACGGCCAGGTTGGTATAGGGGTGGACGAGCGTCTCGATGTCACGGACGGCGAGGTTGGTCAGCATTTCCGGCTCCCGATGCTTATGCGTCGTTTATGCGAGCATAGACCGCGACCTACGCAAGCGCTGAGCGATTTTCCTGCAGATCGGGGCAGAGTCTGGCGCGGGGCAGGGCATGCGCGTCGGAATCTTGAGGCGGCTTATTCCCCGCTTATCTGGTCATCCCGGGCAAGCTGCGTCAGCGGCACCGGTCAGCGATGACCAAGTGATTGAAACAGAGCCGAAAGAAGCTCCTCTCTCCTTCGAGAGCTTCTAAATCGGCTTGCCAGCCGCCACCGCGATGCGCATGGTTCCGCGCGCTTTCGAGAGAGCCTGCATGATCGATCCCGCTCGTATGGTGAACCAGCCGGCTCCCGGCCGCGACTGCGGCAGCTGCACGTTGTGCTGCAAGGTTTACGACGTGCCGGCGGTGGAAAGCGTCGCCGGCAGCTGGTGCAAGCACTGCCTGCCGGGCCGGGGCTGCGGCATTCATGCGACGCGACCGGACCATTGCCGCGCCTTCTTCTGCCTCTGGATGACCCAGACCTTCCTCGGCCCGGAATGGAAGCCGGACAAGGCACGCTTCGTGCTGACCATGGACCCGGCGACGAACTGGCTGTTCGTTCAGCTCGATCCCGGCGCGCCGCAAGCCTGGCGCAAGGAGCCCTATCTCACGCAGCTGCGCCGCTGGGCCGCCGCCGGCAACCGCCCGGTCATCGTCTTCCTCAACAAGTCGGCGACCGCGGTCATGCCGGACCATGACGTGCCGCTCGGCATACTCGCCGCGGACGAGCGGCTGGTGCTGCGCGAGGAGCTGGCTGGTGGACGGCAGCGTGTCACCGTGGCGAAGGTCAAGGCCGCGGCGTGAGCGAGGCGAGCCGGGGCATGCTGCATCACCTCTCTCTCGGTGTCATGGATATCGAGCGCTCGGTTGCGTTCTACGATGCGGCGCTCGCAGCGCTTGGCTATGTCAGGGTCTGGAGCGATCTGCGGCCCGGCGAGCCCAATCAGGCGGCCGGCTATGGTGTTCCAGGCGGTGGCGACGCGCTGGCGCTGAAGCATCGTCCCGACGGGCAGCTGTCGCCGGGGCCGGGTTTCCATGTCGCCTTCGCGGCTTCCGACCGGGAGGCCGTCGATAAATTCCATCGCGCTGCGCTTCAACATGGCGGACGCGACAATGGCGCGCCGGGGCTGCGGGCGCATTACGGGCCGCATTATTATGCCGCCTTCGTCATTGATCCCGATGGCCACAACATCGAGGCCGTGTTCAACACGGCAATCTAGCGGCACCGGGACGGGAGAAGGCCTTGAGCAAGCGGGCGCGCGATTACGGCCTGGTCTGCGGCACGCTGCCGCCCGGCCCGCTCAACGCGATCACCGACGTCGCAGGTGTCGCTGTCGGCCACCTCACCCTGCGCGAGGACGACATCCTCACCGGCTTCACCGCGGTGTTGCCACATCAGGGCGATCTCTTCCGCGAGAAAGTCCGGGCCGGCGTCGACGTCATCAACGGCTTCGGCAAGAGCGCCGGGCTGATGCAGCTCGCCGAGCTCGGCCAGATCGAGACGCCGATCCTGCTTGGCAACACCTTCTCTGTCTCGGTCGGTATCGAGGCCTTGATCGGGCGGGCGCTCGCCGCCAATCCCGAGATCGGTCGCAGCACGGGGACGGTCAACTCGCTCGTGGTCGAATGCAATGACGGCTTCCTCTCCGATATCCGGGCCCGCCGACTGACGGTCGCGGACGCCGAAGCCGCGCTCGATGCCGCGAAGGGTGGTCAGGTCGAGGAGGGGGCGGTCGGCGCTGGCACGGGCATGAGCGCCTTTGGCTTCAAGGGCGGCATCGGCACCGCTTCGCGCCTGATCCAGCTCGACGGCCGCAGCTTTACTGTTGGCGTGCTGGTGCAGGCGAATTTCGGCAATGCCGGCGATCTCGTCCTGCCCGACGGGCGCCGTCCAGCGCCGCCTGCCGCGAGTGCGGTTCAACCGCCGGAGCGCGGCTCGGTCATCATCATCCTGGCGACCGACCTGCCTTTGGAGAGCCGGCAGCTGACCCGCATCGCCCGGCGCTGCGGCGCCGGCCTGGCGCGGCTTGGCGCCTTCTGGGGCAATGGCAGCGGCGATATCGCCATCGCCTTCTCGACCGCAGGCGGGATCGCGCATTTCGAGGACGCCGATCTCGTCCCGCTCACCGTGCTCAACGAGAACCGGATCGACCTGCCATTCCGCGCCGCAGCCGAGGCGACGCAGGAGGCGGTGCTCAACGCCATGCTTGCCGCACCGGAGACGATCGGCCGCGACGACAATCGCCGGCCGTCGCTGGCGGATTGGCTGAAGGGCTAGGTCGCAGCGACTGGCGGCACGCGATAGCCGCCGCCCGCCCTCGCGAGCATCGCCCCGACCGCGATCGCCGTCCGGTCCTCGCCGAAGGGTGCGATGATCTGAACGCCGGTCGGCAATCCCGCCTGCGACAAGCCCACCGGCGCGCTCAGCGAGGGCAGGTCGGCGCCGGTGGCGAGGCTCGCCCAGCACAGGAAGTCGAGATAGGGCCGCTCCACGCCGTCGATGTCGAGCCGGCGGGCGTGAAAATCGGGCAGATGGTCGTGCTTCTGGCTTGCGACCGGTGCGGGCGGGCAGAGCAGCACATCGTAGTTCTGGAAGAATCGGGCCCATTGCCGCTTCAGGGCGAGACGGCGCTGGTGGAGCTGCTGGTAGAGGCCGGGCGTCATCCGGGCGCCACGGGCCTGCAGTGCCTGATGCGAGAGATCGCCGAGCGCGAATTTCGCCGCCTGCGCCTGGATGCGAGCGCGCACCTTCGGCGGGAGGCCATAGGCGACGACGGCGTGGTTCAGCAGCGCATAGACCTCATAGGCCTCGCTGAAGCGGAAGCCGGGGCGGGCGGTCTCGTCGACGATCGCGCCGGCTTCGGCGAGGCGCCGTCCGGCTTCGCGCACGGTGTCCGAGACCTCCTGCGTCACCGGCGCGAACGGCTCCTGCGCCCAGATCGCAACACGCAGGCCTTTTGCCTCGGTCTTGCGCGGGGCGGGCAGGGTCGCTCCCGCGACATTCGGATCGCGCGGGCCGGTCAGCACCGGCAGGATCAGGTCGAGATCCTCGGTCGCCCGGGCGATTGGGCCGGCGACGACGAGGTCGGCGTTGCGCAAGGTGCGCCGCTCCGGCGGCGGCGGAATCAGCCCCCAGGTCGAGACCAGGCCCCAGCTGGTCTTGAGCCCGAAGACGCCGCAGGCCTGCGCCGGCCAGCGGATCGAGGAACCGAGATCGGAGCCGAGCTCGAAGGCGCTCATTCCGGTGGCGACCGCGACCGTCGCGCCGCCCGAGGAGCCACCGGGCGAATACTCGGCATTCCACGGGTTGCTGGTCACGCCATGGGCGGGGTTGTAGCTCTGGAAATCGCCGGAGAAGACCGGAACCATGGTCTTGCCGAGGATGACCGCACCGGCAGCGCGCAGGCGGGCGACGGCAGCGGCATCCTCCTGCGGGATGCGCTCCTTGTAAGCGGGCAGGCCGCCGGAGGAGGGCAGGCCGGTGACGTCGAAAGCGTCCTTGATCGTGATCGGCAGGCCTTCGAGAGGCCGCGCCTCACCGGCTGCGATGCGCCGGTCCGACTCCGCCGCCATTGCTCGCGCGGCGTCGCGATCCTGCGCGACGATGGCATTGAGCGAGGGGGTCAGCGCGTCGATGCGGGCGAAGGTCGCTTCCAGCAGGTCGAGGGCGCTGAAGCGGCGGGCCAGCAGATCGGCGCGCAGGCTGGTGGCGGAGGCGGTGAGATCGATCGAGGCCATCGGGAGATCCGGCGGAGGGGGCTCAAGTCGTAGACCAGGGTTGCGGGCTGGGACAATGAAGTGCTGTGCGTAGCGGAGTGCGCAAACCCCTCTCCCGGATGGGAGAGGGGTAGGGGTGAGGGACCGCCGCTGGTTATTGGGCGTGGTGAGTGCCACTGCGCCTTTTGCGGTTAGGGCAGGCCCTCATCCCTGCCCTTCTCCTAAACGGGAGAAGGGTTCCCCGCGCCCTTGTTCGCCGGCGGAGTCTACCCCGCCTTCCGCCGCTCCATCACCCTCAGGAAATCCTCGCCGTCCTTCACCCCGAGCTCATAGGCGAAGCGGATGCCTTCCCAGTTGCGGATGGTGAACTGGCTGACCGGGATCACCTGCGAGGGGCGGACATAGGTGCGGTTCGCGATGTCAGGCACCTGCGCGAAGGGTCGGGTCAGCAGCACCAAGGTCTGCTCGCCGGCTGCCTCCATCTCGGCCAAAGCCCAGGCCGGGGCGCTGTCGACCAGGCCGCCATCGAGTGCGGCCCGCGCGCCGATATGGCCCGCCGGCATGAAGGGCGGCACGGCGGCGCTCGCCATCAACGCATCGACCAGCTCCTCCGGGTCGGCGCAGTCGGCGATGCGGATCAGGTCGGGCCGGAAGCCGAGCTTGCGCCCGACCGTCGGATGCACCGGCCGGCGGAAGCGCTTTTCGAGCTGGTAGGCGCCGATGCCGATGGTGGTGATGACCGGCAACGGCCAGAAGCGCGGCGGCCGCGAAATCGCGATCAGGAAATCGGCCTGGGCTTTCAGCGCCGCGAGCCGCTCCGGCGTGAACAGGCTCGCGAGCATGCTGCGGTACATCTCTGCGACCGGGAAGAGCCGGCCGCCACGACGAAAGGCCGCCCAATCGACCTCGGAGGTCCGGCCGACGCAGGCCTCGCGCAGCATCTCGCGCACGGTCGGGCCGACGCCGAGCGCATTGTAGAGCATCGCCCCGGCGCCAGCGCTGGCGCCGACCACCCGGCGCGGCTTCAGGCCGATCTGGGGCGCGACCGTCTCGTAGAAGCCGCCCTGCCAGTAGCAGCGGTTGCCGCCGCCGGCATAGGCCAGGCCTGCGAACATCAGCCCTGGTCCGTGTCGAGGGCGCGGGCGCGCTCACGCCAGGCCAGGACCAGCCGGTCGAGCTCTGCGAGGTCAGCCGTTGGCAGCTTGCCGAGCGTCTGGGCGACATAGTCGCGCTGCGTCGCCATGCCGGCCTCGGCGAGACGGCGACCTTCCGGAGTGAGGTGCATGGCATAGGAGCGCCGGTCGCCGACGATGGCGCGGCGCTCGACCAGCCCGGCCTGGACCAGCCGGTCGACCAGGCCGGAAACATTGCCCTTGGTGACATAAAGCCGCTCGGCGAGCTCGCTCTGGCTGATGCCCTCGCGCTCGGTCAGGGTCGAGAGCAGGTCGAATTGCGGGATGGAGAGACCGAGCTCGCGGATGCGGGCGGTCATCTGGCCGAGCATGCGCTGGTGCAGGCGCATGAAGCGGAACCAGACGCGGTCCGGCTCGATGGGCTCCGGGGCGGGGACTGGGCGCGGCACTGACAAGGCGTTCATCCCTAGATCGTTTAGTTATAAACTAACGCATCTTCCAATCGAGCGCGAGGGCTTTCGTCGCGGGGCGCTCGCTGGCTATGCTGCCAAAAAGCGAGGCAAGACGACAGGGAGAAACGCATGCTCGGGCTGATGCAGAATTGGCCGCTGCTGATCCATCGGATCATCGACCACGCGGCGATCCAGCACGGCACGCGTGAAGTCGTCTCCCGCAGCGTCGAAGGGCCGATCCGGCGCACGACATATGCCGAAATCCGCCAGAGCGCGCTCAGGATCGGCAAGCGGTTGACTAACGAGGGCATTCGCCTCGGCGACCGGGTTGCGACGCTGGCCTGGAACACCGACCGGCACCTTGCGCTCTGGTACGGGATCAGCGGCATCGGCGCGATCACTCACACGGTCAATCCGCGGCTCTTCCCCGAGCAGATCGCCCAGCTGATCAATCATGCCGAGGACCGGTTGCTCTTCCTCGACCTGACCTTTGTCGCCTTGGTCGAAGGCCTGCAAGACAAGCTGCCGACGGTCGAGCGCTATATCGTCCTGACCGACGCGGCGCATATGCCTGAGACTTCGCTCCTGAATGCCGTCGCTTACGAGGATTGGCTCGCCGAGGCCGATGCCGATTTCGCCTGGGGACAGTTCGACGAGAACACAGCGGCCGGGCTCTGCTACACCTCCGGCACGACAGGCGGGCCCAAGGGCGTGCTCTATTCGCACCGCTCCAACGTGCTGCACGCCATGGCCTGTGCCCAGCCTGACTATATGGGCCTGTCGGCGCGCACCGTGGTGATGCCGGTCGTGCCGCTCTTCCATGCCAATAGCTGGTCGCTCGCCTTCTCGGCGCCGATGACCGGGGCGAAGCTGGTCATGCCCGGCATGAAGCTCGACGGCGCCTCGCTGCTGGAGCTGCTCAATGGCGAGAAGGTGACGCTGACTGCGGCGGTGCCGACGGTTTGGCTCGGCCTGCTCCAGCATCTGGAAGCGACCGGCGGCAAGCTCGACACGCTGAAGCGGGTGGTGATCGGCGGCTCGGCCTGTCCGCGGGCGATGACCGAGGCGTTCGAAAAGAAATACGGTGTCACCGTCGACCATGCCTGGGGCATGACCGAGATGAGCCCGATCGGCTCGTTCTGCTCGATCAAGCCGGTCTATGACGGGCTCGAAGGCGATGCGCTCTACGACCTCAAGGTCAAGCAGGGCCATCCGCAATTCGGCGTCGAGTTCCGCCTGACCGACGACGAGGGCACGGACCTGCCCTGGGACGGCAAGACCTTCGGACGGCTGAAGGTGCGCGGGCCGGCCGTCGCCGGCGCCTATTACCGGCACGATCAGCCGATTTTGGACGAGCACGGCTTCTTCGACACCGGCGATGTCGCGACCATCGATCCGCATGGCTACATGCAGGTCACCGACCGCTCCAAGGACGTGATCAAGTCGGGCGGGGAGTGGATCTCCTCGATCGAGCTGGAAAACCTCGCCATCGGCCATCCCGACGTCGCCGAAGCCGCGGTGATCGGCGTTTCCCATCCGAAATGGGACGAGCGCCCGCTCCTGGTGATCGTGCCCAAGCCCGGCAAGACGCCCGGCCGCGACGAGATGCTCGCCTTCATGACCGGCAAGGTCGCGAAATGGTGGCTGCCCGACGATGTCGTACTGGTCGAGGCGATCCCGCACACCGCGACCGGCAAGATTCAGAAGACGGCGCTCAGGGAGATGTTCCGGGCGTATCGGCTGCCGGGGTGAGGGAGGGGGAGGTCAGCTAAGGGTTGGAAGCGGAAGTCGATGATGCAGCGCCGTTGCCTCGATCTCAAAGCTGGTCGTAAATCGCCTTCCTCGCGTTGCGGAGGGCTAATGGCAAAGACAGCATGTCGATCTTGCCGGCAGTCACGATCTCCTTGGCTGGCGGATAAACCTGCGGTCGCTGCAACCCAAGGCAAGGCTTCACAACGACGAGCGACGAAATACCCCGAGCCTGTATGCCTTTAGTATCGACCGGTCGCTCGGGGGAATCATCACGCATGAGGCCATTCGTGTCCAAGGTCCGAAGGACCGTACTGCGCTGATCTGAAATTGTCCTAGGCCATTCGATCAAGCATGAGTCGCCGATCGCAATTTTCTTCCCAGACATTGAAGCGGCAATCACGATTGGCCCACCTTCTCCATAGCCGCTGAGAAGAACGCGATCCTTATCGATCCAGTCGCTGCTCGCTATGTACTCGGATATGAAGACCAAATGTTCTCGCAAAATGCTTGAGACCATATCGCGGTCCCGATCTTTACAGGCTTGAAAAAGCGATTTCCGGTTCAGTAGCGGCAGGTTCTCATGAATACTTAGGATGGCGACATATTCGGGCAAGTCCTCGCCGGACACTCCAAACCCACAGCCTGGCAAGGCAACTATGACGGGGAGCCTTCCGAGCTCAGCTACGCGCTTCAGGAAAGAGGGCCGAAGAGATGACCCCATATAGCTGCCACCGCCAGATAGTTGCTTGATCGCGTGAACATCGAGCCGGGGTGCCGGCAACTTTGAATATTGCCGATCCAAATCTAGGTCGGCTGCAATGCGCGCTTGCTGCTCGGCATATCGCTTTTCGTCGCGGCTGCTCTGGACGTTCTTCACGATACTGACCAGTACAATCAGGCCCAAAAGTACCAACGCTAGAATTTTGAGCTTCTTCACCGCGTCCGCTCCAAGGTACATCGGAGGCTGTACAGTCAACGCACTTAAGGAACCATTTGGATCTGAGTTTGCTGATGGAGAGTTGCGGGCCGAGCGTCCCGAGGGCGTCGCCTTGCGCGATCTCGGGCGCCAAACAATGTCCGCAACGGGTCGAAAGCCGCCGTCGAATAAGCACGTCCAGCCCGCCGGCCCGCGCGGTGAGGGTTTGAAGGTAAGTGCAAGCCCAAGGGGCGTGCGGGGCCGGGTGCGGCAGCTTTCGGCCGCTTGTCGAATGTCGATGTCGAGATGCCGAAGCTGCTGTGCTCGCCGCTGCCGAACCCTGCGCCCGGCCCTCCAATGGCACCCCGCGGTACTTTGAAGTCCGGCTGGACTGAGCAAGACCCGGAAGGACGAGGCCCTTCCGCTAGGGAATATCGATTGCGGGAACGAGTGAGTCAGGGAAAGCTGAGGTCGATACGGGCTGGGCGTCCGATCATGCACCGAGACAAGGAGATCGCATGGAACTCCTCCTGGTCTTCGCGTTCCTTGCGCTGTTCAGCCTGAGCGCTCTCGCAGGCATGGCTTTGCGCAAGCGCCTGCATGAGCATCACCTGACCAGCGAGAACATGGATTCGATCAGGCTGGTGACCGGGCTGATGGTCACCTTCGCCGCGCTCATCCTCTCCTTACAATTGTCGACGACCCGGGCGCGCTTCGACGCCACGAGCAGCAACCGTTCCACTTACGCGGCGCGTCTGGCCAATCTCGACCAATGCCTGCGCATCTTCAAAGCAGCGGCCGACCCGACCAGGCTGAAGCTTCAACAGTACACGGCAGCGGTGATCGCAAGCACCTGGCCCGGCGAGGCGGCGCCGATCGTCGCCGGCATGCCGGATACGCGCGGCATGGCCGTCCGCGGCGAGGATCGGAGCCTGGCACAGGTGATGAGCGATATCGGAGCGGACGTGGACGCGCTGCCAAGTACCGGTCTTGAATACTCCGCGGCCCGCTGCCGTGCAGCCTATGCCGATGTCATATCCGCAAGATGGAGCGTCATCGAGGATGCGAACGCGCCATCCGGCGGTTACTTCGTCGGGATTGTGAGTTTCTGGCTCAGCCTGGTCTTCCTGAGCTTTGGTCTGCAGATCCCACGCCGAGCGCTCAGCGCTGCCGTCCTGGCGATCGGCGTCTTGTCGGTCTCGAGCATCATGTTCGTGATCGTCGACCTCGACCTGCCGTATCAGGGGGTATTCCACGTCTCCAGCGCGGCAATGCACGAAGCCCTCGCCGATATGCTGCGATAGCCCGGCGAGCGGGCGCCTTTGTGGTGGTCGAGCCCGCTGCTTCCGCAGCGCCCGGATCAACTCGCGGCGAGGAAGTCTTCGATCGCCGCGACCAGTGCGCCTTCCGCCTCGCGATGCGGGACATGGCCGACCCCCGGCAGGATCAGTGCTTTGCCGCGCCCATCGGCAATGCGCCTGGGGTGGTGGGTCGAGCCATATTCGTCGAGCTCGCCATGGACGGCGAGCACCGGGCAGCGCAGGCCGGCAAGGGGGCGGTCGAGGTTCCAGTCGGCGAAGACGGGCGATAGCCAGGTTCCGATCCAGGCATCCAGCACCCAGGGCGTCCTGTCGCCATGATAGCGCGCCAGACGGGCGAAATTGGCAGGGTCCTGGAAATCACTCCGCGCCAGCCTGATCCCCGTGAGCGTCCTGTCCTCGACGAAGGTCTGGGCGGCGATGGTGACGAGCGCCCGGCAACGCTCCGGCCACCGCGCGGCCGTCTCGATCGCCATGCTGCCGCCGACACTATGGCCGCAAGCGATGAAATCGGCGATGTCGAGCTGATCGCAAAGCTGCGGGATGATGCTGCGACCTTCGTCCGCGACGAAATCGAGGCCGAGCTTTCCCGGATGTGGCTCGGAGCGGCCGAAGCCGAGGCGGTCGTAGGCGACGACGCGCCGGCCGGTTGCCGCCGCGAGTTTTCCGGGGAAGCTGCGCCAGAGTTCGACTGATCCGAGCGAGTCGTGGAAGAGCAGGATCGGCGCGCGCCGGCTCGCGTCGGCAGCGGATGGCATCCAGCTTCGTGTGAAGAGATGGTGCTCGCCGAGCCGGAGCAGGGCATCGCGTTGGTCGATGGTCGTCACTCGGGCCCGCTCTGCCGGCAATTGTCGAAGCGGCTCATCCTGCCTTCGTCTTCGACATGTCCGCAAGGAGGCCGGCCGCCTCGGAAGGCGGCCGGCGGATTGCTCAGAACTCCGCCCAGCCGCTGTCGCTATGCTTGCCGGCATTGGCGACCTTGCGCGGCGCCGGGCTGAAGGCGGTGGCAGCAAGCTGCTGTAGGCGCTGCGGCTCGGCGGCTGCGGGCTTGCGGTTCGCGGCCGGCTTGACCGCCGAGCGGGCAGGGGCGACATGAGGCGCGGCCGCGCGGTTGGCGGCGCCGTCGCCGCCCGTCTTGAAGGCCGCGACGAGGTCGTTGAGCTGCGTGATGCGCTGGTTGAGCGCATTCGCCGATGCCGCGCTCTGCTCGGAGAGTGCTGCGTTCTGCTGGGTCATCTCGTCCATATGCGCGACGGTCTGGCTCATCTCCTCGATGCCGTTGGCCTGTTCGGCCGCGGCCGAGGAGATGTCGGCGATGGTCGAGGCGACCTTCTGCGACGCCGCGAGGATCTGCGTCAGCGCGTCCCCGGCCTGCTGGACCAGCTTGACGCCTTCTCCGACCTCGGCGTTCGAGGAGGAAATCAGCGTCGAAATATCCTTGGCCGCCTCGCCCGAGCGCTGTGCCAGGGTGCGCACTTCCGAGGCGACGACCGCAAAGCCCTTGCCGGCATCGCCCGCTCTGGCGGCCTCGACCGCCGCGTTGAGCGCCAGCAGATTGGTCTGGAAGGCGATGTCGTCGATCACGCGGGTGATGTCGGAGATCTTCTTCGAGGCGTCCTCGATCCGAGCCATGGCCGCGACCGCCTTGCCGGCGATCTCGCCGCCGCCCTCGGCCGCCCGCATCGCTTCCTCGGCGGTGGTCGCTGCCTGGCGTGAGGCCTGGGCCGAGGCTTTGACCGAGGCGGCGAGCTCCTCGGTGGTCGCGGCGCTCTCCTCGAGCGAGGAAGCCTGTTCCTCGGTGCGCTTGGAGAGATCGTCGGCGCCCGTTGCGATCTCGCGGGCCGAGAGCCCGACATCGGCGGAGGTGAGCTGGATCGTCTTCACGGTCGAGGACAGGCGCTCGACGGTCTCGTTCACCGCCGCCTTCAGCTCGCCGAAGCGGCCGCGATACTGGGTGGCGATGTCCTGCGTCAGGTCGCCTTCGGCGACGCGCTGCAGCACGGCGACGAATTCGGTCGTGGCGCTGTCGACCACGGCGTTGATCTCGTTGATGCCGGCGACCAGCTTCTGCATCTGCTCATCGGCGTCGTCGATCTCCAGCCGGGCCGAGAAGTCGCCATCGGCCGCGGCAGCGACGACCTCGCCGACATCGGAGACGACGCGCGACATCGCATCGGCCCGGGCCGCGCGGGCTGCGGCCTCGGCGCGCTCCTGCGCCTCCAGCGCGCGGATCTGTACAAGCTTGTCGCGGAAGAGCAGCAGCGCCCCGGCGACGGCGCCGACCTCGTCATTGCGCCCGGTCTGCGGGATCGGCGTCTCGAGCTCGCCATTGGAGAGCCCGTCGATGCTGGTCCTGACCGCGGCGAGCGGCTTGATGACGCGCGAGGCGATCAGTGCGCCGGTGGCGAGCACCAGCGCAACCAACGCGGCGAGCAGCAGGTTGAACACCCACTGGATCTGGCTGACGGTGCTGCTGGTCGCGTCGAGGAGGGCATTGGTGCGGGCCTGGACCAGCCCGAAGAACTCGTCGACCGGCTTCATGATTTCAGCCTTCATCCGGTCGTAATCGGCCGAAAACAGCAGCTCGCGGGCGAGGTTGAGATCGCGCTCCTTCTTGACGGTGTATTTGCCGCTGCCATCCTCGAACAGGCCTTTGGCGGCGTTGATGGCGCGAGTCTCGAGGGCGACGAGACCATCCGACTTGGCCGCGGCCTGGCCGAGCTTGGCGAATTCGGCCTCGGTGAAACCGGCTTCCTTCATCTCGGTCAGGAGGGCCTTGGTCCGGCCTGGGCCGCGGGGACGCACGGCATTGTCGAGGACGAGGTCCCAGTAGATCCGATGCGGCTCGACGGGACGGGGCTTCTCGCCGCTGCGCATGGCGATGACTTCGAGATATTGCTGCTCGTAGCGCGCGTTGCCGGTAACGGCGAAAGTGCGCGCCAATCGTGTCAGGTCGTCCGAGCTCTGCCGGAACTCGTCGGCGAGCAGATAGGAGTTGTAGGCCTGGCGATAGGCGCCGGCCCGGGCATCGACAGCCTGCTGCTGGAAATACCACGCCCCGATGATGGCTGCGATCAGGGCGGCGTAGAGCCCTGCGATGCACAGGAAGATCTGCTTGATGGAGAGATTGGCAGCCAGGCGCATGCTGATGGTCCTAGACAGTGTGGAGACGAGGCGGGATCGGGTACGCGCGTCGCAACGCGGCTTGAACGGGGCGCATCAGTCGACCGGACGCCATATCGCAGGCGTGGTCATGCCGATCAGAAAGGACGAGTGGTCGTCGGAGGGGAAATGTTTACCTGGTCGGACAACACGGCCGCGATAGAGCATGCTGGGAAATCCAGGGTGCCAATTTTCTAGGCAAATCGTGCTCTGAGACAGTAAATTTTTACTAAATACTTTGCTTTGGCCGTTGGTGTTGCTCTAGTTTTCTCGCTGAGGCATCTATCTAAGGTTGTGTATGTTTCTGATTGATTAGCTTATGGCGATATCGATTTGCTGGCTGGAGCATAAATGCGCGCCGAGCGTGTTTCGAATTCAGAATTCAACTTTGACTATTCTTGATGAGCCAAATGTTGGAGGCGCTGCCCGTCATTGCCGCCAGGGGCGGCCGGCTGTTTCAGCCGGTCTCGACTTCGAGCGCTTCGGCCAGGAAGCCGGCCAGCGCCCGCACGGCCGGCGTTGGGCGCCCAGGCGCAAGATGCAGCGCGATCTCGGAGGCCGGCAAAGGAGGTAGCCCTTCGGCCTCGCCGAGCAAGCGTAACCCCTCACGCGCCGTGCCGGCCTTGACCACGGTCAGCGCCGCACCGGCCGCCGCGACCGCCTCGACCGCGCCGATGCTGGAGGAGGAGAACAGGATGCGCCAGGGTCTTCCGGCCTCGTTGAGCGCCGCGAGCGCCCATTCGCGGTACATGTTCGGCGCCTTGAGCAGCGCGAGCGGCAAGGGGCCGGCGGGCGGGAAATCGTGCCGGTCGGACCAGGCCCAGGCGGTGCGCTCGACACGCAGCACCTCGCCGCTGCCGTCGCCCGCCTTCTGTGTCGCCAGCACAAGGTCGAAGGCCTCGCCGAGACTGCCGATCAGGTCGCGGGTGAAGCCGGTGGTGACTTCGAGCTCGACCTCCGGATGCGAGCGGGCGAAGCGGGCGAGCGTCTCGGGCAGCACCACGGTGGCGTAGTCGTCCATCACCGCGAGCCGGACGCGGCCGGAGACGTTTTGTGCCCGAACGACGTCGAGCGCCTCGTCGTGCAACGCGACGATGCGGCGGGCGTAACCGAGGAAATCCTCGCCGGCACGGGTCAGCAGCACCTCCTGAGGCGAGCGCTGCAGCAGGGTCTGGCCGGCGATTTCCTCGAGCTTGCGCACCTGCGTCGAGATCGTCGACTGCGTGCGGTTGAGGGCCGTCGCGGCGCGGGTGAAGGAGCGCAGCTCCGCGATGGTCACGAAGGTCCGCAGCAGGTCGATGTCGATATTGCGCAGCATCGCAAGGCCTTTCGCGCCCGCAGCATGGACGGCGTCGATGGTCAAAATCGAATAATTCAATTTTGGCTGGCCGGACGCTGCCGCTAGCTATAGGGCAAGCCCTTCTGTTCGGACGTAGCGTCAAAGAGGTCAAGCATGCCGAGGCTGAGATCCGCCACCACCACCCATGGCCGCAACATGGCCGGCGCTCGCGGGCTCTGGCGCGCCACCGGCATGAAGGACTCGGACTTCGGCAAGCCAATCATCGCGGTCGTGAACTCCTTCACGCAGTTCGTGCCGGGCCATGTCCACCTCAAGGACCTCGGCCAGCTCGTCGCGCGCGAGATCGAGAAAGCCGGTGGCGTCGCCAAGGAATTCAACACCATCGCGGTTGATGACGGTATCGCCATGGGCCATGACGGCATGCTCTATTCGCTGCCCTCGCGCGAATTGATCGCCGACAGCGTCGAATACATGGTCAACGCCCATTGCGCCGACGCGATGGTCTGCATCTCCAATTGCGACAAGATCACGCCCGGCATGCTGATGGCGGCGATGCGCCTCAACATCCCTGTCGTGTTCGTCTCGGGCGGGCCGATGGAGGCAGGCAAATACATCGCCGAGGGCGTGCTGAAGAAGGTCGACCTGGTCGACGCCATGGTCGCCGCCGCCGACAGCAAGTACACGGACAGCGAAGTCGAGGTGATCGAGCGCTCGGCCTGCCCGACCTGTGGCTCCTGCTCGGGCATGTTCACCGCCAATTCGATGAATTGCCTGACCGAGGCGCTCGGCCTCGCGCTGCCGGGCAACGGCTCGACGCTGGCGACCCATGCCGACCGCAAGCGCCTCTTCGTCGAGGCCGGGCACCTGATCGTCGACATCGCCAAGCGCTACTATGAGCAGAACGACGAGAGCGTGCTGCCGCGCAATGTCGCGAGCTTCAAAGCGTTCGAGAACGCGATGACGCTCGACATCTCGATGGGCGGCTCGACCAACACGGTGCTGCATTTGCTCGCCGCCGCGCATGAGGCCGAGATCGACTTCACTATGGCCGATATCGACCGGCTCTCGCGCAATGTGCCGGTGCTGTGCAAGGTCGCGCCGGCCGTCGCCAACGTGCATATGGAGGACGTCCATCGCGCCGGGGGCATCATGGCGATCCTGGGCGAGCTCGACCGTGCCGGCCTGATCGACACCTCGCTGCCGACTGTGCACAGCGCGACGATGGGCGAGGCGCTCGAGCGCTGGGACATCAGGCAGACGCAGAGCGAGGCGGTGCGCTCCTTCTACAGCGCCGCGCCCGGCGGCGTGCCGACGCAGACCGCCTTCAGCCAGGACCGGCGCTATGAGGAGCTCGACCTCGATCGCGAAAAGGGCGTCATTCGCGAGAAGGCGCATGCGCATTCGCAGGATGGCGGCCTCGCCGTGCTCTACGGCAACATCGCGCTCGACGGCTGCATCGTGAAGACGGCCGGCGTCGATGCCTCGATCCTGACCTTCTCGGGCACGGCGGTGATCTTCGAGAGCCAGGATGCGGCGGTCGAAGGCATCCTCAACAACAAGGTCAAGGCCGGCGAGATCGTGCTGATCCGCTATGAGGGGCCGCGCGGCGGGCCGGGCATGCAGGAGATGCTCTATCCGACGAGCTATCTGAAGTCGAAGGGGCTCGGAAAGGCCTGTGCGCTGGTCACCGACGGGCGCTTCTCCGGCGGCTCGTCGGGCCTCTCGATCGGCCATGTCTCGCCTGAGGCGGCCGAGGGCGGCGCGATTGGCCTGGTCGAAAGCGGCGACGTGATCGAGATCGACATCCCCAAGCGCAGCATCGTCCTCAAGGTCTCCGACGAGGAGCTGGCGCGCCGGCGTGCGGCGATGGACGCCAAGGGCAAGGATGGCTGGAAGCCGGCGGCGCCGCGCAAGCGCAAGGTTTCGACCGCGCTGAAGGCCTATGCCGCGTTGGCGACCAGTGCGGCCAAGGGCGCGGTGCGCGCGATCGACTGAGCTGACGACACCAAGCCAGCGGAGGCCCCGGCATGAGCGAGCTCTGGGGTGTGGTGGCCGCGGCGGCGTCGAGCGCGCTTGGAGGAACCTCCATCGCCGCGACCCGCTATCTCGTCGGCCATCTCGATCCCCTCGCGATCGGCTCCTTCCGCTTCGGCATCGGCTGCCTGCTGCTCGCCCCGGTCGCCCTGCTCGGCGATGGGCGCTGGCCGGATCGTAGCGATTGGCTCCAGACCGCTGGGCTGGGGCTGCTCTTCTTCGCGATCTTCCCGATCCTGTTCAACGCCTCGCTGATCTATACGAGCAGTGCGCGTGGGGCGCTGGCGCTCTCGACCCTGCCGCTCTTGTCGCTGGTCGTCGGCGCGGCGCTCGGCCAGGAGCGATTGACGGTGCGGAAAACGGCCGGCGTGCTGGTCGCCATGGCGGGCGTCGGCTTTGCGCTGCTTGCAGGTCTCAGCCAGGCGCCGCCGCAAGCCTGGCGCGGCGATCTCCTTATGATCGCGGCGGCGCTCTGCATGGCGCTTTACGGCATCTGGTCGAAGCCGGTGATCCGCCGTTGCGGCCCGATCCCGTTCACGACCGTCGCGATGGCGGTCGGCGCTGCGGCGCTGATCCTGATCTCGGCGCTGCGGGGCAGCTTCGATGCGGTGGCGCAATTTGCCGTCCCGCAATGGTCGGCAGCGCTTTATCTCGGCGTGATCGGCGCCGCCCTGACCTTCTGTCTCTGGGCTTTCGCGCTTGGGCGGGCGTCGGCGACCAGCGTCGCGGTCACCGTCAACCCAGTCACGGCCTCGCTGGTGGCTGCTCTCGTGCTGAACGAGCCGGTCGGCTGGAACCTCGCCGTCGGGATCGTGGTCGTCGGGATCGGCATCTGGCTCGCGGCGACGGATGGACGAGGCGCTAGCCCGAGCGCGGCCAAGAGTCCCTAGCGTCACATCTTCGCCACGGATCGTCCGGACAAAAGCCGCATCGACAAATCGACGCGCCAGCGCGGCAGAGCGCTGGCGCTGGGATTCTGGAGGTGGCCTTGCCGGCGTTCCTGATCGCAGCCCTGCTCTGGCTCGGGCTTCTCTCATCCTCGATCGCGCAGGCGCCGCCGGCCACCCTCTCAGACAATGCCGAGTCGATCGCGGTGGTGGTCGGCAACAAGGCCTACAAGCAGACCAGCACGGTCGACTTCGCCCATAACGACGCCGAGGCGATCAAGGCGTACCTCACCGGCACGCTCGGCTTCCGCGAGCAGAACGTCTTCCTGCTGAAGGACGCGACGCTCGGCGAGCTCACCCAGATGTTCGGCAGCGAGGCCAATCCGCAGGGCGGCAAGCTCTGGCGCAGCGCTGTCGAGGGCCGCTCCAACGTCTTCGTCTATTATTCCGGCCATGGCGTGCCGGATCTCGCCACGCGGCAGCCCTTCCTGCTGCCGCAGGACGGCAACCCGAACGCCAGCGAGAGCGGCTATGCGCTGCAGACGCTTTATCGCAATCTCGAACTGGTCCGACAGAAGATCGGGGCGCAGCGCCAACTGATCGTGATGATCGACGCCTGCTTCACCGGCGAGACCGGCCGCAAGGGCGAAAGCCTGCTCGCCGTCTCGGCACCGGGCTTGAGCCCGGCCAAGCCGCGCACCGGCGGCGGCATCGTCAAGCTGGTCGCGACCTCCGGCACGACGCCCGCCAACTGGGACGCGGGCCAGAAGCTCGGCCTGTTCACCAGCCGCTTCCTGATGGGCGCCGCCGGGCTGGCGCGGCCGGCCGGCGCGCCCGAGACCGGTCCGCTCGCCTGGTCCGACCTGCAACGCTACCTCAAGGACAGCGTCGAGGCGGCGGCGCGGCGCGACAGCGGCCGCGAGCAGGCGCCGGAGATCGACCTCGCCTCGATCGCCCTGCCGGTGGCGCAGCCGGTGCCGGCGGTGGCGCGCGCGGTCGCATTGGCGCGGGACGAGGCCAATTGGCAGCGGGCCAAGGCGGCCGGCGAACGCGGCGCGCTCGAGGGTTACGTCGCGCGCTGCGGCGAGACCTGCGGCTATCGCGAGGCGGCGATGGCGCTGCTGCTCGACAAGCGCCGCAGCGGCGAGGCCGCGACCGACGAGCAGAACTGGGTCAGGCTCGGCGGCTCCGGTCGCTATGAGGACTATCTCAAGGGCTGCGGCACGGTCTGCGCCTATCGTTCCCTGGCGGAAGGCTATCTCGGGCGGACCGACGCCTCGCGCGATCCGCGCGTGCAGGAGTGCGACGAGCTCGCCGGCGACCCCGCTGATCCCGACCGGCGCGAGGGCGTCAAGGGCGTGAAGTTCGCGCGGATCGATGCCCGTGCCGCGATCGCGGCCTGCAAGCAGGCGGCGGAGCAGCAGCCGCAGATCAGGCGGCTCTCCTATCAGCTCGGCCGCGCCCATGACAAAGCCGAGCGCTACAAGGATGCGCTCGCGGCTTACGACAAGGCGGCCGATGCCGGCAGCGCCGCGGCGATGAACAATCTCGGCGCGCTCTACGAGAACGGCCAGGGCAGCAAGGTCGAGCTGCAGAAGGCCTTTGCGCTCTATGAGCAGGCTGCCGGAACCGGCAACGCCATCGCGATGAGCAATGTCGGGCGCATGCTGCAATATGGTCGGGGCCGACCGCGCGACGAGACGGCGTCGCTGCGCTGGTACCAGAGGGCGGCCGAGGCGGGCGACGCCTTCTCGATCGCCAAGCTGGTGCCGGCCTATCTCGAAGGGCGGCCGGGTTTCCCGAAGAACCCGCAGAAGGGTTTCGACCTGTTCCGCCAGGCCGCCGACAAGGGCGACCCTATCGCAATGGTCTCGATGGCGACGCTGATCGACAACGGCTTCGGCTCCTTCTTTCCCGGCACAAATTCGTTGCAGATGCTGATGAAGGCGCTGGCGAAGGGCGAGGCTGGCGCTGCGGCGATCTCTTCAAGCGATGTCTCCGAGCAGAAGCTGAAGCCTGACACGGTGCGGGCCTTGCAACGCGCTACCCAGAAGGCTGATCATTACAGCGGCGCGATCGATGGCCGCTTCAACCCCGTCTTCGTGCGGGCGCTGGACGGCTATGCGCGCTCGCTGGAGCAGGAGCATTAGAACCCGGCCGTGAACGGTTTGCTGCGAAGCCTTCTCGTCGCCGGACTGGTCGTCGCCGGAGGCAGTGCCGTACGTGCTGATGCCCTGTCGATCTGGCTCGATAACGTTGCAGCCTGCTCGGGCAAGCGCGACCTGTCGCTCGCCGTGGTCGGCTTCGATGCCGGCCAGCAGGTCTTGTCGCGCACGCAGGCCGACGAGGTCAGGCTCGCGATCGAGAGCCGCCTGCAGAGCGAGGGGCGGATCAGGCTGGCGGCGAGCGGCGATGTCGTGCGGATCAAGACCCTGCGCGACAGCCTCAATCTGCAGAAGCCGGGCGAGGCCGAGACGCAGATCCGGCGGGCGTTCGACGGCGATGCCAGCGTGTTCTTCACGGAACCCGTGCGGCAGGACGACAAAGCGAGCTTTCGCCTGCAGGCCATCGCCAGGACGGGCGATTGCAAGGCGACGAGCGAGCCCATCGAGATCGCGATCAGGACCAGGCCCGGCGTGGTCGACATCGACCAGGTGATGAGCCGGGCGGTCGAGAACCTGGTGCGGGCCGCGCCTGAGCTGAAACGGGTCGATATCTGTCCGTTCTCGGCGGCGAGCGGCTACAGCGCCTGCAGCGCCGCGCTCGGCGAAAGGCTGCTGCTGGCGCTCGATGCCGAGTCGCGCTCTGACGATCGCGTTCTGCGCGGGCGACCGCTGGAGATCCGCAAGGCCGCGCCCGGACAATGCGCGGCCTCCGGAACCGAGGTGACGACACGCGGTCGTTTCGGCGGGGATCGCGACGGCCAGAGCTGGATGGAGCTGGAGTTCCGTCGCGGCGATGCCGTGCTGGCGCCGACCGGACGCAATCGCATCCCGGTCGAGGGGCTGGGCTGCGATCCTGCGGTCAGGCCCTTCCTCGACCATGTCGCCGCCACTGCCGGCTCGGACCGGGCGCGGCTGGCTCTGCTGCCGGCGGCTTCACCCTTTGCGAAGGGAAGACGGCTCGATGTCCGCATCGAGGGCAAGGCGGGCACAAAACTCTATTGCTGGGTGCTGGATTCGGATGGCACTGCCTCGGTTGTGCTGCCGGTGCGCGGCGAGGTGACCAAGAGCGTGCTGCGCGCCGGCGGCCAGTCCTATCCCTATGGTTTCGGGCTGACCGACATCGTGCTCGACGCCGCCTTCGAGAACCTGTTCGCCTGTTTCGGCACCGAGACGGACTTGCCGGCGGCTCTGCGCCAGCGCTGGCTCAAGGCGGCGCCGAGTGCGAACGATGATGCTGCGATCCTGCAACCGGACGAGGTGCTCGACCTGATCGAGGACCTGCGGGCCATTCCGGGTGTGGTCGAGGCTACCGTGCCGATCGTGGTGCGCTGACGACAGCATTCCCGACGAGGTCGTCCCTGATCTAGGCTTCGCTCCGTCCGGGACGACATGGTCGCCTTCATGGGCCCCTTGTTTTCTTCCCGACGCTCAAGCACCTAAGAGAACATGCACCGGCGGCTTGTCTTCGAAGAGCCAGTCTCACGCGCGGCGATCTGGAGCCGGCGGCTGGCGTTGTTCGGGCTGACGGTCGTCATGCTCGCCGTGCTGATCTTCCGTTTCGGCCAGCCTTCGGTCGAGCGGCTGGCGCCGATCGCCGGCGCCTACCTCTTCGTGTTGCTGGCCTTTCTGCTGGCGCTCGCCGCCTTCGTCAGGATCTGGCAGGATGGGCATCGCGGCATCGCCATCGCCGTACAGGCCTTCGTGCTTTGCCTGCTGCTGCTTGCGCCGGTCGCCTATGCCGGTTTCCAGCTCGCGACCCTGCCGATGATCGCCGACGTCTCGACCGATATCGACGAGCCGCCGGCCTTCAGCCGTTCGCGCGTCGCGCTCACCGCCAGAGGCGGGATCGTGCCGCCGGATCTCCCGGCCGAGCGGCGCAGAGCACAGCGCCAGGGCTATCCGAAGGCGCTGCCGATCGTGCTCGAGCTGCCGGCGGAGGTCGCCTACGACATCGCCCGCAAGGCTTGCGTCAATCTTGGCTGGCAGGTGCTGGAGGGGGCGGCGCCGGGCGGGCGCAGCGGGGCAGGGCGGCTCGACGCCGTGGCGCGCTCGCGCGTGCTGCGCCTCGTCGACGACATCACCATCCGCATCCGGCCGCGCGCCGACGGCAGCCGCATCGACATCCGCTCGGCCTCGCGATTGGGCGGCTTCGACTTTGGCGCCAATGCGAAACGCATCGCCGCCTTCGAGGAAGAGGTGAAGCTCCTCGTGGAGCTTCGGTAAACGCTCAAGCCAGTCGGTAGCGGCTCGCCAGCAGCGGCGCTCCGTCGTCGCAGAGGACGACGCCACGCTCGACCAGATCCTCGAGCTGGGCCAGCACCGAGAGCGAGGCGGCGCCGATCAGGCGAGGCGGAAGTTCCTGATAGATCGGCGGCACCATCTCGGGAATCGTTTCGTCGCCGGCCTGCAGGCGGCTGAGGATCGCCGCCTCGCGCAGGCGCCGATGCTGGACCAGCCCACGCAGGAAGCGCTGCGGCTCGCGCACCGGGCCGCCATGGCCGGGCCAGTAGAGGCGGTCCTCGCGGCCGCGCAGCTTCTCGATCGAGGCCATATAGGCGACCATCGAGCCGTCGGGCGGGGCGACGATCGTGGTCGACCAGGCCATGACATGGTCGCCCGAGAACAGGGTGTTCTCCTCCGGCAGGGCGAAGGCGAGGTGATTGGCGGTATGGCCGGGCGTCGCCAGCGCCTCGAGCGTCCAGCCCGGCCCGGAGATGGCATCGCCCTCGGCCATGACGAGATCGGGCGCATAATCCTTGTCGGCGGAGGCGTCGAGCGGATTGATCTCGCCGAGAACGAGCTCGCGCGCCGGCCGATGCAGTCCGCAGCCGACGATGCGCGCGCCGGTCGCCGCCTTCAGTGCGCGCGAAGCCGGCGAATGGTCGCGATGGGTGTGGGTGATGATGATATCGGTGACAGTCTCGCCGGCGATCGCCGTGAGCAGCCGCTCGACATGGCCAGGATCGTCCGGACCGGGATCGATGATCGCGATCCTGCCGCGGCCGACGATGTAGCTGCAGGTGCCGGTGAAGGTCATCGGCCCGCCATTGCCGGCGATCAGGCGGCGTACCAGCGGCGAGAGCTGCACGAGCTCGCCGGAGGCCGCGCCGGGGTCACGGTCGAAATCGAGCGGCTCGTCGGTGGTGTCCTTGTCGGCGCTGGTCATCTGCACATCCGGAAGCGGGCATGATCGCCGGCTTGTCGGCCGGCGGGCCATTTCCTATAGACGAACGAGCCGGGCGTCGACGGCGCCCGAAGAAGAAGGACGAGATCCGATGGCCGAGACGCTGCCACTGCCCGCCACCACCATGGTCAACGCGGTCCTTCCGGCCCTGTCGGATCCGCGCACGCGCGTCCTGCGCAATGTCGCGCTCGCTGTCGTCGGCAGCCTGCTGATCGTCGCCGCCGCCAAGGTCAAGGTACCGTTCTGGCCGGTGCCGATGACGCTGCAGACGCTGGCCGTGCTCGGCCTCGGCGCTGCCTATGGCGCGCGCCTCGGCGCTGCGACCGTTGCGCTCTACATTGCCTATGGCCTCTTCGGCCTGCCGGTCTTCACCAACACCCCGCCGGTCGCGGCCGGCCCGCTCTATCTGCTCGGGCCAACGGGTGGCTTCCTGGTCGGCTTCGTCGCCGCTGCCGCCATCGCCGGCTGGGCCGGCTCGCGCGGCGCCTCGCTCCTGCGCCTCGCCGGCGGCTTGGTGCTGGCCGAGATCGTGCTGATGACGCTTGGCTTCGCCTGGCTGGCGCTCGGCGCGCAGATGGCCAGCGGGGCGACGGGCATCGGCTTGGCCAAGGCTTGGGCGGCCGGCGTGCAGCCCTTCCTGCTCGGCGACCTGATCAAGGCGGCGCTGGCAGCGAGCCTGGTCGGCGCCGGCTGGTCGGTGCTGCAGCGCCGCGGCTGAGCCGATCGACAGCACAGAATCAGAAAGCCGGGGCTCTGCCCCGGCTTTTTTTGTTGCCTGCGCCGTCTCTCGAAAGATCAGCCCGCCGGCTTCTGGCCAGTGCAGACCTTCTTCACCGGCTGCAGGAACATGTCGAGCTCCATCATGTTGCCGCAGCGGTCGCAGCCGGCGAGCAGCACGGTGATGCCGAGGACGGCGATGAGGCGGAAGGCGGATGTCATGCGAGCGCGGCTCCAGATTGCGGCGCGAGCATAACGAAGTGGCCCGCCTCGCGCCACTGCGCCGCCTGGCCGAGGCATGTGTATGCGAGACGAACGGTCCTAAACAGCGCGAGAGGTTCGGAGCAACGCTCTTCTACCAAAAGTTGCATACAAGACGGTGCGGCTAAGGCCATCGACTGGGCTGAAATCCACTCAATGCGAAAGCAGAGGTCTGCTCATAGTAATCGAGCACGTTTACCGCTTGTAAAGCCCAGCAGCTGCACTCTTCTGGACGGATTATCAACTGCGGATCGATTGCCGGGGGGCACGCGATGCGTGAAATCGGCTTCGGCCTGATATTCAGCCTGGCCATGGCTTTGGCCGCTTTCCTGGTCGCGGCTTGGCCGGTGCCGGGGCAGCCGATCGCGGCCTTCTTCCCGGCCGGCACGTCCCAGCCGGAGATGGCGCGTGTCGTCGCCGAGGCCGGAGGCAGCATCCTCCAACTGGACGGCATCGCGGCCGTCGCAATCAGCGTCGGCGACGGCCGCGATTATGCGACCTCCCTCTATCGCGCGGGCGCCTGGCTCGTCATCGACGGTTCGCTGGCGCAAACCTGCATTCGTCAGGCAAGGAGCCTTGCAAATGGGTGAGGTCGAGCGGCTCCGTGGACGCTTCGCCAACCTGCTGATCGCGATCCTGTGGGGGAATGTCGGGCTGCTCCTGATCGCAACGCCGGCGGGCGGGCCGGCGCAGTCGAACATCCTGGCGATGGGCGCGGCGCTCGCGATTCTGGGAACCCTCGCCTGGCGGGTCGACCGGATTGGCTGGGTCACCCGCCAGGTCACCAGCGTCGTGCTGGTCGGCCAGGTCATGCTGCTGGTCTATGCCTTCGCCGGGCATCCCTACCAGGCCGACCTGCACATGTATTTCTTCGCCATGCTGGCGGTTCTGGCCGGCTGGCTCGACTGGCGCATCTTCCTGCCGGCTTCGCTCGCCATCACCGCGCACCATCTCGTGCTGAACGTCTTCAATTCGATGGGCGTGTTTCCCGGCGGCAGCGATCTCAAACGGGCTTTCCTGCATGGCGCCATCGTGGCCGTCCAGGCGGTGGCGCTGAGCTGGATCGTCTGGTCGCTGCGGCAGGCGGTGGAGGCGTCCGAGCGCGAGCGTAGCGAGGCGCAGGCAGCGCGGAGCGTTGCCGACGAGGCGCGTCGCGACGTCGCCGAGACGACGGCAAAGGCCGCGCATGAGCGCCGTCGCATCCTGCACGACCTCGCCAACGAGTTCGAGCGCAAGATCGCCGGCATCGCGCGGGCGGTGATCGGCTCGATCGCGTCGCTCAGGGCTGCCTCGGAGCAGATGCGCACCGGCGCGGAGGAGGTGTCGCAGCGTTCCATGGCGGCGTTGCAGGCGTCGCGCTCGTCCTCTTCCAACGTCGTCGCCATCACCGAGACGACATCGGAACTGGCGAATTCCTTCACCGAGGTCGACCGCCAGGTGAACGAGGCCGCGCGCCTCGTCGGGCACACCACGCAGCAGGCGCTGACCGTGCTGGACCGGGTCGGCGAGCTATCGCGCAAGGTGCACGAGATCGGCAATGTCACCCAGGTGATCTCGACCATCGCCCGGCACACCAATCTCCTGGCGCTGAACGCCTCGATCGAGGCCGCCAGGATCGGCAATATGGGCGGCGGCTTCGCCGTGGTCGCGCATGAGATCAAGGGGCTCGCCGACGAGACCTGGCGGGCGACCGAGCAGATCCAGAGCCAGATCGACGCGATCGGCCTCTCCGGTGCCGATGCGGTCACCGCGATCGATGCGATGACGGCGACGATCGACGCGCTCAACCAGATTTCCTCGGTGGTCGCGGCGGTGGTGGAGAAGCAGAACGTGGCGACGGCCGGGATCGCCGAGAACGTCAAGCGCGCCGCGGATGAGACGGTCACGGCCGGCGGGCATATCGACATCGTCAGCCGCGTCGCCGTGGAAACCGGCGAGGCGGCGAATCACGTCGCCGATTCCGCCGATGTGCTGTCGCGCCAGTCGGCCGATCTCGACACCGAGGTCGCCGATTTCCTCGGCCGGATCCGGGTCGCCTGAAACAGCCCTTTCGGCTGGACAAAAGCAAGGCCGAGCCAAGGCGGATGCTGCTCATCAACGCGGGCGGGACCGGCGAATTCTCGGAAGAACCCGCTGGGCAAGAAAAAAGCCCCGAAGGGCTGTTTTCGCAAGATATTGGATTATTCCGGGAAATTTTGGTCGGAGTGGCAGGATTTGAACCTGCGACCCCCTCGTCCCGAACGAGGTGCTCTACCAGGCTGAGCCACACTCCGATCAACTGGTGGCCGGCTTATAGCCAGCCGGCCGCCGCAGCGCAACAGCCAAGGACAGGGGTTGTGCAATCTTTTCGAGGGCGGCTCGGCTCCGCCCGCTCGTCCGGGGGATTGCGGCTTAGACCGGGATGATCCGGTGTTGCGCGCCGCGGCGGCGCGCTCTAGAAGGCAGCGCAGATTGGGGCGTCGCCAAGCGGTAAGGCAGCGGTTTTTGGTACCGCCATTCCCAGGTTCGAATCCTGGCGCCCCAGCCACGCATTCTGTAGAGCCCCCATTTAGGGCCGGCTGAGCAATTCCTACGACTGTGTCGAGGCTTAGCCTGGCCAGCCGGTCTGCAGTGGCCGCCGCTACTCTAGTTCTCCGCATTTTTCCCGGTTTCTCGGCCCTAGTCTGGGCTACCCCCTTTCTGTGTTCCGCGGCGATTTGCGCAGAGACCGGTTCGCAGGGCGATTAGCGAGACCGGTTCGGCAATGCTGCTGCAACAAGCGAGCCCGCCGAAGCGGCGGGCTGTCGACGCGTCAGAGGTTGCGCCGACTTATTGCACCAGGAGGCGGCGCTCCTGCGTCGCCCAGTCGTGAGGCAGTGCGGCACAAAATTTGCTGACGGTGAGATTGGCTGGCGCCGTGCCGTCTGCGATCGCGCCGATGATCTTTGGTGAGAGGCAGGCGAGGGGAAGAAGTTTGCGAATGTTGCGCTCGCCGACACCCTCTCTGATGGCGATCTCGTCAGTGGTGGCCGCAGAACCGTTTATCAACTGTGCCATCCAGCGTCTCGCCTGTGCGATCATGGTTAGGATCGGCTCGGCAGCATCATGATCGAGCCGGGGCTGCTGGCTGGGCTCGTGCACAATCCCCTTGCGACGGCCTTGTGGTTCCCCTGCGAAGGGGATCGCGAGCGGAGCCGGCGGCTCTGCGTCATCGACCTCGTGCGCAAGCTCGATCAGCAGATGATGGCGATGCAGCACGATGCGGCTGATGCGTTCCCGCGGCGTTGCTGCGGCTGATACAGCGGTTTCGATCTCGGGTGCTGATACACGCGGGATCGATCCTGCCTCGGTCTTGCGATGCAGGATGACCGCCTGCGAGACATAGTAGCGATAGCGCGCTCCGTTCTTGCGGGTATGGCTCGGGCTCATCCGGTTGCCGGCATCATCATGCAGGAGACCTGCCAGCGTGTAGGCGGTGTTCGCCGCGCGACCCTTGCGGTCGATTGCGGCGTTCTGGATCGCGTGCTGCACGGCCTCAAATATCTCGGGATCGACAATCGGAGCATGCTCACCGCGATGTGAGGCACCGCGCCAGACGATTTCGCCCAGGTAGAAGCGGTTCTTCAGCAGATGGGCGAGCATGCCGACCCGGAATACCGCGCCCGGCCGTGTGCGGACGCCCTCGTTGTTCAATGTTTCAGCCACGGCTCCGACCGAGCCGAGGTCGAGATAGAGTTGGAAGATCCGACGGACCAGCGCTGCATCCGTCTCGACCACGATGAGCTTCTTCTTCTCGCTGCGGTATCCGAGCGGAGCCGGACCGCCGACCCACAGCCCCTTGGTCTTCGAGGCTGCGATCTTATCGCGAACCCGCTCGCCGATAACCTCGCGCTCGAATTGGGCGAAGGACAGCAGCACGTTGAGCGTCAGCCTGCCCATGCTGGTTGTGGTGTTGAAGCTTTGCGTCGGCGGGCAGCGCGATCCCGCGCTGAAGCGGGCCGGCTCGCTCATCGCAAACGTCGCTAGCGATCTCCATGCGGTGTAGAGCGAGGGCCGCCTAGCCCTGGGGGCTGGACCAGCTTATTACGAACGATGCTCCTATCTCCACGTTGCCATGGCCGGACGCACGGCGACTGGCCGGTCGCTGTCATTGAAGGCAAGAACTGATGGTACTTGCGCCATCAGTCCGCTTTCCGGCAACGTTTCAGTGTCCGCTTTTGGCCCATTCCCGACGTCTGGAACGTCCGCTTTCTGGCACTCCAATTCGCGCTAAGACACGACGCCGGAAGTAGAGCCTTCCTTGAATGTCAGGAAGTGGTTGTAGCGCGAGGCGGCCTCAACGGTAGCCTTGGGTTTCAGCCTAGGGTGACTTTCGGCGGTGGCACGGTTCGCTAGGTCGGACCGATTTCCGGCAGCGGGCCAACCTCCCCTCTTGGTGCTGTCGATGCAGTGAATGAGGTGCGATGGTTTTGGACGCAACGTTCCGACGGAGGGGCCGTTTATGCCTGTCGGAGCTCAGGCGTTTGGACCCGGATCAAGTCTTTCAACTCTTTTGTATCTTGTTGAAATTACTAATGAAATTGGCTTTCTTGCGAGGCGCCCCCGCTGCTTGTGCCAGGCAAGGTACTTACGAATGGGTACTACTGAAGAACGCAAGCAAAGCCACGTTCACGCGCGGGTTTCCACCCATTTGGGGGGCACATTCAGACACAGCATAGCCCATCATTCGTCCCAAGTAAGCATCTGGCCAGCGCCTCCGTGGCGCCAAAAACAATGCGCTGGAGGGGACAATGGCGATCATTCTCGGCACGAATTCTCGCGACAACCGCATCGGCACCAACAATGACGACCTCATCCTCGTCGGCGGCGACGACGATGTCGTCTTTGCTCGGCGAGGCAATGACGTGGTCCTGGGCGGCACCGGGAATGACCAGATCAGCGGCGAGGCCGGAAACGACACGCTCAGTGGCGAGGAAGGCAACGATATCCTGAGCGGCGGCGATGGCAATGATGACCTCATGGGCGGGACCGGAAACGACCAGCTCAGCGGCGACGCCGGTAACGACAATCTGAGCGGCGATGCTGGCGCCGATACGCTGAATGGCGGAGCAGCTGACGATCTGCTTATCGGGGGTGCCGGCGGAGACGTGCTGATCGGTGGATCGGGACGGGACACCGCCTCCTATGACGGATCGAACTCCGGAGTTACGGTCAATCTAACTGTCGGGTCGGGGAGCGGCGGCGATGCGCAAGGCGACACGCTGGTCCAGATCGAAAACCTGATCGGCTCGAGCTTCGCAGACATGCTGACCGGTGATTCCGGCGCCAATGTTCTTGATGGTGGCGCTGGGGCCGACACTCTCTCCGGCGGTGCAGGCACCGATCAACTGCTCGGTGGAGCCGGCGATGATCTGCTCATCGGTGGAGTGGGCGCTGATACGCTGGACGGCGGTGCCGGTAGCGACACGGCCTCCTATGTCGGCTCGAGTACCGCCGTTACAGTCAATCTCGCGACGGGACGCGGCAACGGCGGTGAGGCCGAAGGGGATCGGCTTTCGAACATCGAAAATCTGATCGGGTCGTCCTTCAACGATACGTTGACCGGGAATGGTGGGAACAATGTCCTGGACGGCCGTGCCGGTGCCGATACGTTGGCCGGCGGCTCCGGTAACGACGTCTTCGTCTACAGCACCGGATACGGCGCCGACGCCATCACCGATTTCCGCTCCGGGGCAGGCTTGGCCGACCGGATCGATCTACGCGGCATGGCGGCCATCAGCAGCCTAACCGACATCATGGCGCGCGCGACCCAGAGTGGCGCACACACGATTATCAATTTCGGCGCGGGCGACACGTTGACCTTGAGAAATGTCAATCGGTCCAGCCTCGTCATCGATGACTTCATCTTCGCGCCGGCCTCCGTCAATCAGGCGCCAAGCGCCGTCGCTTTGACGAATGCGACCACTCTTGTGTCCGAAAACACCAATACGACCACGCGTATCAAGCTTGCCGATATCGTTGTAAGCGATGACGGGCGCGGCAGTAATGTCCTGGCTCTTGCCGGTGTGGATGCTGCCTCGTTCGAGATCATTGGCTCGGCGCTTTATCTTAGAGCCGGCGTGGCGTTGGATTTTGAAACGCGCCCTTCCTTCAACATCACCGTCAATGTCGATGACGCGGCTGTCGGTAGCTCCCCCGATGCGTCGACCACGTTCATTTTGAATGTCGGCAATGCCAATGACGCGCCGACCGGCGGCGTGACGATCATCGGGACGGCGGCCGAGAACCAGGTGCTGACGGCGGTCTCGACGCTGGCCGATGCCGACGGGCTTGGCACCCTGCATTATCAGTGGCAGCGCGACAGCGGCGCGGGCTTCGTCAATGTCGGCGCCGACCAGGCCACTTATACGCTCGGCGACGCCGATGTCGGCGCGCAGCTGCGGGTGGTGGTCAGCTACACCGACGGTCGCGGCACGCTCGAGAGCGCGACCAGCGCGTCGACCGTGGCGGTCGGCAATACCAATGACGCGCCGACCGGTGGGGTCAGCATCACCGGCACGGTGGCCGAGGACCAGGTGCTGACGGCGGTCTCGACGCTGGCCGATGCCGACGGGCTCGGCACGCTGCACTATCAGTGGCAGCGCGACTCTGGCTCAGGCTTCGTCAATGTCGGCACCGACCAGGCCACCTATACGCTCGGCGACGCCGATGTCGGCGCCCAGCTGCGGGTGGTGGTGAGCTATACCGATGGCCGCGGCACGCTGGAGAGCATCACCAGTGCGGCGACGGGGGCTGTGGCGAACGTCAACGACACGCCGACCGGCGGAGTCATCATCACTGGTGCGACAGCGGAGGACCAGGTTCTGACGGCGGTCCCGGCCCTGGCTGATGCCGACGGCCTCAGCACCTTGCACTATCAGTGGCAGCGCGACAGCGGTGCCGGGTTCGCCAATGTCGGGGCCGACCAGGCGAGCTATACGCTCGGTGACGCCGATGTCGGGGCGCAGCTGCGGGTGGTGGTCAGCTACACCGACGGGCGCGGCACGCTCGAAAGCGTCACCAGCGCGGCGACGGCGGCGATCGGCAATGCGAACGATGCCCCGACCGGCGGCGTCGCGATCACCGGGACGGCGGCCGAGGACCAGGTGCTAACGGCGGTCTCGACGCTGGCCGATGCCGACGGGCTCGGCACGCTGCAATACCAATGGCAGCGCGACTCTGGCTCAGGCTTCGTCAATGTTGGGGCCGACCAGGCGAGCTACACGCTCGGCGACGCCGATGTCGGGGCGCAGCTGCGGGTGGTGGTCAGCTATACCGACGGCCGCGGCACGCAGGAGAGCGTCACCAGCGCCGCGACCGCGGCGATCGGCAATGCTAATGACGCGCCTATAGTGACAGGGAGCATTGCGGCTCAACCAATCCGAGTGAACAACGCCTTTTCTCTGGCGATTCCCGCTGGTCTGTTTTCCGATGCTGACATAGGCGATAATCTGACAATAACCGCCAATATTTCTGGTGGTGATGCACTGCCCGGCTGGCTCTCCTACGATCCAAGCACAAAGATTATCTCGGGCACGCCGACTTTAGCCGATGCGGGATTGTTTCAACTGAGGTTGACCGCGACTGATATTGCCGGTGCAACCGCGTCGATCCTGGTGCCGATCATTGTATTTGATCAGCAGACGATCACCGGCACGGCTGAAGCTGACACTTTGGCGGGGACCTTTGGTGGCGACACGATCTCTGGGCTCGAGGGCAACGACACGATCGATGGCGGCGCCGGTGCAGATTACATTGACGGAGGGG
>JAESGM010000419.1_pt1 | contig 36931 bp, 35 predicted proteins | sample 9269721 | NCBI WGS metagenome assembly JAESGM01 (sample SAMN15720920, study PRJNA650825) | algae metagenome | isolation source: Komarekiella atlantica HA4396-MV6 and co-occurring heterotrophs from... | place: USA: Theobald House, Kauai, HI | collected 2009-07-29
ACCGCCGCGATCACGAAGACGAAGACGATGGCGTAGCGGCGCTTGTCCTTCAGGAACTGCGCATCGATGATTCCCGCCTGGCCGAGCAGGGTCAGGATCACCGGCAGCTGGAAGGAAATGCCGAAGGCAAAGATCAGCGTCATGATCAGCGAAAGGTACTCGCTGACCTTGGGCAGGAGCGCGATGCCAGCCTGCCCGTCCGTCGCCGCCTGCTGCATGCCGATCGAAAACTTCATCAGCACGGGCATGGCGAAGAAGAACACCATCGCCGCGCCGGCGACGAAGAAGATCGGAGTCGCCGCCAGATAGGGCGCGAAGGCCTGGCGTTCGTTCTTGTAGAGCCCGGGCGCGACGAACTTGTAGATCTGCGTCGCGATCACCGGGAAGGCGAAGAAGCCGGCGCCGAAGGCCGCGATCTTGATCTGGGTGAAGAGGTACTCGAGCGGCGCGGTGTAGATCAGCTGCACGTTCGCGCCCGGGCCCGCCGCCCAGATATAGGGCTGGACCAGGATGTTGTAGATCTGCGTCGCGAAGGCGAAGCAGATGAAGAACATGATCAGGAAGGCGACGAGCGACTTGATCAGCCGCGAGCGCAATTCGATCAGATGGTCGATCAGCGGCGCCCGCGACGCCTCGATCTCGTCCTCGCCCGCGCGCTTGGCCTCGGTATTCGCCTCGACGACGCTCATGCCGTCTCTCCGCCCTCGGCCTCAGCGGCCTTAGGTTTCCGCTTGCGGGCGGGCTTGGCCGGCGGCTCCTCCGCCGGAACAGCTTCAACGGCCACGGCCGGCTCCTCGGTCGCGACGGTCTTGCGGCGGCGCTTCGGCTTGGTTTCCGGCTCAGGCTCGGCGACCGGCGCCGGCTCGATGCTGACGGGCGCCGGCAGGTCGGGCGCGGGCAGCTTGGCGAGCGTCGCCTCGGCATCCTTCATCGCCTTGTCGTCGGCGGCGCCGAAATCCTTCATCGGCTCGATCGGATCGAAATTGGTCGAGGCCTGGATCGAATTGCCGATGTCGTCGACCTGCTTCTTCAGGTCGGTGAGCTCGGCCTCGCGCATCGCGTCGTTGAACTGGCCCTGGAATTCGGAGGCCATGCGCCGAATCTTGCCGATCGCCTGCCCGGCGGTGCGCAGCGCCCCGGGCAGGTCCTTGGGGCCGATCACGACGAGCGCGACGCCCCCGATCAGCAGCATTTCGCTCCAGGCGATGTCGAACATCGACGGCCGGTCCTTTAGGAAATCTTGTATGGCGCCCGGTGAGCGCCGGAGACGGTTCCGATCGGCATCGAGCCGATCGGCGAACGTGCTCCTACGAGATCAGGCCTTGGTCTCGGCCTTGGCCGGCTGCGGGGTCGCGGTCTGGGCAGTCTGGTCGATCACCTTGGGATCGACCGGCTGCTGCGCGGCCGCCGGCGGTGTTTCGTCCTCGGCCATGCCCTTCTTGAACGACTTGATGCCCTTGGCGACATCGCCCATCAGTTCGGACACCTTGCCGCGGCCGAACAGCAGCATGACGATGACGCCGACGACGATCCAGTGCCAGATGCTGACGCCACCCATGGCGGTACTCCTCCGAATTTGAACGCGCGGCCCGACTTGTCCCGACGGGCCAGATGCTTGTGCCGGAAACTAGGTGTCCCCTACAGGGAACACAAGGACTTCGTCCATCGTAATGTCGATACCGACATCCTCGCCCTCGACGAGGGAATCCCGCCGCGTTGGCAACCGCGCCATCAGCGGCTTGTCGAGACCATCGACCGCCAGCTCGATATGGTCGACCTCGCCGAGGAAGCGCCGCGTCACCACCCGCGCCGGCAGGCAGAACCCTTTCGGCACCAGCCGGATCGCTTGTGGGCGCACGCCGACGACCGCGTTCGCTCCGTCGGCCAGGTCAGGCGCCGGAAACCGCCCGAGCGGGGTATCCACGGCGCCATTCCGCGCTACGGCCTCGATCTCGGTAAGATCGCAGAAAAATCGGGCGGCAAAGAGGCTGGCGGGTCGGCGGTAGAGCTCTTCCGCGGTGCCGGTCTGGACGATGCGGCCCTGCTGCATCAGCACGATCCGGTCGGCGACGCGCATCGCATCCTCGGGATCATGGGTGACGATGATCGAGGTCGCGCCGATCTCCTGCAGCAGCGCCATCGTCTCGTCGCGCACCACGTCACGCAGCCGGCGGTCAAGATTGGAGAAAGGCTCGTCCATCAGGAGCACGCCGGGGCGCGGCGCCACGGCGCGCGCCAGGGCCACGCGCTGCTGCTCGCCGCCCGAAAGCATGTGTGGATAGGCCTCGGCGAGGTCGGCGAGGCCGACGCGGGCGATCGCGCGCAGCGCCGTGGCACCGGCCTCGGCATTGCCATAGCCGCGCAGGCCGAAGCGGACATTTTCGCGCACGGAGAGATGCGGGAAGAGCGCATAATCCTGGAAGACGAGGCCGACCCCCCTCGCCTCAGGCTCGACGAAGCTGCCGGGCGAAGACACGTCACGTCCTTCGAGCAGGACCCGGCCCGCGCTCGGCCGCTCGACCCCGGCCGCGAGGCGCAGCAGCGTCGTCTTGCCGCAGCCGGAATGACCGAGCAATGCGACGATCTCGCCCGGCGCGACGTTGAGCGAGACCCCGTCCAGCGCCGTCACCGCACCGAATCGCTGGGTGACGCCGTCGAATCCGAGCGCCATCGGGATCGCGGCGCCGGCGGTGCCGCGCCGTCCCCATCCCAACCAACGCGATCTGCCTTCGCTGCGAGCCAACTCGTTCTCCTGCCGGCCCACCGGCTCGGTCCCGCGCGCTGTGCTAGCTGGCGTCGCCGTCGTCAAGCGGCGTGAACAGGTCGCCGAGCGGATCCTCGTCGTCGCGCAAGCCCGGATCGTCGTCGGGAACCGGCACGGTGAGGTCCTTGGCGAGGCGCCCTTCGATGAAGCCGGCGCCCTTCAGTTCCTCCAGTCCCGGCAGGTCGTCGATGCGGTCGAGCCCAAAATGATCGAGGAAGGCCGGCGTGGTGCCGAAGGTCACCGGCCGTCCCGGCGAGCGGCGCCGGCCGCGCAGGCGGACCCAGCCGGCTTCGAGCAGGATATCGAGCGTGCCCTTGGCGGTGGCGACGCCACGGATCTCCTCGATCTCGGCCCGCGTCACCGGCTGGTGATAGGCGATGATGGCGAGTGTCTCCAGCGCGGCGCGCGAGAGCTTGCGCGGCGGCTCGGCCTCTGGTGCCAGCAGATAGGCGAGATCGGGCGCAGTGCGGAACGCGAAGCCGCCGGCGACGCGCTGCAGCGTCACCCCGCGCAGTGCATAGGTCTGCTGCAATTCGGCGATCACCCGCTCGATCGGAACGTTCGCCGGCACCGATTTCGCGAGGTCCTCGCCCGAGAGCGGCTGCACCGAGGCGAAGAGCAGCGCTTCGACGATGCGGCAGGCGCGCGCCAGCGCCTCGTCAGCATCCCAGTATTCCTCGTCCTCGCGTTCGGCTTCAGCCACGGCCATGGCGCCTCACAGGCCAAGCGTCGGCGGTCGCGCCGAGCGGCGGCGGACATAGAGCGGCGAGAAGGCGCCGTCCTGGCGCAGGTCGAGCACCCCTTCGCGCACCATCTCCAGCATGGCCGAGAGCGAGGAGGCCCTGACCGTCGCGGTCATCGTCTCCGTCGGAAGGCCGTGGCTGCGCATATAGCGTGTGAGATAGCCGTCGATCGCGGTCCATTCGCCGGCCTCGCCGACCAGCCGCGCCAAAGCCTCGCGGGCATCGACCAGCGACAGCACCTGGCGATGACCGACGCTCATCGGCTGGCGGATGCGCTTCTGTCGCTGCTGCGCATAGGCCGCCAGCAGGTCGTAGAGTTCCGCCTCCCAGGTCGGGCGCTCCGAGGAGGCGATCACCTCCGGCGCGCCGCGGGCGAAGACATCGCGGCCGAGCCGTTCGCGGGTAGCGAGCCTTTGCGCCGCGGCACGGATCGTCTCCAGCCGCTTCAGGCGCAGCGCCAGCGCTGTCGCGAGATCGGCCGCGCTCGGCTCCTCGCCCTTGGGCGGCTCCGGCAGCAGCATGCGGGACTTGAGGTACGCGAGCCAGGCCGCCATCACCAAATAATCGGCGGCGAGCTCCAGCCGCAACGCCCGCGCCGTCTCGATGAAGGAGAGGTACTGCTCGGCTAGTGCCAGGATCGAGATGCGGGCGAGATCAACCTTCTGGCGGCGGGCAAGGTCCAGCAACAGGTCGAGCGGCCCTTCATAGCCGTCGACGTCGATCATGAGCGAGGGCTCGCCGGCCGTGCGCTCCGGCGTGCCGTCCTCCTGGAATGGCAGCTCAGCGGCCATCGATGGCCAATTCCCCATGTCCTGCCTCGCCGATCCGGCAAGGCCGCAACCCCGGGGAGAGAATCAGCCTAACCGCCGCTCAAAGCAAGGGCGCTGGCAAGCTGCGCACGGGTGCTGTCCACATCGAGCGGCTCCGGCTCGTGGCGGATGCGCGCCAGCGCCATCGCGGCGCGGCGGGCGCGCTCGCCCTTCATCTCCGGCACGGCGCCGGCGACCGCGACCATCTCCTCCATGATGCCATGGCAGTGCAGCACCACGTCGACGCCGGCCCGGATCGCCGCCTTCGCTTTCTCTTCGAAGGTGCCGGAGAGCGCCTTCATCGAGATGTCGTCGGTCATGATCAGCCCGTCATAACCGAGTTCGCCGCGCATGATCTCGCGCACGATCTTTCGCGAGATCGTCGCCGGCCGGCGCTTGTCGAGCGCAGTGAAGACGACATGCGCCGTCATCGCCAGCGGCATGTCGGCGAGGTGCCGGAACGGCCGGAAATCATGGGCGCGGAGTTCGTCGAGGCTGGCTTCCACCACCGGCAGGTCGTGATGGCTGTCGGCCTTGGCCCGACCGTGGCCGGGCATATGCTTGATCACCGGCAGCACGCCACCGGCCAAAAGCCCCTCGGCAGCGGCCCGGCCGAGCGTCGCCACCATGGCCGGATCGCGCGCATAGGCACGGTTGCCGATCACGTCATGGCTGCCGGCGATCGGCACGTCGAGCACCGGCAGGCAGTCGACATCGATGCCGACGCTTTTCAGGTCATGCGCCATCAATCGCGCCGAGAGCCGGACGATCTCGCGCTGCTGCACGGGGTCGTTGATGGCGAGGAAAGCCAGCGCCGGCGGATAGGGCGGCCAGTGCGGCGGCCCCATGCGCTGCACCCGCCCGCCTTCCTGGTCGATCAGGATCGGCGCCTGCCAGCCGACGCAATCGCGCATCTGCGCCGTCAGCGCAGCCACTTGCGCCGGATCCTGCGTATTCCGCTTGAACAGGATGAAGCCCCAGGGCCGGGCGTCGCGGAAGAAGGCCCGTTCGTCCGGGGTGAGGCTGGTGCCGAGGCAACCGGCGATAAAGGCGCGCGAGGTCATGGCGCCGTTATCGCCGATTCGCTGATGATGGGCATTGCTTACCCGTCATTGCGGGCTCGCGTGTCCCGTCATGGTCGGGCTTGTCCCGACCATCCACGCCTTCGCTTAAGTCAGGGAACTGTGGTCAAGACGTGAATGCTCGCCACAAGGGCGAGCATGACGAGCTGGATCAGCGACTACGCCCTCACCGCAGCGACTGCGACGCCTGTGCATTGAACGCGTCGAACGGCAGCTCCGCCACGCGGAACCAGAGCTGCTCCTTCTTCCAATACGGCAGGAAGGAATCCCACAGCGTCTTGAAGTTCGGGTTCTTCGCTGCCTGGTCGGCATAGAGCGCGAAGGCCTCCTTGAAGGCGGCCTGCATCACGTCCTGCGGGAAGGCGCGCAGCTCCGCGCCGGAGGCGATCAGGCGCAGCAGCGCATCGGGATTGCCATGGTCGTATTTCGCCATGCAGAGCGCGTTCGCCTCGGCGCAAGCCGCCTCGACGATGGCGCGGTAATGCGCCGGCAGCCCGGCCCACTTCTCCTGGTTGGCGATGAAGCTGACATTGGCGCAGCCTTCCCAGAAGCCGGGATAGTAATAGTACTTCGCCACCTTCACGAAGCCGAGCTTCTCGTCGTCATAGGGGCCGGAGAACTCGGCCGCGTCGATCGTGCCGCGCTCCAGCGCCGGGTAGATGTCGCCGCCGCCGAGCGTCTGCGGGACAACGCCGAGCTTGGACATGATCTGGCCGCCGAGGCCGGCGATCCGGAACTTCAAGCCCTGGAGATCGGCGACGCTCTTGATCTCCTTGCGGAACCAGCCGCCCATCTGGGCGCCGGTATTGCCGGACGGAATCGTGTGCACGCCGAACTTCTTCATCAGGTCGCGGCAGAGCTCGAGCCCACCGCCCTGGTAGAGCCAGGCGTTCTGCTGGCGCGTGTTGAGGCCGAAGGGCAGCGAGGTCTCGAAGGCGAAGGCGGTGTCCTTGCCGATATAGAAGCTCGACAGCGTGTGGCTGCATTCGACCGTGCCGTTCTGGACCGCATCGAGCGCCTGCAGCGCCGGCACGATTTCGCCGGCGGCGAAGGTCTGGATCTGGAAGTTGCCATCCGTCGCCTCGGCGACGCGCTTGGCGACCTGGGTCGAAATGCCGAACAGGGTGTCGAGGCTCTTCGGATAGCTGGAGGTCAGGCGCCAGCTGACCTTCGGATTGGTCTGCGCGATCGCCGGTGCGGCAATGGTTGCGGCGGCTGCCCCGGCGGCCGAGGTCTTGAGAAGCTTGCGGCGGTCCATGGTGGTTCCTCTCACTTGCAGGCCTTCCGCATTGTCAGATCGGATTGGGCCGCGGATTCGGGGGGAAGCTAGAGCACGCGCTGACCGTGCTCCAGCCACGGCACCGCAACGCGCGCATGTCCGGATCGCGGGAGCAATCCGGGTTTCTTGTGCCGCGGCAGGGGATGTGGTTCAGCCGCCTGCGCTGCGAGCCAGGAGGCCGGCGCCGAGCATGGCCAGCCGGCAGACCGTCCGCGTGCCGAGGCCGTCGATATCGGCCTCCGGCACGAACTCGACGATGTTGAAGCCGATGATCGGCGCCCGTTCCGCGACGCCGTTCAGCAAGGTGACGACCTCGCCGAAGCCCAGGCCGCCGGGCGTGCGGCCGAGCACCGCGGGCACGACTGAGGGGTCGAAGCCGTCGACATCGAAGCAGACCACCACCGGCCGGCCCGGTGGGACGGCCTCGATCGCCGGCGCCATCCCCCTCGCCCGCAGGATGGTCATATCGATCAATTGCGCTCCAGCGGCCCTGGCTTCCGCTACATCCGAAGGCCGGGCGCTACCGGTACCGCGCGCGCCGACCTGCACGATCGTCTTGACGCCATCGAGCTCCGAGGCGCGCCGCATCGTGCTCGACAGGCCGAAACGCTCGCCCTCGACCTCCTCGCGCCAGTCGATATGGGCGTCGACCTGCAGGATGGTGACCTCGCCGCGCGCTGCGAGGGCGCCGAGCGCCGGGATCTGGACGCTGTCATCGCCGCCGAGCAGCAGCGGCGCGGCCCCGCGCGCCAGCAGCGCCTCGTAGGCCGCTGCGATTCGCGTGCGGTTGCCGGGCAGATCAGCCGGATCGAAGGCGAGGTCGCCGCAATCGACCAGCCGCCGGCCATCAGGCAGCACCGGCCCGCCGAGATCAAAATCGTAATGCGTCAGCTTGGCGATCTGGCCGGCGCTGGCGCGGCGGATGGCAGCCGGCGCCGATTCGCTATGGGCCCGGCCGGACGGATAGGGCGTCGCGGCGGGAACGCCGATGACCGCGACCGCACCATGCGGCACCGCCTCCGGCACAAGACCCTCGCAGCCGAGGAAACGCGGTTCGCCGGTCGGATCGGAAGACATGCTCTGGAGGCCCGCGTCGCTGGAGATGGCGTCCAGACTGCCTCGCCGGCCGAGCCTGGAGCAAGCGAAAGGCGGTCGGATCGCCCAAGCACGATCTGCATGGGCTCAAAGGAAACGCCGGCCGCGATTTCCGCGGCCGGCGTCGGTTCTATCGGCGGCGGAGCCTAGGGTTCCGCTTACCGGGCGATCAGTTCTTGGCGATGAAGCACTGGCCGCCGGCGGCCTGCAGCGCCGTGCACATCGAGCTCGCATCCTCGCGGGCATAGGGGCCGACGCGCAGGCGATAGACCGTCTTGCCGCCGGCGAGCTCAGTCTTGCGGATGATCGGGCTCTGGCCGGAAAGCTGGTCGGGATACTTGCGCTGCAGCGCCGCGAAAGTTGCACGCGCCTCGGCCTCGCTGCCCGGCGCGCCAAGCTGCACGGCGAAGCCGCCATTGGGATCGGTCCGCGGAGCCGCCGCCGCCGGGGCGGCTGCTTGCGTCTGCTGCTGCGGCGCCAACGCCGCGGTGCGGGTATTGGCGGGCGGTGTCTGCGCGGCCGGCGGGGTCGCCGGGGCGGCGGCGCGCTCCTGGGTCTTCGGCGCCGTGGCGGGCGTCGCGCCCGGCTGCTGCGGACGCGAGGCGGCCTGGCTCTGCGCAGCCGGTGCCGGCGTTGCCGAGGCCGGGCGATTCGACGGGGCGGAGCCCGTCACGATGCCCTGCCCTGCGCCGTTCGTGGCCGCGGCGTTGGTGGGAGCCGGCGTGCCGTCGGGGCGGATCGCGACGGTGCGGACCTTGCGCGGCTCGCCGAGACCCGGCACGGCCGGGATCGGAATCAGGCCGGGCTCCGCCGAGGCGAGGCTGGCGGCAGCGGTATCGGTCGGCGTGATCGCGCCGTTCGAGCTTTGAGTCGGGCGCGGCGCCATGGAGCGCGCAGCCTGCTGCACGTCGACCGGCTGCTCCTCGCGGCTGACCACCTTGGTCTTGTCGGCGGTAGCGTCGCCGCTACGCTCGTAGATCTGCTTGTTCTGGTTCGGGATCTCGGCGCCGCCCGGATTGACCGGAGCGACCTTGGACGGACCGTTGTCTGCCGTGATCACCGGCGGCTGGCCGTTGACGCCGGCCGGACGACCATTGCGGAAGACCATCGCGGCGCTGACACCGCCGACCGCCACGACGACAAGCGCCGCCGCCGTCAGCATGCCCTTGCGCGAACGCGAGCGGCGGAATTCGCGATGCTCGGGCTCGGCGTCCTGATGCTGCGCGTCATAGTCCGCTGCGCCCTGAGGGTAATCCTGGGGCTGGGGATCGTAGGCGTGCACCGGGGCATGAGCCCGCCCGGCAGCCTCGTCGAGATCGCGCGGCTGCTCGGGAACATAAGCGTGCGCCCCCTCCTGCTGCATCGCATAGGGCTGCGCCCGCACCGGGAGCGGTTCCGGCTCATCATAGTCGTGCACCGGAGCTGCGGGCGCCTGCGCGACCGGCTGCGGCGCGGCCTTCACCGGCTCGGTGCGGCGCAGCAGCGCCTCGAACTCGTCGAGCGCGCCGCGCACATCGGCCGGCGGCGGGGCAGCCTGCGCGGATGGCGTAGAAACCAAAGTCGGCTGGAAGCTCGGCTCCGTCCGGTGGCCGGACCAGGAGGCGGGCTGCGGCACCGCCGGAGCGGCGGGACGCGCCGGCTCGGCCGGGCGACCGGCGAAGAGCTCCTTCAGCGGATCGTCCTGCCCGACGAGACGGGTCAGCTCCATCAACGGGTCGGAAGCCGCACCCGGCTTCTGCGGCTGGGCCGCCCCGCGCAGCTGACGCTCCAGATCGTCGAGATCGAGGGCGAAACGGTTTCTAGCTGGCTCGCTCATGACATGATCCATTCCAGCGCATGCCGCCATCCATCAAAGGACGCCGCCACAGCGCGGTCAATCTGACGAAAGCTCTAGCCGACCCGCCTTGCGGCATATCGGCCAACGCCGCCTTCGTATCGGACCCGGTGGGCGCTGGCCGGATCGTTCTGATCCGCAAAGCGCCCGATGCGCCGGGATGGATCCCGTCAGCGCATCTCCTCCGGCGCCGTCACCCCAACGACCGCCAGACCGGAAGCAAGGACGCTGCGCACGGCATGCACGAACGCCAATCTTGCCGAGGTCGACTTTCGATCAGTTTGATTAACGAACCGTAATTGCGGCGAGTCTTTGCCCTTGTTCCAGAGGGAATGAAAGGCGCTTGCCAGATCGTGCACGAAAAAGGCGACACGATGGGGCTCGTGTGACGAAGCGGCGGCGTCGATCATCCTCGGATAGGCCGCAATCATCTTGACGATGCCGATCTCCGACTCGTCGGTCAGCAGGCCAAGGTCGGCCTCAGCCAGCGCCTGCGGCGACAGGTCGAGATCGGGGAAGGCCTCGGCCGCCTGGCGGAAGATCGAGGCGCAGCGCGCATGCGCGTACTGGACGTAAAAGACCGGATTGTCCTTCGACTGCTCGACCACCTTGGCGAGGTCGAAGTCGAGCGTCGCATCGTTCTTGCGGAAGATCATCATGAAGCGCACCGCGTCGCGGCCGACCTCGTCGATGACCTCGCGCAGCGTCACGAAGTCGCCCGAGCGCTTCGACATCCTGACCTGCTCGCCATTGCGCAGCAGCCTGACCAGTTGGCAGAGCTTGACGTCGAGCGCGCCCTGCTCGTTGGTCACGGCTTTCACCGCGGCCTGCATGCGCTTGACATAACCGCCATGGTCGGCGCCCCAGACGTCGATCATCTCGGCAAAGCCGCGAGCGAACTTCGAGCGGTGATAGGCGATGTCGTTGGCGAAATAGGTGTAGCTGCCATCCGACTTCAGCAGCGGCCGGTCGACGTCGTCGCCGAACTTGGTGGCGCGGAACAGGGTCTGCTCGCGGTCCTCCCAGTCCTCGTCCTTCTGGCCCTTGGGCGGCGGCAGCCGGCCCTCATAGACCAGGTCGCGGGAGCGCAGGTCCTCGATCGTCTGGTGCACGGCGTTGGAATTGCCGTCGCGGCCCTGCAGCGAGCGCTCGGAGAAGAAGAGATCGTGGACGACGCCGAGCGCGGCGAGATCGTCGCGGATCATCGCCATCATCCCGTCGATCGCAGCCTGGCGCACCAGCGGCAGCCAATCCCATTCGGACTTGTCGCGCAGTGCCGGGCCGTAGTCCTTCGCCAGCGTCTCGCCGACCGAAATCAGGTAATCGCCAGGATAGAGCCCTTCCGGGATCGCGCCGATATCCTCGCCCAGCGCCTCGCGATAGCGCAGGAAGGCCGAGCGGGCGAGTACGTCGACCTGCGCTCCGGCATCGTTGATGTAGTATTCGCGGGTGACGTCGTGCCCGGCGAAGGCAAGCAGGCTCGCCAGCGCATCGCCGAACACCGCGCCGCGGCCATGGCCGACATGCATCGGCCCGGTCGGATTGGCCGAGACGTATTCGACATTGACCCTCGGCTCGCCCTTCGGCGCCCCGCGGCCATGCTCAGTGCCGGCAAGCACTGCCGACTTCAGAACCGCAGTAAAAACAGCGGGCTGCAGCGTCAGGTTGATAAAGCCGGGACCGGCGATCTCGGCCTTGAGCACATCGCCGTCCTTGGCCAGCTCGGCGACGATCAGCTCGGCCAGCGCGCGCGGTGCCATGCCGGCCTCCTTGGCCAGCACCATGGCGGCATTGATGGCGAGATCGCCATGCGCCGCATCCTTGGTCGGCTCGACCACGACACGTGCCAGCGACAGCCCGGCTGGAATGCGGCCGGCCTCAGCCAATCCGGCAAGGACGGCGGCGAGGCGTGCGGAAAAGGTCTCGAAAATGTTCATGGCGACCAGAGATATCAGGAAAAGCGCGCCCGGCCCTATCGCAGCGACGGGGTTGCGTCAAACAGGCGCCGGTGCTCGTCGAGCGCGTAGGAATCGGTCATGCCGGCGATATAGTCGGAAACCCGGCGTGCCAGGCGCGCCTCGTCGATCTCGTCGCACCCGGCCGCCCACTCCGCCGGCATGGCCTGCGGCTGCGCCGTGAAGCGCACGAACAGGTCGCGGACGATGTCCGCCGCCTCCTTGCGGATCACGCCGATGCGCGGATGCCGGTACATGTTCGGATAGAGGAAGCCCTTGATCGCCTGGTCGGCCGCGACGATCGCCGGCGAGAAGGCGACGACCGGCGCCCCTGCCCGCCTGATCGCATCGGCATCCGCAGGCGCCAGCGCCGCGATTCGCTTTTCGGATTCAGCGATCACATCCTCGACGAAGCGGGTTATCACCCGGCGCACCAGCTCATTGGTGGCGCGCGACCGCTCCAGTCCGGGATGGAGAGCGTCGATCTCATCGAGCAGCCCGGCCAGGAATGGCACCGCGCGCAGTTCGGCGAGCTCGAACAACCCGGCCCGCAGGCCGTCGTCGATGTCGTGGGCATTGTAGGCGATGTCATCGGCGAGCGCGGCGACCTGCGCCTCGGCCGAGGCATGGCTGCCGAGCCAGAGATCCTGCTTCTCCTGATATTCGAGGATCGCGACCGGGATGCCCGTCTTGGCATAGCGCTCGGTCGGCTTGCCATCGGCACCCAGCAGCGGGCCGTTGTGCTTGACCAGCCCCTCCAGCGTCTCCCAGGTCAGGTTGAGCCCGTCGAAGCCGGCATAGCGCCGCTCCAACCGGGTGACGATCCGAAGTGTCTGGGCGTTGTGGTCGAAGCCACCGAAGCCGGCCATGCATTCGTCGAGCGCATCCTCGCCGGTATGGCCGAAGGGCGTGTGGCCGAGATCATGCGCCAGCGCCAGCGCCTCGGCCAGGTCCTCGTCCAGGCCCAGCGCCCGGGCAAGTGCCCGGGCAATCTGTGCCACCTCGATCGTATGGGTCAGCCGGGTGCGGAAATGGTCGCCCTCATGCGAGACGAAGACCTGCGTCTTGTGCTTCAGCCGCCGAAAGGCCGTCGAATGGATGATCCGGTCGCGATCGCGCTGGAAAGGGTTGCGCGTCGCCGAGCCCGCCTCCTCGACGAGCCGGCCGCGGCTCGTCGCCGTCCGGCAGGCATAGGGCGCCCGCCAGCGATCGCCGGGCTCGCGCGTCCGGGCTGTGGTGTTCTCGTGTGCGTGCGGCATGGCAGCCCCGTCAGGAGGCGCGGCTTGAAGCGATGCGCCTGCGCCATTACCTTTGCAATCGAGGCAGGAGCAAGGATGTTCTGCGTATGAGCACGGCAATCGAAGCCAATCCGCACACGATCTCGCTGACCGACAAGGCGGCGAACCGTATCGTCGCGGTGATGGCGAACGAGGCTCCAGGCGCGATGCTGCGCGTCAGCGTCGAGGGCGGCGGCTGCTCGGGATTCCAGTACGTCTTCGACATCGATCGTGAAAAGGCGCCGGACGACCTCGTGATCGAGCGCGACGGCGCGACCGTCTTGATCGACGAGACCTCGGTTGAACTGCTCCAGGGCTCGACCATCGACTTCGTCGACGATCTCGTCGGCCAGTCCTTCAAGATCATCAATCCGAACGCGACCAGCTCCTGCGGCTGTGGGACGTCCTTCGCACTCTGAACAGGCCGATCGCCGCTTCTTCGCGAGTTTCCTCCATCTGAATCGCGCCGGCGCTGATCAATCGGGCAGCATCAGCTCCAGCCGGCGCGATATCGCGATCTCGTCCAGAAAGCGCTGGTCATGGCTTACGACGAGCAAGGCTCCGTCGTAAGCGCGCAAGCCGGCTTCGACGATCTCGGTCGACTCGATGTCGAGATGGTTGGTCGGCTCGTCGAGGATCAGGAGATGGGGCGGTCTGCCCCCGCCCAGGACGCAGGCCAGGCCTGCCCGCATCACCTCGCCGCCGCTCAACGTCGCGACCTCCTGCAATGCCGCATCGGCCCTGAAGCTGAAGCGGGCCAGCGCGGCGCGGCAGGTATTCTCGTTGGTGCCAGGGTTCAAACGCTGGAAATTGTCCCTGACCGAGCCTGACGGGTGGAGGATGCTGACACTCTGATCGAGCAAGGCCCAATCCACATCGAGCCGGATGTCGCCGGTTGAGAGCGGCAATTCGCCGGTTATCAACCTGAGCAGCGTCGACTTGCCCGCTCCGTTCGGGCCAGTCACCGCGACACGCTCGGGGCCCGTAATCGAGAGCGACAGGTCTTGGATAACCGGACGGTGGGACACGTGACCACCACACAGGCCGTTGACCTGCAACACCATCTTCCCAGCCGCGAGTCCGCACGCGGGGACCGCAATCGACAGCGGCTGAAGAACTTCGATGCGGTGGCGCGCAATCTCGGCTGCCGCCTGCGCCTCTGCCCGTTTCCGGTCAGCGAGAAGCGCGGCCTTGCCGCCGCTGTTCTCGCTGCGATTCTTCATCATGCCCATCAGAATGCGCGGCATATCGCGCTTGGCGCGCTTGCGCTTGCCCGCCCCATCCTTGCGGGCCTTGCGTTCGGCGGCCATCTGGCCGTCCCGAGCTACCTCGGCGAGGCGCTGCTCTGCTGTCGCCAGATCGTGCCGGGCCGTAACCAGCTCGACTGCCTTCCGCTCGCGATAATGGCTCCAGTTGCCACCATAGCGCGTCGCACCGAGGGTACTCAGCTCGACGATAGCGTCCATGGTCTCGAGCAGCTCCCTGTCGTGACTGATCACGATCGCCCCTGCGCGCCGCGTCGCAAGCATGTCGATCACCGCGTCGCGACCATCGCGGTCGAGATTGTTGGTCGGCTCGTCGAGGAGCAGGAAATCCGGCTCGGCGAAGAGAAGCGCGGCCAGGCCGACCCGGGTCCGCTGCCCGCCGGACAGCGAGGCAACAGCCGTGGTCATCGGCATATCCAGCCCGAATCTGGCGAGGGCGGCGATGAGGCGCGCCTCCAGGGTCCAATCCGCTTCGGCGATCTCGGCAGCCGTGGCAGCTCCGCGCTCGGCACGCTCCAGCAAAGCCAGTGCCGGAGCAGCGCCGAACAGGTCTGCCACGGTCTCGGTAGAGGTTTGCAGAGCCGCCTGGGCCAAGACCGCCAGCGTGCCGCTTGCGACAACACTGCCTGAAGCGGGCGACAGTTCGCCCGAGATCAGGTTGAACATCGTGGTCTTGCCGACGCCATTGCGTCCAACCAGGCCAGTACGTTCAGGGCCGAAAGAAAGATCGAGATCGGAGAAGAGTCTGCGCCCGTCAGGCGTGGACCAGCTCAATTTGGACAAGGTGATCGAAGCAGGCATGGATGTTGAGTTTCCCAGCGGCAAGGCGAAGTGGCATTGCAGTCGGGTTGAAATCCATGTCTGCGGTCATCCTGTCTGGCGTTGGACCGCTCGGTTATGCCGAGGATGTGGCGTATTCAAGTCAGCAGGCTGGGTGCGCGCCAGAACTGCTTCAAGCCGCATCAGCCCGGGAGCACCACGGCCCTGAAGGCGCGCAGCAGGTCGGCGTCGAGCTTGGGGCCCATTGCGACCAGCACGGCATAGGCCTCGTCCGGCGCCATCGGCGCCTTGTAGGAACGCCGCTCGATCAACGCCGCATAGATGTCGCAGATCGTGATCATCCGGACGATATCCGGGATCTCGTTCGCCCTCAGCCCCTGCGGATAGCCTGAGCCGTCGAGATATTCGTGATGGCTGCGCGCCGCCTCGACGACCTCGCGGGCGAAGGCGCCTTGCCGCAGCAGCATCTCGTAACCGGCCTGCGGGTGCTCGCGAAGGATCGCAAACTCTTCCACCGTCAGCTTGCCGGGCTTGTGCAGGATCGCGAGCGGCACCTGCGCCTTGCCGATGTCATGCAGCACCGCAGCGCCCGTGACGAGCTTGCGGGCATTCTCGGGAAAGCCGAGCGCGTGGGCGAAGGCGGCGGCAAGACCTGCGACCAAGAGGCAGTGTTGATAAGTCGCATCGTCATGGCTCCAGACCATGTCGAGCCAGGCGCCGAGATCGCGATCGTCGGCGGCACGGTTGATCGCCTCGACGCTGCCCTCGACGGCGGCCACCGGTAGAGGCTTGTCCTCGCTGGCGGCCGTGAGCATGTCGGCTATGCCGGCGGAGGCAGCCATGAACTGGCGCTGCATCGGCGCCGCACCGCCCGGATTGAGGATGCGGCCGATCTCGTCGAGCAGGGCCCTTGTCGGAAGGTCGGCCGACAGGATCGCACTGGCGCCGATCGCGTTCGCCTGGGTGGTCAGGCGTGCGGACTGACCCCGCAACAGGCAGAGAAGGGGCATCCCCTTGCGCCTGTGCTCGGCCAGCCGGTCGCGAACGGCTTGGACCGCAATGCGATCGGACAGGTCGACATCGCTGACGAGCAGGCGGCTCGGCACCTGCCCGCCTCGCGCCGGGCGATGCAGGTCGACGACGTCGCAAGGGCCCCATAGCGACAGGAGGCGCTCGAGCTTCACGCTCTGCTCGGGGCGGTCGGTGATCAGCAGCACGGCAATCGGCATGTCCTCATAACGAGGTCACCCTAGCCGCGGGTCCTTCAGGTCAGGTGAAATCTATTCGTTCAAATTCGCCGTTTCGGTTCAGAAACGGCTGAGGTTATGAACTGCGGGCCTGACGGCGCATCGCGCTCGCCTCGGCATATTGCAGCAGCCGGTCGAGATCCTCACGGGCGATGTCGAAGGAATCGCCCATCTGCGCCAGCGCCTCGTCGATATCGGGCGCGCTGAACATCGCCGGCTGTGCAGCTTGCGGAACCACGGTGCCAGCCTGCGGCGGCCGATGTGGATAGCTGCGCCGCGTCAGGGCGTGGAAGGCGACACCGAGCGCCACCAGCGATAGCGAGCACAGTCCGATCGGCACGAACGGGAACATCAGCCCCCATTTCATCACGGCCGGGCCACCGAGCACGGCGGTGAGCGCGACGGCCCCGCCCGGCGGATGCAGCGAGCGGGTCAGAGACATCACGGCAATGGCGAGCGCGACCGCGAGCGCCGCCGCGATGGTCATGTCAGGCACGGCCCAGCCGACCGCAAATCCGACCATTGCCGAGATGACATTGCCGCCGATCACCGGCCAGGGCTGCGCCAGCGGGCTCGCCGGCACGGCAAAGATCAGCACTGCCGAAGCGCCGATCGGCGCCACGACCAGCGGCGAATGGGTCGGAAAGACATATCCGGCCGCCGCCGTGAGCGCGATCGCGGCAAAGACGCCGGCACAGGCGGCGGCGCGCTCGGTCAACGTCGCGCCGGCGAGGATCGGATGGAACAGCTTCACGGCCGGCTCTCCAGAGCCCGTCCCGTCCACCATCCGGCCAGGCGAGGCGTGCTCCCATATCAGTCTCGGACCGCCTCTATAATGGGCATTACGCACAATTCAACGGCAAAATGATAAATTCACAGATACGCATGTAAATTACGTGAGCTATTCTATGCAACCGCCCGAAGCTCAATAAAAAAGGCGCCCGAAGGCGCCCTTTTTCAGAAAATTATTCCTCAGTGCGAGCTGGGAGGCCCGCCCTGTTCCATCCGGATCTCGGCTGCCATCAGCCCTTTCGGTCCAGGCCCATAGCGCACCAGCACGGTCTGCCCCGGGATCAGCTCGACGATGCCGTAGCGGCGCAGCGTCTCCATATGGACGAAGATGTCAGGCGCGCCCTCCCCGGCGGAGACGAAGCCGAAACCGCGCAGCCGGTTGAACCACTTGACCACCATCCGCTCCAGCCCGCTCGTCGGCGTGACCGTCGCATTGGTGCGCGGCATCGGCATCTCGGCCGGATGGCGGGCAGCGGAGGTGTCGATCGAGAGCACCCGGGTGGCCTGGCGGCCGCGCGCCTTGGCGACTGCCTCGAGCACGATGCGCGCGCCCTCGGCAATGGCGTGGAAGCCGTCGCGCTTCAGGGTGGTGACATGGACCAAGACGTCGCTGCCGCCATCCTGCGGCACGACGAAGCCGTAGCCCTTGCTCACGTCGAACCATTTGACGTGACCGGTGATCTCGACCACCTGCTCGGCAACCGTCCCAGGCCCGTCCAGTCGTACGATCCGGTTGAGCGATTGCAGCGGGCCGACCGCTGGCCTGCCTCCGTCGCCGTATTCGTCGGACATGTCCCGCTCATCTCCGCCGCGAAACGTGATTCGTGACGTGACGATAGCACCCTGACCGAGTCGGGAAACAGCCGCTTCCCGCTCATCCACATCATCCAGCATGCGAAAAGCGCGTTAAGGCCGACCGAAGCTGCGCCTTGTCGCTCCCGCGCATCAGGTCGATGATCCCCGACAGAGTGTTTCGGCACAGCGCTTCGGAGAGCAGCCATGCGCATCACCCGCATCGAGCCCTTCATCCTCCACATCCCGGTCACCGGCGGTTCGATCGCCGATTCGACCCATCGGATCAGCCATTGGGGGGTGGTCGGCACCAAGATCGTCACCGAGGACGGGCTCACCGGCTACGGCTTCACCGGCACCCATGCCGATCTGCCGTCCGACCGGCTGATCACCGCCTGCATCCGCGACTGCTATGCGCCGATGCTGGTCGGCGAGGATGCCTCCGAGCATTCGCGGCTCTGGCTGAAGCTCGCCCGCCACCCGGCCCTGCAATGGGTCGGCCGCGCCGGCATCACCCAGCTCGCTCTCGCGGCCGTCGACGTGGCGCTCTGGGATCTCAAGGCGAAGAAGGCTGGCGTGCCGCTCTGGCACCTGCTCGGCGGCACCAGCAAGCTGAAGCTTGAAGCCTACAACACCGATATCGGCTGGCTCTCGATACCCAAGGACGAATTGGTCGAGGGCGCGCGCATGGCGGTCGAGCGCGATGGCTTCCACCGCATCAAGATCAAGGTCGGCCATGCCGACCCGATGACCGATATCGGCCGCCTGGAGGCGGTGCGCCGCGCCGTTGGCGACCATGTCACCATGGCGATCGACGGCAACGGCAAATGGGACCTGCCGACCTGCAAGCGCTTCTGCGCCCGCGCCGAGGGGCTCGATATCTTCTGGTTCGAGGAGCCGCTCTGGTACGACGATATCGGCTCGCATGCCGAGCTCGCCCGCTCGACCTCGATTCCCGTCGCGCTCGGCGAGCAACTCTATACGCTCGATGCTTTCCGCGCCTTCGTGCAGGCCGGCGCGATCCACTACGTCCAGCCCGACGTCACCCGCCTCGGCGGCATCACCGAATACATCCAGGTGGCGGAGCTGGCGCTGGCCCATCGCCTCCCGGTCGCGCCCCATGCCGGCGAGATGAGCCAGGTCCATGTCCATCTCGGCTATTGGCATCCGGCAACGCCGATCCTCGAATATATTCCCTGGATCAAGGACGCCTTCGCCGAGCCGGCCACTGTCGCCGATGGCTGCTTCCTGCGCCCGCAGCAGCCTGGCGCCGGCACCACGCCGACCAAGGACGCCTTCCAACGCTTCGCCAAGCCGCTGGCCTGAAGGACACCGCCATGCTCGATGTCACCACGCTCGCTTTGTTCACCGCCGCCTGCGCCGTGCTGACCGCGACGCCGGGGCCGGACATGCTGCTGATCGCCTCGCGCAGCATGAGCCAGGGCCGCGCCGCCGGCTTCATGACCTATGCCGGCATCGCCACCGGCAGCTATCTCCAGGCGCTCGCCGCCGCCTATGGCCTGTCGCAGCTCTTCCTGCTCGTACCCGCCGCCTATGATGCCTTGCGCTGGGCCGGCGCCGCCTACCTCGCTTATCTCGCCTGGAAGACCCTGCGATCGCCCGCGACGCTCTTCGCGCCGACGGCAGATGCAGCGCGTTTCCCGCTGCGGCAGATCTTCATGCAGGGCCTGCTGACCAACCTGCTCAATCCGAAGATGGCTCTGTTCATGCTGGCGCTGCTACCGCAGTTCCTGAAGCCCGAGGCCGGCTCGCTCCTGCTCCAGGTCATGGTCCTGGCCTCCATCCTCAACATCATGGGGCTGATCGCCAACGGCATCGTCATCCTGACGGCAAGCCGGCTCGGCCGCGCCATCGCCAGCCGCCCGCATCTGGCGCTCTGGCCGCAGCGCATCCTCGGCGCGGTCTTCGGCGGGCTGGCGCTGCGCCTCGCCTTCGCCTCGCGCGACTGATCAGTTCGCCAATCGCGCCAACGCCGGGCCGATCTCGCTGCGGACAACGAGATCGGCGATCGGGTCGAGATCGGTCGGCTCGCGGTTGAGGATGACGAGCTTGGCGCCGTTGCGCTTGGCGATCACCGGGAAGGTCGCGGCCGGGAAGACGACGAGCGAGGAGCCGGCGACGAGGTAGAGATCGGCCGACATCGTCAGTTCATGCGCCCGCAGCATCGGCTGCTGCGGCATCTGCTGGCCGAAGGAGATCGTCGCCGTTTTCACGACGCCGGCGCACATCATGCAGGCAGCCGGCTCGCCGCTCGCTTCGAACTCGGCCCTGATCGCTGAAAGCTCATGGCGCCAGCCGCAGCTCAGGCAGGTGGCGTAGGTGCCGTTGCCGTGCAACTCGATCACGCCGTCCTCGGCGATGCCCGAAGCCTGGTGCAGCCCGTCGATGTTCTGGGTGATCACGCCGGGCGAGCGCCCTTCCGCCACCAAGGTCGCCAGCGCCCGGTGGCCGCGATTGGGCCGCGCGTCGCGGTAATGGTCATCCATCGCGAATTTCCGGCGCCAGGCCTCGATCCGCGCCTCGCGGCTGGCGAGGAAGGCGTCGAACGGGATCGGCTTGTTCTGCATCCAGGGCGAGCCCGGCGAACGGAAATCCGGCACGCCCGATTCGGTCGAGATGCCTGCCCCAGTGAACGGCACGATCACCCGGGCGCGGTCGAGCATCGCGTGCAGTTCCTCGATCGCGTCCTGTGTCTCGTCGTCCATTCAATCAGCCTCGCCTTGTTCCCGTTCGAATATGGGGCGTACCGGCGCCGCGCTCCAGCCCTGCCGGAGAAGCCGTTGACGCCGCGAGAAGCGCGCCGCAAAGCTCAATCATGACTGCGCCCTCTCCCGCCCCGCTCAATCCCGATCTCATCGACACTGCGACGCCGCCGATCCCCGAGGCCAAGGCCTGGGCCCGCGGCTATGCCGGCGGCGCCGGCCCGCTGATCGACCTGTCGCAGGCCGTGCCCGGCTCGCCGCCCCCTGGCGCCCTGCTCGAGCGCCTAGCCGAGGCGGCCGCTACGCCGGAGAGCACGCGCTATGGTCCGATCGCCGGCGATGACATCCTGCGCGAGGCCTATGCCGCCGAGAGCGGCGCCTTCTATGGCGGCACGATCCGGCCGCAGGAGATCGCGATCACCGCCGGCTGCAACCAAGCCTATGTCACGGTGATGATGGCGCTGGCCCGTGCCGGCGACAATGTGCTGCTGCCGACGCCCTGGTACTTCAACCACGAGATGACGCTGAACATGCTCGGCGTCGAGCCGCGCCCGCTGCCCTGCGATCCGCAGCGCGGCTTCGTGCCGGACGCCGACGTCGCCGAGGCGCTGATCGACGAGCGCACCCGCGCCATCGTGCTGGTGACGCCGAACAACCCGACCGGCGCGGTCTATCCGCCCGCCACCATCGCCGCCTTCGCCGAACTCTGCCGCAAGCGGAAAATCTGGCTGGTGCTCGACGAGACCTATCGCGATTTCCTGCCCGAGGGCGCCGACCGCCCGCATGAGCTCTTCGGCGCAAGCGACTGGCAGGATTCGGTGATCGGCCTCTACAGCTTCTCCAAGGCCTATGCGGTGCCCGGCTGGCGCCTCGGAGCGATCACCGCTGGCGAAGCGGCACTGGCCCAGATCGGCAAGGTGCTCGACTGCGTCCAGATCAGCCCGGTTCGCGCCGGCCAGAGCGCCGTCGCCTGGGGCATCGACGGCATCCGCGCCTGGCGGCAGGCCAACCGCGCCGAGATGAATTCCCGCGCCGCACTCTTCCGCCAGGCGATCGCGCCGCTGAACGGCTGGAACGTGCTCGCCGCCGGCGCCTATTTCGCCTATGTCGCCCATCCCTTCGAGGGCGTACCGGCAGCAGAAGTTGTCCGCCGGCTGGTGCAGGAGCGCGGCGTGCTCGCTTTGCCCGGCCCCTATTTCGGCCCCGGCCAGGAACAGCATCTGCGCATCGCCATCGCCAATGTCGCGGCCGAGCGCATTGCAGAGCTCGGCGAGCGCTTGAAGGGTTTTGCGCTCTAGAGCGTCAGCCCTTCGCCGCCGGACACTTGCTCTCGCTCAACGGCCAGACCGTCTCTTCCGGCGCGATCTTGCGCACGATCTCGAAATAGTCCCACGGCCCCTTCGAATCCGCCGGCTTCTTGACCCGCGCGAGATACATTTCGCGAAGCACCCGGCCATCGGCGCGGATCTTGGCGTCCTTGGTGAAGGCGTCGTTGATCGGCATCGCCCGCATCGCCGCCGCAACCTTGTCGGGATCGTCGGTGCCGGCCTGCTTGATCGCCTTGAGATAGTGCAGCACCGAGCCGTAGACGCCGGCATGCAGCATGGAGGGCATCATTCCGGCCTTCTCGAGGAACTGCTTCGACCAGGCACGCGAGGGCTCGTCGAGGTCCCAATAGGAAGCGGTCGTCAGATAGGTGCCCTGCGTCGCCTTGAGGCCGAGGCTGTGCACGTCCTGCAGGAAGAAGATCAGCGCCGCGAGGTTCTGGCCCTGCTGCGCCAGACCGAACTCGCCGGCCTGCTTGATCGCGTTGACGGTGTCGTTACCGGCATTGGCGATGCCGATGACCTTGGCACCGGACGATTGCGCCCTGAGCAGGAAGGAGGAGAAATCGGCGTTGTTCAGGGGGTGGCGCACCGCGCCGACGACCTTCCCGCCATTGGCCTCGACGACATCGGTGGCGTCCTTCTGCAGCTGGTGGCCGAAGGCGTAATCGGAGGCCAGCATGAACCAGGAGGTGCCGCCGGCCTTGACCACCGCCGATGCGGTGCCACGGGCGACGCCATAGGTGTCGTAGGTCCAGTGGAAGCCATAGGGCGAGCACTGCTCATTGGTCAGCGCCGTGGTGCCGGCGCCGGAATACATCACGATCCGCTTCTTCTCGCGAGCGAGCGATTGCAGCGCCAGCGCCACTGCGGAATTGGGCACGTCGACGACGGCATCGACCTTGTCGATGTCGAACCATTGCCGGGCGATCGAGGTGCCGAGATCGGCCTTGTGCTGGTGGTCGGCAGCGACGATCTGGATCGGCTTGCCGAGCACCGTGGCGCCGAACTCCTTCACCGCGAGCTCCGCCGCGATCACCGAGCCCTTGCCACCGATATCGGCGGTGACGCCGGCCATGTCGGTGAGCACGCCGATCTTGACGACATCGTCGCTGACCTGGGCCAGCGCCGGCAGAGCGGCGAGCGCCATAAGGGCGCCGCCTGCGAGAAGCGACCGCATGAACATTCCTCCCGAGCTAATCGTCCGACAGTGCCGCCGGTTCGATCTCAAAGACCCCTGGTCTCCAGCCAGGCGACGATCAGGGCCGCGATCTCGTCGCTGTTGTCCTCGCACATCGGCATGTGGCCGTTGCCGGCGATGCCGCGCTCCGGCAGCCAGACGAACTCGGCGCCGAGATAGCGCGCCGTCGCCTCGTCGACCGCGCGCGGATGGCGCGGATCGCTGTCGCCGGTGACAATCAGAATCGGCAGCTTCGCCAGATTGGCAGGATCAGCGATGCGCAGCCCCTTGCCGCCGATATTGAAGCGCTCGTTCATCAGCCGCGCGCTCTCGGGCACGATCGAGCGGCGATAGGCCTCGAAGGCTTGCTTCGGAAAGCGCTCGGAATTGGCCCAATAGGCCCGCATGAACTCCGGCGAGATGAAGAGCGGCTTGTCCTCTTCGACCCGGACCGGGCAGCCCAGGCTCTCATCATCCTTGAGCTTGGCCACCGCCTCGGCATCGTCGGGCAACACCGGCAGGAGGTTCGCCGGCCCGCCCGGCGCGATGCCGACGATGGCGGCGACCGCCTGCGGGCTCCGCTCGGCGATCCACCAGGCCATCGGCCCGCTGGCCGAATGCACCAGCAGCACCGCCGGCCCGATCTCCTCAAGCAGGCGCTGCAAGGAAGTCGCGATCTCGACGCTCGACAGGGTGGCGAAATCCGGCCGCATCGGCGAGCGGCCATGGCCGGGCCAGTCCGGCACGAAGACCTCGCGGCCAGCCATGGCGAAGAATGGCGCCCAGCCGAGCCGGCCATCAGGCGTGGTCAGATAACAGGCGCCGGTATGGCCGCCGCCATGGACGAGGACGATCGGCAGACGCCCTGCCCCGGCCGTGCCGAGCCGGTCGACATAGATCGGATGGGCCTCCGTGCCCGTATAGAAGCATTGCCGCTCCGGCGCATGCAAAAGCGCCTGCCGCCTTGTGGCACCAGCCTGGTCCATCGCCTCCTCCCGGCACGGCAAAACCGTGCCATTCCTTAGCGAGGATGCTAGGACCGGCTCATGGCGCGCGCAACAAAAAAGTCTAATGTGAGACTAATTCCGCAGGACGAGCCCGGCGAGCTCGACGCCGGGCAGCGGCGCGCCATCCTTGACGGCACCGCGATCCCGACCGCCTACAAGATCGGCTACATCCTGAACTTCTATCGCGAGCCCTCCTTCCGGGCGATCGAGATGGAGTTCGGGCTGACCCGGCCGGAGATCGTCATCCTGATCTTCCTGACCGTGCGAGACGGCGCCAGCGCCAGCGAGTTCTGCGAGTTCTCCGGCCATCTCAAGGCCAGCGTCAGCCGCGCCGTGATCCTGCTCGAGAAGAAGAAGCTGATCCGGCGCGAGCCCGACAAGGCCGACAGCCGCCGCCAGCTCCTCTTCCTGACGGAGGACGGCCGCGCCCTCTACGAGCGCTACATCCCGGCGCTCAAGGCCCGGGAAGCGGCGATGCTCGATTGCCTCTCGTCCGAGGAACGAACCCAGCTCGGGCGGCTGCTCGACAAGCTCGCCGCCCATGTCCCGCAATGGGGTTTTGCATCCGAGCTCTGAGGCTCGAAGGTCTCAGCGCAGCAGCGCCGCATAGCGCTCGCGATAGGCATAGACCAGGAGCGCGCCCGTCACGATCAGGATGATCGCGACCGGAATGCCGGCCGGATTGATGGCGAAGTGGAACAGCACGATCACCGCCATCACCGGCGCGATCAGCGCGAGCCCGAAGGCTGGCACGACATTGAACAGCAGGCTCAGCCCCCCGGCGAGGTTCACCGCCTTGAGGAAGGGCCAGAAGAAGCCCGAGTTCTGCAGCGCCGCTTCGAAGACGAGCCCGCGCTCGGAGGTCGGCGGGTGGATCAGGTGAGTGCCAGTGGCGAGCCACCAGAACCCATCGACTGCGCTGACGATGAAGAGCAGGCCGAGGGCGATACGGGGCAAGGTGACCATCAGAAAGTTGCGCATAGTCCGTTTTCTTATCCGTTGAGGCGCCGGGCGAAAGCCGGCGCGGCTGCATTGCGCCCGCCTGAGCGCGTTTTGCCCCTCGCGCGCTTGTGACATGCATGCTGCCGCGAAGAATGCTCTGCACTGCCGCAGCGGCAATGCGCCGCGACCGGAATAAGAGACGATGACGATCGCATTGACGAGGCGGGCCCTGTTGCGGCTCGCCGGGACCACCTCCCTCGCCGTGGCAGCCGCGGCGGCGGCGAGGGCGGAAGGGCCGGCGCCGGCCAACACAGGCTCGGGACCGGGCTTCGCCGGCAGCACGCCGATCCGCTGCGGCGCCATCGGCCTGCGCGTGCGCGATCTCGACTTGATGAGCCGTTATTACCAGTCGGTGCTCGGCCTCGGCGTCATCTCGGCCAGCGCCGACGGCGCTGTGCTCGGTGCCGGCGGCGTGCCGCTGGTCTGGCTGGAGCCGCGGCCACAGGCCAATCATGAGCCACGCAGCGCCGCCGGCCTGTTCCACACGGCTTTCCTGATGCCCTCACGGCACGATCTCGCCCGCTGGCTCGTCCATGTCGCGCACAACCAGACGCCGCTCACCGGTTTCGCCGACCACAGCGTCAGCGAAGCGGTCTATCTGGACGACCCCGAGGGCAACGGCATCGAGGTCTATGCCGACCGCGATCCGCGGCTCTGGCGCTGGGAGGGCGAACGCGTCGTCATGGGCACGCACCGACTCGACGTCGACGGGATTCTGAGTCTGACCGATACCAGCCGCAGTGACTATCGCGAGGCTCCCGCCGGGCTCCGCATCGGCCATATGCATCTGCGCGTCGGCGACATCGCGCAGTCGGAGGGCTTCTATCGCGACGCGATCGGCCTCGATTCGACCTCGCGCCGTGACACGGCGAGCTTCCTCTCATCCGGGCGCTATCACCACCATGTCGCGCTCAACACCTGGAACAGCGCCGGCGCCGGGCCGCGCGACCGGGCCCAGACCGGCCTCGACTGGTTCTCGCTGGAGGTCGCCGATCCCGCTCTGCTGGCGACGCAGCGCGAGCGCATGGCGAAAGCCGGCTACGCGCCGGCAACCGTGGCGCGCGGTTTCGAGAGCACCGACCCGTGGGGCACGCGGCTCAGGCTGGTGGGTGTAGCCTGAACCGTCATGCTCGCCCTTGTGGCGAGCATGACGCGTCTTGAACTCAGTTCTCGACGAATGAAGACGTGGATGGTCGGGACAAGCCCGACCATGACGAGGAAAATGTCAGACGCAGCCGAGGCCTGCCCTCACATCGTCGCGCCGATCTGCCAGGGCACGAACTCGGCGTCGCCATAGCCGAGCTGCTCGGACTTGGAGCGCTCGCCGGAGGCGATCTTCAGCAGTGTCTCGAAGATCTCGCGGCCCTTCTCTTCCAGGCTCACGCCGTCGAGCACGTCGCCGCAATTGATGTCCATGTCGTCGATCATCTTCTCGTAGATCGGCGTGTTGGTGGCGAGCTTGACCGAGGGTGTCGGCTTGCAGCCATAGGCCGAGCCGCGGCCGGTGGTGAAGGCGAGGATGTTGGCGCCGCCCGCGACCTGCCCGGTCGCCGCGACGGGGTCGTAACCAGGTGTGTCCATATAGACGAAGCCCTTGGTCCTGACCGGCTCGGCATAGTGGTAGACCGCCGATAGCGTCTTGGTGCCGCCCTTGGCCGCCGCGCCGAGCGACTTCTCCAGGATGGTGGTCAGCCCGCCCGCCTTGTTGCCCGGCGAGGGATTGTTGTTCATGTCCATACGCGCACGCGCCGTATAGTCCTCCCACCACTTGATGATGCCGACGAGCTTCTCGCCGACCTCGCGGGTGGCGGCGCGGCGGGTGAGCAGATGCTCGGCGCCGTAGATCTCCGGCGTCTCGGAGAGGATCGCGGTGCCGCCATGCTCGACCAGGAGGTCGACGGCAGCGCCCAGTGCCGGGTTGGCGGTGATGCCGGAATAGCCGTCCGAGCCGCCGCATTGCAGCGCCAGCATCAGCTCCGAGGCCGGCACCGTCTCGCGCGAGACCCGGTTGGCTATCGGCAGCATCGTTTTCAGCGCCTCGACGCCAGCTGCGACCGACTTCTTCGTGCCGCCGGTCTCCTGGATCGTCATGGTGCGGAAGATGTCGCTCTCCTCGACGCCATAAGCCTCCTTCATCCGCTTGATCTGGAAGCCTTCGCAGCCGAGGCCGACGACCACCACAGCCGCCATGTTGGGGTTGCAGGCATAGCCCCAGGTGGTGCGCTTCAGCACCTCGAAGCTCTCGCCGTTATAGTCGATGCCGCAGCCGGTGCCGTGGGTCAGCGCGATGACGCCGTCGACATTGGGATAGTCGGCGAGGATGCCGGAGCGCTTGACCTCCTCGGCCATGAAGCGCGCGGCCGAGGCCGAGCAGTTCACCGAGGTCAGGATGCCGACATAGTTGCGCGTGCCGGCGCGGCCGTCCTTGCGGCGGAAGCCCTGGAAGGTCGCCTGCTGCTCGACCGGCAGGATCAGCTCCTGCTTGGCCTCGGCGGCATAGGCATAGTCGCGCTCGAAGGCGTGGAAGCCGGTATTGTGCTCATGCACCCATTCGCCCGGCGGGATGTCGAGCGTGGCGAAGCCGATGATCTGGCCGAACTTGCGGATCGGCTCGTCCTTGGCGATCCGGGTCAAGGCGATCTTGTGGCCGCGCGGAATACGCTTCAGCGCGGTGACCCCGGCAGCGCTGACGCCGATATCGATCGGATCGACGGCAACCGCGACATTATCGGCGGCATTGAGCTTCAGCGTGCGCGGCGGGACGACTTTGTCGAGCATGATGATACCTTGGGACCGGCGGCTCCCCCGCCTCCCCTAAGCAATGCTCTGATTGCGGCCTTTTTTCAATCGGTTGAAACTGGGAGCTGAGTTGCAGTCCGCGCCGGGCGGGCAAAGCGGCTAGCGCTCGACCGAGACGTCGAGCCGCATCGCCGGGTGGATGCCGCAATAGAGCTCGTAGCGCCCCGGCCGGGCGAAGGGCACGGTCACCGACTGCCCCGGCTCCTGCGCGCCGGAATTGAACTTCTGCGGCCCGGTGTCGAGCCGGACGTTATGGGTGCGGACATCGTCGTTGACGATCGTCAGGCTTTCCCCGGCCCGCACGCGCACCGCCGAGGGCTGGAACAGCTTGTCCTTCTGCGAGATCACCGTGCCCTCGTGCGCAGTCAGCGGAGCGGCTGGCCCTGCAGCGACCAAGGACGCCGGCACCGGCGGATTCTCGCTCGACAGCGTCGCAAGGAAAGCGAGTAGCGCCGCCCGCTCGGGCTCCGTCAGCGTGACGCGCTTGAGATCAGGCGACAGGCTCGGGCGCCTGACGACGCCGTGGTCGTAATGGTCGAGCACGGCATCGAGCGTCGCCAGCGAGCCGTCATGCATATAGGGCGCGGTCCAGGCGAGCTCGCGCAGCGACGGCGTCTGGAAGGCATGGTCGGCAGCCGGCAGGCCGATGACCTTGCCGCGTCCGAGATCGCTGCCGGGCAGCCCGATATCGTGGAAGGCCCGGTCGGTGAAAGCCCAGCCGGAATGGCAATTGCTGCAGCCGGCCTTGCCGTTGAAGAGTGCGAAACCGGCCTTCTCCTCGGCATTCAGCGCCGTCTCATTGCCCTCGGCCCAGGCGTCGAAGCGCGTTTTCGGCGAGACCAGGCTGCGTACATGGGTCGCAAGCGCGGCTGCGATCTGGTCCGGACCGATCTGCGGATGCTCGGGAAACGCCTCGGCGAAGGCTTTGCGATAGGAGCGGTCGCGCCCGAGCCTGCTGGCGAGGCGGGGCAGGTTCTCGCCCATTTCGAACGGGTCCTCGATCGGCCCGCGCACCTGCTCCTCGAGCGTGCGCGCCCGACCGTCCCAGAAATAAGCGGCGCCCCAGGAAAGATTCCACAAATGCGGTACGTGCCGGATGAGCGGCTTTTTGGCGACGCCGCGGCCGATCGGAACTCCATCCGTGAAACCAAGTGCCGGGTCATGGCAGCTCGTGCAGGCCACCTTGCCGTTCACTGACAACTTCGGGTCGGCGAAGAGCCGGCGGCCGAGCGCGAGCTTGGCCGGCATCGGCGGATTGGTCTCGGGGAACGGCACGCCGTCCGGACGGCGGTAGAGCACCCGCACCCCCTGAAGAGCAGCGTCGCTTGCCCCCGATACCTGCTCCTGCGCCTGCGAACCGCCGGTCAGCACGAGCGCAGCCGTAAGCATCCCGGCGAGGAACGCCTTCGGCAGCGACGGCGCCGGCGCTGCTTGGCCGAGGCTCATCGCCTCAGCGCAGGAAGTTCCCGGCCTGGAGCTCGACGCGGGCAATATCGGAGAGCACGCCGCTCGCATCCTTCACCGGCTTCTTCGGCGCCACGGCGGTCGGCCAGGCCGTCTTCAGCCCGGCGAACGCGCCGCGCAATTCCTTCAGCGCGGCGGCATCCTTGGCCTGGAGATCACCCGCGACGGCCTCGATCATCGCCTCGGCCTGCCAGACGAAGCCGCGCGAATCCTGGTATTCCACCGCCTTGGCGATGCGGCCCTTCTCGATCGCGTTGCCATATTCGTCAGCAGCAACCTTCAGCGCTTCCAGCGCGGTCTCGACCGAGAATCGCGGCCAGTTCTGTTCGGCCGCGCGTAAGGCCACATCGGCCTCGGCCAGCCGCTCCTGCACCTGCTTGAGCGCGCCGTCATAGGCCTCCTTCTTCTTGGCCTTGACCGTCTGCACCAGCGCCTTCAGCGCCGCCTCGAAGGGGCGGACCTTGTAGGTGGCGAGGTCGCCCTTGATACCGCCATAGATCTCCTCGGCCGGATGCAGGAAATGCGGCAGCGCCTCGCCGAAACGGCCCTCGCGCACCAGTTCGTCGCCGACCAGAAGGTGGCCGCGGATCAGGGCGATGGAGCGCGCGAATTTCAGGTTCGGGGCGAGCGCCTCGGCCTTGCCGCCTTCGCCACCCTCTCCGCCTTCGCCGCCCTGCCCCTTGGCGGGCTTCACCGGCGCACCATGGCTGCTCGCCGCATGCTGCGCGAGCTGGACGCCATCGCTCTGATTCACGCCTGGCGCAGCGGCGACCCGGCCGAGGTCGGCGCCGGCAAGACCTGTCCCCGCGACGACGACGGTACCGATGCCGAGCCAGAGTTTGCTGGTGGTCTTCATCGCGGCCTCCTGTCATCGGGCCGGCTTGACTTGGCCCACGAAGTCATCGCAGCGGCATGAGCCTGAATTCCCGGCCAGTCAAGGAAAGAGCTTCGGTCGAAAGCTTTATTTTATTGATTCTAAAGAGTTTTACAGGAAGCTCTGAAGGTTGTCCTTGCAGTGGACAGGACGCGCCATACCACCGCATGATGACCGAGCCTCCATGAAGGTCCTGCCATGATCCTGCCTATCGGCAACGTCCTCAGCCCCAGCGAAATCGATGAGGTCCGGATCGAGCTCGCCGCAATCCGTTTCGAGGACGGGCGCAGCACGGCCGGCTGGAGTGCCAGGCTGGTCAAGAACAACCGGCAGGCCGCACCTGGCGCCCGCAGCGAGGCGCTGCGTCAGAAGCTCGCCGAGCACATCCTCGCCAACGAGGTCTTCGCCGCCGCCGTTCGGCCGAAGGCGCTGACGCCCCTGCTGATCAGCCGCTACCAGCCCGGCCAGGCCTATGGCAGCCATATTGACGACGCGCTGATCGGCGGCCTGCGCACCGATGTGTCCTTCACCCTCTTCCTCGCCGCGCCCGAAAGCTATGAGGGCGGCGAGTTGGTGATCGAAGGCACCTCCGGCGACGAGCGGATCAAGCTGCCGGCCGGCTCGCTGATCGCCTACCCATCGACGAGCCTGCACCATGTCGCGCCGGTGACGGAAGGCGAGCGCCTCGCCGCCGTCGGCTGGGCGCGCAGCTTCATCCGCGATGGCGGCCAGCGCGAGATCCTGTTCGATCTCGACCGCGCCAGGCGCGCCCTGTTCGCCCGCGAGGGGAAGACGGCCGAATTCGACCTGTTGTCGAAGTCGCTCGCCAACCTGATCCGGATGTGGGCGGACGATTGAGGTCGCAGCAGTCGATTCAGCCGAGCCGCAGCTCCCGCACCACCTGCTCGACGATCGCCTCCTTGCTCGCCTCGACCTGGACGATCAGCGGGTTCTCGTCGACGCCCGGCTCCTCCAGCGTCGCGAACTGGCTGTCGAGCAGCGCGGGCGGCATGAAATGATGCTGGCGCGCTGCCATGCGCTCGCCGATCAACTCACGCGAGCCCCTGAGATAGACCAGCGCGACATCGGGCCGATCCCCCACGATCACGTCGCGATAGGCCTTCTTCAGCGCGGAGCAGGTGACGATGCCGTTGCCGCCGCTGGCGCGCAAATCGTCGATCCAGGCCGCGATCGCCGCCAGCCAGGGCTTGCGGTCCTCGTCGGTCAGCGGGATGCCTGAAGACATCTTCGCAACGTTTGCAGGGGGATGGAACGAGTCGGCATCGCGGAACGGCCAGCCGAGACGCTCGGCCAGCCGCTCGCCGAGCGAGGTCTTGCCCGAGCTCGCGACGCCCATCACGACGATCACCGCCGGTGCCCCGGCGTCCTTGGCGAGAACCATTCGCGTCAGCCCTGCTTCTTCGGCTCGACATGGCCGCCGAAGCCGGCGCGCATGGCAGAAAGGATCTTCTCGGCGAAGGTGTGGTCCTTGCGCGAGCGGAAGCGGGTGTAGAGCGAGGAGGTAAGCACCTCCGCCGGCGTCGCGGTCTCGATCGCGGCCTGCACCGTCCAGCGCCCCTCGCCCGAATCCGAGACATGGCCGGAATAGGCGCCGAGCTCCTCATCGGCCGCCAGCGCCTCGGCGGTCAGGTCGAGCAGCCAGGAGGTCACGACCGAGCCGCGGCGCCAGACTTCGGCGATCTCGGCGACGTCGAAGTCGAAGCCGTATTCCTCCGGCAGCCCGTCCTTAGCCGAGGCGTTGCGCAGCAGGTCGAACCCCTCGGCGAAGGCCTGCATCATCCCGTACTCGATGCCGTTATGGATCATCTTGACGAAATGGCCGGCGCCGGCCGGGCCGCAATGCAGGTAACCCTGCTCGGCCGTCGGGTTGCGCCCCTCGCGGTGCCTGGTCGGCTCGATCCCGCCCTTGCCCGGCGCCAGCGTCTGGAAGATCGGCTCCAGCCGATCAAAGGTCGCCTTGTCGCCGCCAATCATCAGGCAGTAGCCGCGATCCAGCCCGTGCACGCCGCCCGAGGTGCCGATGTCGAGATAGTGCAGGCCCTTGGCTTCGAGCTCGCGCCCGCGCCGGACATCGTCCTTCCAGAAGGCGTTGCCGCCATCGATCAGCGTATCGCCGGGGCTCATCATCCCGGCGAGGTCGGCGAGCGTCTTCTCGGTGATCTCGCCGGCCGGCAGCATGATCCAGATCGCGCGCGGTGCCTGCAGCTTCGCCACCATCTCTTTGAGATCGCCGACATTGACGGCGCCGTCCTTCGCCAGCGCTTCGCCCGGTTTCGGGTCGCGATCATAGACCACGCAATTGTGCCCGGCGCGGTGCAGCCGCCGGACGATATTGGCTCCCATGCGGCCGAGGCCGACCACTCCAAGCTGCATAGCGAACGCTCCTGCTGCCGGCAGAGAGCCGGCTTTTGCGATGCTAAATGCCCCGATGAAGGCCGGCCGGCAAGCGTTGGCCGGCCGGCACGCTAGCTGCATCGTGTTGTCCGGGCGGTCTGGCGGTCGAGCGAAAGCTTGCCTAAACCGCCGCGACGCCTTCTGTTTCGAAGGCGCGGATATCCACAGCGAAGGCAGGCAAAGGCAGCGTTATGGCGGCGGAAGGCTTCTCTCAGGATCTGGTTCAGGCCGTCGGGCTTCTGGGAGCTGGCGTCATCGCGGTGCCGATATTCCGCAAGCTCAAGCTCGGCTCGGTGCTCGGCTATTTCGCTGGCGGCCTCGTCATCGGCCCTTCCGGCATCGGCCTGTTCTCCAATCCGGAAAGCGTGCTCCACGTCGCCGAATTCGGCGTCGTCATGTTCCTGTTCATCATCGGGCTGGAGATGCAGCCCTCGCGGCTCTGGAACCTGCGCGGCGAGATTTTTGGCCTCGGCGTCGCCCAAGTCGGCCTCTGCGGCGCGCTGCTGACCGGCGTCGGCATTCTTGCCGGGCTCAGCCCCGCCGCAGCCTTCATCGCCGGCATGGGCTTCGTGCTCTCCTCGACCGCGGTGGTGATGCAGATGCTGAACGAGCGCGGCGAGGCCTCGACGCCGCAGGGCCAGCAGGCGGTCTCGATCCTGCTGCTCGAAGACCTCGCCATCGTGCCTCTGCTCGCCGTGGTCGCGGTGCTGGCGCCGGCCAAGGCCGCCAGTAGCGGTGGCCTGATGCCGCTGCTGATCGGCGCCGGCTCGCTCGTCGGCCTCGTCGTCGCCGGCAAATGGCTGCTCAACCCGATGTTCCGGCTGCTCGCCAATGCCCAGGCCCGCGAGGTCATGACCGGCGCTGCGCTGCTCGTCGTGCTCGGCTCGGCGCTGGCGATGCAGCTCGGCGGCCTGTCCATGGCGATGGGCGCCTTCCTCGCCGGCGTGCTGCTCTCGGAATCGACCTTCCGCCACCAGCTTGAGGCCGATATCGAGCCGTTTCGCGGCCTGCTGCTCGGCATGTTCTTCCTGGCGGTCGGCATGTCGCTCGACCTCAAGCTGATCGGCCAGGAATGGCGGGCCGTGGCGCTCGGTGTCGCCGCCTTCATGCTGGTCAAGGCGGCCGGCATCTTCATCGTCGCCAAGCTGTTCCGCAGCCGCACGCGCAACGCGATCACCCGCGTCGCATTGTTCTCGCAAGGCGGCGAGTTCGCCTTCGTGCTCTACAGCGCCGCGACCACAGCGGGCATTTTCGATGCGCGCATCAACGCCATCGCCAGCGCCATCGTGATCCTGTCGATGGCGATCACCCCGCTGGTCGTACTCGCCATCGACCGCTTCATGCCGCCCGAGCAGGAATCGCTCGACGGCGTCGAGCACGCCAACGACCTCAAGGGGCGCATCCTCGTCGTCGGCTTCGGCCGCTTCGGCCAGGTCGCGAGCCAGACCCTGCTCGCCCGAGGCTGCAGCATCTCGCTGATCGAGACCGACGTCGAGATGATCCAGGCCGCCGCGAGCTTTGGCTTCAAGGTCTATTACGGCGACGGCACCCGCGCCGACATCCTACATGCCTCGGGCGCCCATCAGGCCGAGGCGATCCTCGTCTGCGTCGAGAAGCGCGAGACGGCCAACGCGATCGTGCGGGTGGCGCAGGCCGAGTTCCCGCATGCCAAGCTGTTCGTGCGCGCCTTCGACCGCGGCCATTCGATGGATCTGATCCGGGCCGGTGTCGACTACCAGATTCGCGAGACCTTCGAATCCGCCATGGTCTTCGGCGGCGAGGTGCTGCGCGCGCTCGGTGTGCCGGAGGAGGAAGCTGCGGAGATCGTCGAGGACGTCCGCCGCCGCGATGCCGAGCGGCTCGACCTCCAGGTCGCGAGCGACATCCATGCCGGCCAGGACCTGATCCATTACGGCAATCAGCCGACCCCTGCGCCGCTGACCAAGCCGAAGGCGGCGGGCACTGTCATTGGCGACCTGCCGGACGCAGCCGGCGCCAGGCCCTGAGACCCGGCGCCGACCCACATCAGGGAAACATTAGCGGCAGAGGCTCTGCCTGCCAGGTGGCGTCGAGCGCCAGCAGCCTGACGGCATCTACGCCGAGCCCGTCGCCGATCGCGTCGGCGGCAAAGCCCTCGGCCCCCGCCATCCGGGGAAAACCGACGGCCACGAGCGTGATGCCCGGCGCGCTCCGGTCGCGGGCGACGAAGCTGAGCTTCGCCCGCCCGCCGAGGCCGAGCCGGCCGACCCGCGCCAGCAGGGCCTCGCGCAGATCCTCGCGCCCTGCCGCGATCTCACAGAGGACGAGCGCCTCCATGGCGCTCAACCGTTGCGGAAAGTGTAGCTGTAGCCGTTGATCGCCGGCACGCCGCCCAGATGGGCGTAGAGCACCTTCGAGCCGGTCGGGAAGAAGCCCTTCCTCACCAGGTCGATCATGCCCTGCATCGATTTCCCCTCATAGACGGGGTCGGTCATCATGCCTTCGAGCCGGGCCGACAGCCTGATCGCCTCGATCGTCTCCTGCGACGGCACGCCATAGACCGGATAGGCGTAGTCTTCGTTGAGCACGATATCGTCGGCCGTGATCTCCTTGCCGCCGACCAGCTCGGAGGTTTTCTGGGCGATGTCGAGCACCTGTGCTCTGGTCTGCGCCGGCGTGAACGAGGCGTCGATGCCGATGACGTTGCGCTGGCGGCCGTCCTTGGCGAAGCCGACGACCATGCCGGCATGGGTCGAGCCGGTGACGGTGCAGACGACGATGTAGTCGAATTTGAAGCCGAGCTCTTCCTCCTGCGCCCTCACCTCCTCGGCAAAGCCGACATAACCGAGCCCGCCGAACTTGTGCACCGAGGCGCCGGCCGGGATCGCATAGGGCTTGCCGCCCTTGGCCTTCACATCCTCCAGCGCCTTTTCCCAGCTCGCCCGGATGCCGATGTCGAAGCCCTCGTCGACCAACTCGACATGGGCGCCCATCACCCGCGACAGCAGGATGTTGCCCACCCGGTCGTAGACCGCATCCTCATGCGGCACCCAGCTTTCCTGCACCAGCCGGCACTTCATGCCGATCTTGGCGGCGGTCGCCGCGACCATGCGGGTATGGTTCGACTGCACGCCACCGATCGAGACGAGCGTGTCGGCGCCCGACGCGATTGCATCCGGGACGATGTATTCGAGCTTGCGCAATTTGTTGCCGCCGAAGGCGAGGCCGGAATTGCAGTCCTCTCGCTTGGCGTAGAGTTCAACCCCGCCACCGAGATGGGCGGAGAGGCGCGAGAGTTTCTCGATCGGCGATGGCCCGAAGGTCAGCGGATAGCGTTCGAACTTGGCGAGCATGGCGGGTTTCCCTCCTGAAATGGCCCGCAAACGCTAGCAAAACGCCTCTGAAAGGTGCTCCCGAACTTCGCCCCTGATTTTCTTCCTTCTTTCGAAAGAATCGCAATCTGCTAGATTCTAGCGACATCATTGGCGATTAAAATGGAAGAATCGTTCATGGAGCCCGAACTCGACAAAACCGACCTCAGAATCCTGCGTTTGCTGCAGGCCGACGGGCGCATGGGCAATGCCGAGATCGCCAAGCGGGTGAACACCAGCGCCGCGACCTGCCATCGCCGCATCCAGCGCCTGTTTGCCGAGGGCTACGTCACCGGCGTCAGGGCGCAGGTCGATCCGCACAAGGTCGAGAAGGGCACGCTCGCCATCGTCGGCGTGGTGCTTGATCGTTCGACGCCGGAGAGCTTCGGCCTGTTCGAGGAAGCGGTGAGGCAGCTCCCGGTCGTGCTCGACTGCCACATCGTCGCCGGCGATTTCGACTATTTCCTCAAGATCCGGGTGCGCGACCTCGCCGACTTCAACAAGCTGCATGCGAAGACGCTGCTGGCGCTGCCCGGCGTGCGCCAGACCCGCACCTTCTTCGTGATGAAGGAGGTCATCGACAATGCGCCGCTGGAGTTTTGAGACGGGCACGCGACCCCACGAAAAAACTTTCGCCGGCCGCATTGACTTAGAGTGCGCTCGAACTCGTAGCTTCCCGGGCGTCGTGATGAGAAGGCGGCCATGAAGATCGGTGAACTTGCCAGGCGATCGGGACTATCGGCCCACACGATCCGCTATTACGAGCGGATCGGGCTGCTGCCCTATGCCGACAGGGACCGGTCACGCCAGCGCGACTACGACGCCTCGATCCTGACCTGGATCGACTTCCTCGGCCGGCTCAAGACCACCGGCATGCCGCTCCGCCAGATGCTGCGCTATGCGGCGTTCCGGGAACAGGGAGCCGGCACGGAAGCTGATCGTCGTCTGTTGCTGGAACGGCACCGCGAGCAGGTTCGCGCTCGCGTCGCCGAACTCGAAGCCTGCCTTCTCGTCCTCGACACCAAGATCGCCGGCTATGCCGACATCGAGAAGAGGATCGAAGAGCATGACGCACATC
>JAESGM010000420.1_pt1 | contig 36629 bp, 31 predicted proteins | sample 9269721 | NCBI WGS metagenome assembly JAESGM01 (sample SAMN15720920, study PRJNA650825) | algae metagenome | isolation source: Komarekiella atlantica HA4396-MV6 and co-occurring heterotrophs from... | place: USA: Theobald House, Kauai, HI | collected 2009-07-29
TGAGTGCCAAGTATGGGTTGAGGAAATGGTCAGTTCCATTCGCAATAAGCAGGCATATTATCAGCGAGGTTTAAGGGCTAGGAAACTTATACAGCAAGCACTTTAGCTCGTTTGTCGCCCCTTGAAGGTGGATACCTTCAAAGTCTGCTACTGCGTTATGTACAAGCTACATACACTGAACTTGCACAGGGAGCTGCCTGCAACCGTCTTCATACGCTAGAGGAGCGACTCGCCCGTTGGTTACTGACAGTTAATGATCGTTTACAACTAGAGAATTTTCCGCTCACTCAAGAATTTATTGCTCAAATGCTGGGTGTGCGTCGTTCTGGTGTCACAGTAGCAGCTAGCACCCTTAGCCGAGCCGGAATGATCAGTTACAACCGTGGTAAAATTAGTATTATGAATCGAGAGGATTTAGAAGCTACTTCCTGCGAGTGTTATCGAGTCATCCAAAACGAATTTACTCGGTTACTGAACAATAAACCTCGGCACAATTTATAGATAAGTCTTTTTGTGCCTCTATGTGCGAAACCGGACAGACTCACGGAAGTGATTAGATTTACTCTATAAGAAAGTGACATTATTATGCCATTTATAAACGTCTGCATCGTAATGTAATTGCTATTCTCAGGTGTTAAAACTACACGGTCGTAAGAATAATGTCTAACGAATCCATGTTTTTTAAAGGTCTACGCCTGCTCGTTGTCGATGACGACCCTGATACGAGGACGCTACTAACCTTTCTATTTGAATTGGACGGAGCAGAGATTGTAACAGCTGCTTCGGCAAGTGAAGCTTTAGAAGTCATCTCATTTTTTAAACCAGATATCCTGATAAGTGATATTTGCTTACCAGATGAAGATGGCTACTCATTATTGAGGAAGGTGAGAAATCTGGAAGCAGGGCGAGGAAGGAAGATTCCAGCTATTGCTCTGACGGCATCTGTTAGCGATGAAGATCGTGTACATGCACTCGCGGCAGGTTTTCAAATATATTTATCTAAACCAATTGACTTGGAAAAGTTAGCTTGTGTAGTTGCTGATTTGGCTGGACTCAAACAATACGCGTAAAGGGGACTAGGGATTGGGTATTATGGCGGTTCCCGCATAAGTTAAGGTACAGAAAAAAGATAATTAACCACAGCGAAAAGTTTGCGCGTTCGGGTAACAGGAGCGCAAAACTTTTCAAGACAGCGAAAAGTTCTGCGGGAGGGTTTCCCTCTCTTACGAGACGCTAACGCGAACCGCAGGAAACTTTTCAAGACAGATAAACAAAGATATTCGTAGGGACACGGCATTGCCGTGTCCCTACCCGTGTGCTAAGTATTTGAGATTGGGTATTGATTATTTATTCACCTAGTCCCCAGTCCCAAAAAGCAAGCCTGCACTGCTTTTAGCAGTATAATGTCGCGTGATTTCAATAATGATGCGGCGACACCCATACATGAAAAGCTCCAGAAAAGGTTGGTTGCGTAAAAGGCTCAAAATCACCGCGATTGTGCTGTTAGTACTGGGGTTTTCGCTAGTAGGATTTGTCACCTATACTGTGCGCCAATCCTTTGCCGTAGAGAGTGGTACAATTCAAGTACCTGGAATTAAAGCAGAAGTAACTGTCCAGCGCGACAACTGGGGAATTCCCCATATTTGGGCTGCTAACTCGCACGATTTATTCATGGCGCAAGGTTACATCCATGCCCAAGACCGTTTCTGGCAAATGGATTTTTGGCGGCACATCGGTTCTGGGCGACTGGCAGAAATCTTTGGTTCCTCCCAAGTAGAAACTGATAGGTATCTGCGGACAATGGGTTGGGCAAGAGTAGCGCAACAAGAAATCCAGCAAATGGATGCAGAGATGAAGGCAAATCTGCAATCCTATGCTGATGGGGTAAATGCTTATCTGACGCAGCGTCAAGGCAGCGCCCTAAGTCTGGAATACGCTGTACTGCAATTTTTGAATCCTAGTTATAAACCAGAACCTTGGCAACCGCTACACTCCCTGACTTGGGGCAAAGTGATGGCTTACGACTTGGGCAGAAATTTTGAGAGTGAAATTGAACGTACCATTTTGCTCAAAACTCTTACTCCTGCTCAGGTGGAAGAACTTTTCCCGTCTTATCCTGAAGATTTGCCAGTGATTTTGCCTGGGTTCCGAGGAAGAGGGGTTGGGAGCAGGGGGCTGGGGGCTGGGAGCAGGGAGCAGGGGGCTGGGGGGGAAATTACTACGGTCTTGAAGTCAATTACTCAGCCGATGATGGCTTTGGAAAAACTTATAGGCAGTACGGGAATAGGTATTGGCTCGAATAGCTGGGTGATATCTGGTGGGCGTACGGCTACAGGTAAGCCGATTTTGGCGAATGACCCTCATTTGGCTGTGCAAATACCTTCTATCTGGTATGAGATTGGTTTACATTGTACAACCAAGGGGGCAGAATGTCCTTACAATGTTACTGGCTTTTCCTTTGCGGGAATGTTGGGAGTGATTGTCGGTCATAGCGATCGCATTGCCTGGGGTGTCACCAATGTACAATCAGACGTGATGGATTTATACATTGAGAAAATCAACCCAAACAACCCCAACCAGTACGAGGTTAACGGCAAGTGGGTAGATATGCAATTGGTGAAAGAGACAATTCAAGTTGCAGGGAGTCAGCCGATTGTCCAAACAGTCCGCTACACCAGACATGGGCCGATTCTCTCTGATGTTTCACCCGATTTGAAGCAGTTTAATCAAAATCAGCGAGTCAAACTACCACAAAACTATGCTGTTGCTCTGCGTTGGACAGCCTTAGAACCATCTAAACTGGCATATTCAATTGGGCAGATGAATCGCGCTCAAAACTGGCAAGAATTCCGCGCCGCGGCTCAAAACTTTGATGTTCCTGCTCAGAATTTGGTTTACGCAGACATCGAAGGCAATATTGGCTATCAATTGCCTGGGAAGTTCCCCATCCGCGCAAAAGGAGAAGGACGCTATCCCGTTCCTGGTTGGACAGATGAATATGAATGGCAAGGCTATATTGACTTTGAGCAATTACCCACAAGTTTCAATCCATCCCAAGGCTATATTGCTACCGCAAATAATTTGGTTGCAAGTGAATATCCTTACCTAATTACTACCGACTGGGTTTATGGCTACCGGGCAAAGCGCATTACTGAGATGATTGAACAGCAAAGCCAGCCAATTTCTCTAGACTATGTGCAGCAGATGCAGGGTGACAATCGAAATTTGAATGCACAGATGCTAGTGCCATTGCTGCAAACTATTTCTCTGAATACGCCCCGCCAGGAAGCAGCGCGGAAATTACTGCTGGATTGGGATTTGCAATTAGGAATGTCGTCGCCTGCTGCTGCCCTCTTTGAGATATTCTGGAAGCATTTGCTAGCTGATACTTTCCACGATCAGTTACCTCAAGAGTACTTTCCCGATGGTGGCGATCGCTGGTATGCTGTAATCAAAAATCTCGCCAAACAGCCTAATAGCATCTGGTGGGACAACCGCAACACGCAAATAGTAGAAAACCGCGACCAAATTTTGCGACAAGCTTTTACAGGAGCCGTAGACGAACTCGAACGTCTTCAAAGCAAAGACCCAAAAAATTGGAACTGGGGCAAATTACACACCATCACCTTTCGCAATGGCACGTTAGGGAAATCTGGAGTTGCACCGATTGAAGCTTTGTTTAATCGTGGTTCTTTCCCAACTGCGGGTAATGGGGAAACTGTGAACGCTAACCGTTGGAGGGCAAACAAATCCTTTGAAGTGACTGATATTCCTTCTATGCGGATGATTGTAGATTTGGACAATTTGGATAACTCATTAGCTATTCACACCCCTGGACAGTCAGGTCATGCGTTCCATCAACACTACGCTGATATGGTTGACCCTTGGGGTAAGATTGAATATCACCCTATGCTGTGGAAACCAAAGACAATTGTAGCAAGGACTGCTGCAACACTCAGGTTACAGCAGTTTTCAGGTAAATAGACCACAGTGAGCCAAGAGAGCAGGGAAAGCTGGGGAAGCAAATACAAGAATCAGAGATAGCAAACGCTTATACTCTTTATCCAGTAATAATTTGAGCTATTTAGCTATCACATAACTTTTAAAGACTCATTATGTCTAAACGCAATTTGCTTAAAGGCCGTACTACTAGTTCAGTTGCTCTATAACCAGAAGTTGCGATCGCAGTTATTGGACTGTTATCTGCAACTGCTGATGGTGAAGGCATAACCATAGAAGAAGAATATGCTTTAAGTGAAATGCTAGGTAGCGTTTTCCAATTTGGGGATTACTCTGATGAAGATTTTGAAGAATTGATACAGAAAGTCGCCAGCTTGCTAGAAGATAAATCTAACCACAGCGAAAAGTTTGCGCGTCCGGGTTTCCCGGCGCAAAACTTTTCAAGACAGATATTTATCTATGTTCATCTGTTTGTTCCGATTTTTGCAAGAAGTCTATTGTTTAGTTAGAAATTGGTACATTTTTAAATGCGGCTGTATCTGGTACAAAAATATCCAGGTTTTTGACACCATCGGGAACTCTGACCCAAATATAAGCATCAGCCGAGGCATTTGGACGTAGTGGATACAAAGCAACGCCTCCTGTTGAGCGATCTGCGGCAACTCCTTTGTAGGTTTCGCTAGTTTCGGGATTACGAGCTGTCGTACTAGCGATCGATATAATATCACTACCACTAACTCTGTCTGTCGCCTTGCGACGGATACGCATTTGTACATTCACCACATCACGGTTTCCGGATTCTGGATCTTTAATCCGTTTTGCTGAAAGTAACTCCACTTCTGCCTTAGTGCCAAAAGCAGGCTGTACAAATTGACCAGGCTGAATTGATGAGGTAGTAGCGGTTGCTGATGTTGTTTGATCTGGGGATGGAGATGCTATTGGTTCTGAGGAAATTGATTTTTCAGTAGAAGTTGGCGCTGGAGCAGTATTACTACCCGTGTTATTATTAATAGTATTTAGCGTCTGTCGCAGTGCAAAAACTTCGTAAGCTGCATAGCCACCACATACTAAAGCTAAACTAGATAGTAATACAGCCACACCAGACAGAAATGTACTCACACCGTTGCCTCGATTTCGTATTTTTATAAATGCAGGTTTGTTACCTTTTAATTTTATAATGAACTGCTTAGGTATTCAAATATATCGGCATCTTTTCTAGACAAATTTAGTCAGTATACTTAGCAACTTCTGTTTTAACAAAGAAGTCAAGGTTAAGCTGATAAAATCTATCATGAGCAGAAGGGGTATTTAGTGAAATTTAATGCATTTAAAAAACCACTGAGTTTTTTACTGTTATTCTTGTCTACTCAAATAGCGTTTAGTTCTAGAGTTGCTAAAGCACAAACGCAAATCGCACCGACAACTCCCACAAAATCAATTTGCTCTGCCCAACTGGCAACGGCTATAGATACTGTAATCAATCGTCCTCTATTTAGTCGGGCCCGTTGGGGTATTTTAGTACAACCACTTGCAACCACGCAAACTCTTTACAATCGAGATGCTCAGAAATATTTTACTCCAGCTTCTAATGTCAAGCTGCTGACAACAGCTGCCGCATTGCAACAGCTTGGGGGCAATTTTCGTTTTCGTACTTCAATTTATGACAATGGCAATGGTGTTTTGCGTGTTGTTGGTAGGGGAGATCCCAGTTTAAATGATACTCACTTACAATATTTAGCAAAGCAGTTGAAACAGAAAGGTATTATTCAAATTAAACAGTTGATTGCCGATGATAGTTATATTCAAGGAGAAATTGTTAACCCCACTTGGCAATGGGAAGATTTGCAGTCAGATTATGGCGCACCAGTCAGCAGCTTTATTCTAAATCAAAATATTTTTAGCTTGAAGCTTCTACCGCAAACTATAGGTAAAGTTTCACAAGTTGTGTGGGATGATATTAACGAGGCTAAACAATGGCGAACAATTAATCAGTCAGTCACAGTTGAAGAAACTCAACCCACTAATATCAATTTTACCCGCGATTTATCAGGAACAGTATTGCGAATTCAAGGACAAATAACAGCAAATTCTGAACCATATTTACTCAATTTGCCTATAGTTGATCCTAATTATTACTTCTTACGGCGCTTTCGTAATGCTTTGGTAACAGAAAAAATTACCTTGGGGCAAACATTCGTACTAACTGGTGGTACTAATAAACAGGAAATTGCAGTTGTAGAGTCGCCACCTTTATCGGAATTATTATTAGAGACGAATGTAAATAGTAATAATCTTTATGCTGAGGCGCTACTTAGAGCATTAGCTGTGAGAAAACCAAGAGTGCAAAATCAAACAAGCGCTGATGTCGGGTTAGAAGTTGTCAAAGCGAGTTTAACTCAATTGGGAGTTGATCCCGCAAATTATGTTTTGGTGGATGGTTCAGGGTTATCACGTCGTGATTTAGCGACTCCAGAAGCTTTTGTACAAACTTTGCGAGGAATAGCGAGAACACCAGCAGCATTTGTGTATCGCGCATCTTTACCTATTGCTGGGAAAAGCGGTACTCTGAAAAATCGCTTTCGTAACACACCCGCAGAGGGTATTGTGCAAGCAAAAACTGGCACTATGACGGGTGTGGTTTCCCTATCTGGATATGTGAATGCGCTTAGGTATGAGCCGTTAATTTTCAGTATTATTGTCAATCAATCGGAACAGCCAGCAACAGTTGTGCGGCAGGCAATTGATGAAATTGTGGTGTTATTGACGCGGTTGCAGAGCAATTGCTAAATAAGCTACTTCTTAATTAAACCCTGGAGCGATCGCAAATCATAATCCAAGATTTTACCAGTCGCAAAAAGTTGATATCCAGCAAATAATAAAGCAGAGGATACCAAAATTACAAAAAGATTAACTGACGCGAATACATTACCAGTAAAAGCTATTACAGCAATTCCTAGGGCTATTAAAATCCATCCTAAATTAGGGTTTATACGTCGTTGTAAGAGCACGAAAACCCCGGCGCTACATAGCAAGATCCCAGGAATACGAAAAAAGATCCCAACTCGAATGCTTGCAGTTAAAATTACGACACCTGCAACCATCAAAGCTAAACCTACAAGCTTGGTTGTCTTATCCACCGAAGTTTTTCTTTGGGTTCCAGCGTCTTGAGACTGAACTGTGTTAGACGAAGGATTTTGTTGATATTGTGGCTTAGCTTGAAGTACAAATGTTACTTTACCTCCTTGACCGAGGTCTATTCTATCTCCTAAATTTACTTGATAAGGAGTTCTAGGCTTTAACCTGATGTTGTTGAGAAAAGTACCATTGGAGCTTTCCAAGTCTTCAATGAAGTAATTACTCCCATCTAGCTGAATCTGTGCATGAATACGAGAAACTAAATCAGCATTTGGTAAACTGGAAATATCAATATCTGGGAAAATTGGAGCATTTGGTTTACCAACGCGGATTACAGCAAGATTCGGTGGTAAATCAAAAGCAGTGTTAGTCTGCACATGAAACAGCTCTAAACTCAGCCCTGTAGTGTTGAATGTATTGAAATTTTGCATGGCTTGTTTTTTGAGGAGCAATTTCCCTAGTTTTATTTGTGCTTAGGTGATATCGCTGTTATAAACTTTAATATTCATTTGCAACCGCAGCAAGTTAGTCTATTCGTAGTTGAGTTAATAAAACATAGCAATATCCGGGTAAGTCTCGACTTCATGTCTCAAACTTAGCATAATTGGAAATCACTAACAGGTGAAGAAGATAAATCTCCTCCCAAATCTAACGTTAAACTCTTTGGATAGCGCCTCTAACGTTTATCATGTCTACGCTTGCACTGTTTCCAATTCAATTTTGCAGATTTGCTGTTTCTTCTGCTGGCGTAAGGGAATATTAATCCAAAACTCGGTTCCTTTCCCCAGTTCTGACTCACACCGCAGCACTCCAGAGTGTCTCTGCACAATAATTTGGTAACTAATCGATAAGCCCAAACCTGTTCCCTGACCGACAGATTTAGTTGTAAAAAATGGATCAAACAACTTCTGCTGAACCTCTTCAGTTATACCTGGGCCATTGTCAGCAATTTGTACTATTACTTGATTATCGCTGATAAGTTGGGTGCAAATTGTAATCTTGCTGGGATGAGTGTGAATCTGTTCGGAAGAACGCTGATCATTGTGACTTTCAAGGGCATCGATCGCATTATTAATAATGTTCATAAACACCTGATTTAACTGCCCTGCGTAACACTCTACCAAAGGCAACTGCCCATATTCTTTGATAATTTGAATCTGGGGATGCTCCGGCTGAGCTTTGAGTCGATTTTGCAAAATCAGCAGGGTACTATCAATACCTTCGTGAATATCAACCTCTTTCATATCTGCTTCATCCAGACGAGAGAAGGTGCGTAAAGACAAGACAATCTGTTGGATTCGCAAAGATCCCATTTTCATGGAACTGAGAATTTTAGGCAGGTCATCTAGCAAAAACTCCAAGTCAATGTCCTCAAGCTTTTCCTGAATTTTATACCCTGGATTGGGAAATTCTACTTGGTAAAGGTGCAATAGCTCTAGTAAATCTTGTGTGTATTGACTAGCGTAAGTGATGTTGCCATGAATAAAGTTAACGGGGTTATTAATTTCGTGTGCCACTCCTGCAACAAGCTGACCCAGACTGGACATTTTTTCAGTTTGGATTAGTTGCGATTGGGTGTTTTTGAGTTCTTGCAGGGTTTGCTGGAGTTCTGTTTGTGCTTGTTCGCGTTCACAAAGTGCGCGTTCGCGATCGCTAATTTCGTTTTCTAGACTTTGGTTTAGTTTGGTCAATTCACTGCTGCGCTCTAATAATACACTGTGGGATTTAGCTAGTTTTGTTACCATGCGGCTAAATTCATGCGACAGTTGCTCAATTTCATCACCTGTTTGCAAGTTCAAGCAGTAGTCCAAGTTACCTGCACCAATTGCTTCAGCTCCTTCCTGTAACTTTTGCAAAGATCTGATGACCGGAAGCAAAATCAGCACAAACTTACCAACAGGAACAAGAAGGATAAAAATCACGATCGCATAGGACACCATTTGTGAAGTTCGTTGAAGTTGTACCAATTCCTGCTCAGCTTGGAACCCTTGCTGACGGGCGCGATCAATCAGCTTGGTTAAAAAGAAGTTAATATCTCTGTTCAAAGCATTAATTGCTCTGAAATCCTGTTGAGAATCAGCCAGATAAGTTTCAGATGAAGTTTGAATTGGATCTGCTAGCTCACTTGCTAAGCTAACAAGAAACTGATGACGACGAACAATTGCGTCTAGCTCTGGAGCCTGGGGCATCAAACGTTCTAGCTCGTTGAGGTCAGCGAGAAACTTAGCTTGATATTTTTCTAGATCTAAGTATCGGTCTTTTAGTAATACATAGTCTTTGAGTATAATAATTTCATTTGTTAAATCAACCTCTAATTGAAGTGCCACTTCTATCATGCGACTGCTTTTCTCAAACTTTTGGTGAATAGATTTATCAGCTTGATTTCGTAAGACGGTACTCCCACCCACAAAGACAGCGATTAAGGCAGTAACTACAGCAGAAGAAGCTATAAACTTAGTTGAGATTTTCATTTCGCCGCCTCGAAGTTCAAGTGAAGATCTACTCGAAGTTGCTTAATAGATGCATAGTCTGCATCCTCAACTAAGGTGTATCCGCCTACTTCAGTCCCTACAATATCTTCAATGCCATCGGGTATATTGAGGAATGCCCATTTTAAATCTTGGATCAATTCAGGAGAGAGTTTCTTGGAAACCAGCATTGGCGAATGGGGAACAGGAGCAGACTCCCAAAGGACTCTGGAGTTAGCAGATGTGAGCTTGCCGATTTTTTGCCGTTTCATGTAAGACGGGATATTTGTGGCTACTGCATCGACGAGTCCATTTTCCAGCGCCGCTTCGCTTTTAGCGTGAGTACCAGGATAAATAACTTGGGCAAAGTCCTGCTCAGGGTTAATCTTAAGCTTTTTCAATGCTGCGATCGGCATGAGATAGCCAGAGGTGGATGATTTGTTGACAAAAGCAATTCGCTTACCTTTCAAGTCTTCTAACTTCTTAATAGAACTATTCGCTTTGACGATAATTGCAGCCCGATACCACGGTCGTCCTGTGTACTTATCAATTGGCGCAATTAACGGTTCAACTTCAGCACCACGCTCCAAAGCCTCAAAGTAAGACACAGCCCCGACATAAGCCATATTTACCTTTTCATCCACCAGCCAATCAACGACTTGTTTGTAATCCTTGGCAACTTGGAAATCAACCTGTCGCTTTAGTGATTTTTCCAGGTATTCATCCAACGGTTTAATCATCCGTTCTTGCTCTATCTGACTTTGCGTAGGCAACACGCCAATTTTTAAAGTAGATAAGTTATTTGTGCTACTAACTGAGACGCGATCGCCAGTAGACTGATGATTGTCAGATACTTTCCCAGTACAGCCTGCGCCTAGTAGCGCTACAACCACTGCTAAAGTCAGAACTCTGCCTTTGCGGAATAGGCAATATTTAGCGATGAGCCACTGCGCTGCTAGGCACTTCTCCATAAAATTAAATTCAAAGTATAGACAGCTCAAAAATTCCAGAACTGTACATGGCCGCTCAGCTGCCTGCTTACTCAGTCCTTGGCTGAATATATTTTTCCCTAAAGCAATGTCAAGATCACAGCTTCGAGGGGATCAACTGGTCAAATGGCAAATCTACAAGGTCTTCAATAATAATTTATAAAAAGTAACAAATTGCACACATCTAAAGAAACCTATAAACACTTATTCTGATGTACTCAACAAAAACACAATATATTAATTAAGACTTACATTTTCTCGTTCAGCCGCCTCAACCAAACGCGATGCAGAAATTTCGGCATTCGTAGAAGTAGCTTACCGCTGTAGTTATCATCTGTACGGTTAATGACTTCTTTCTGTACCTCACTAAAGTCAGAAACGCTATAGTGGGTTGGTATTTTTAATAAATCAGTAGGCAGTGTTAATGGAGTGTAACCTTATCTACAACTCTATTTCTCCTGCCTGTTTTCTGTCTTGGAAAGTTTTGTACGGATAGCGCAGCGTCAAGCTTTCTCTACTTTGAGGCTGCGCCAACGCGAACCGTTCAGACTTGTCGCTGCGCCTGTGTGGTTTATTAATCACAAACTAAATTCCGCTGCATTATCTTCATCCACATCTTTCCCCGCAGCAGTAGGTTTAAATTTAGAACCATGAATTAATTCACCAAACGAAATTCCTGGATTTTGATGAATAATATTCAACAAACTCATAAAATCCCGCACAATTTCCCCTGGCGTAAGTAATGCTTCTGCACCCAAGCGATTGACAATTTCTTGGATAAACTCCTTTAACTCAGGATTTGTCAAAACTTTGTCATACCCAAAATTGACAGCATGAATCTCAGTTAAGCGCTGCAAAAGCGTGAGGATTTCTACCTCACTTAACGGGTTTAGCCGAATTACTGGCCCTAAATATTCTTGAACACCAGCTTGTGTGACAAAACGGCTTTCTTTTGTACGCCTTTGCCAAGCTTGGTCTGCAAAAAGTCCTCGTTTGGGGTCTTCTAAAAATCTTGTTGTTCCACCGATAACAATGCCAAGATGTTCTGCTTTGCACTGCATAGTATCATTAAACATTGCTAGGAGTCTGTTATAGTTTTTTTCACGAGTAACTGTAGTTGAGATTTGGTATATATGTACGGCTTCATCAAGCAACACTAAAAGTCCTTTATAACCAATCTCAGCCACAAACTTAGCAAATAATTTAATGTAGTCATACCAACTATCATCATCAATAATAACTCGTACTCCCAAGGCTGCTTTTGCCTCAGTTTTAGTACTAAATTCTCCACGAAACCAGCGCATTGCAGCGTTTTTCAATTCATCATCATCTGACCGATAGCCACGCCAATAAGCAATAATAACGCTGCCAAAATCGAACCCGTGAACTAAGTCTTCAATATACTGAACTACTTCCCTAATTTTGGCTTCAACTCGGTCATCAAAACCGTCATCATTGGGACGCATTCCAGTTTCTTGAACTACTTCTTGTTGGATTTTATTAATCCATCCTTCCAAAATTGAGACTAAAGCACCACCATCAGGACGAGTTTTTGTAGCTAGGCGGCTCATTAGTTCTCGATAGGTTGCTACACCTTCATTATTACTTCCTGCCAGTCGGCGTTCGGAAGATAAATCAGCATCAGCTACTACAAACCCTTGCTCCATAGCACGGTTACGAATCATTTGTAGCAGAAAGCTTTTGCCTGAACCGTAATTACCAATTATAAAACGAAATGACGCTACACCTTCGGCAATGTCGTCAAGATTTTGTAATAAGCTTTTAAGCTCCTTTTCTCGACCTACTGCTATATGTTCAACTCCCACTCTTGGTACTACCCCCGCACCAAGAGAGTTTATTAAGGCAGTAGATATTTTTTTCGAGAGTTTGAGCTTTGCCATTTATTAAACCTCACTTTATTTAAAATGCAGAGGCGCGTAGCTAGAAGTTAGGGCTTATGCTTACCTCACTAATAATCTAACAACGGCAATAATAATTTAATTTGATGAGGCGTGTCTAGCCATGATAATTTCATACATTTCGATCATTTTTCTGACGTTTGTGATATGCTCCTGATAAACTTCTGGAAATTCTAAATTAGGCTCAATTATTAATTCACCAATAGTATCACTTGCCCGCTCGTTTATAGAATCGATTAAGAGATTTGGCATGGTAATATTTGCTTCGGCAATTTGTTTAATAGCTACTTTGGGATTATCTTGCTCGACTATAGCTTTTAATACTTGCATTTCATGCCCTGGTAATTTTTCCAGAAAATTATTCCATTCATCAGGTAAATTTTCTGAGATATCGACTTGAGTATTTATTAGTTCTAAGGGTTCAATTAATTCAGAAAAAGTAAACAAGTCAAGATTCTCTCCCTGTGCGTCTTCAGGCAACGTTACCGGCGGATTAATTGTTTCTACTTGTTGGAGTAATTCCCAAACTTGATTTTGCAAAAGATCTCGTTCTTCTTGCAATAATGTAATTTGCTCTTGTAAATGATTGAGTTCAACTTTCTGAGACGCGATTTGAGTTTGAAAGGAATTCAGGCTAGCTTCTATATTTGCTCTGGCATTGGTTGTAGCTACTAATAATTGATTTTCTTTAGTTGCCTCAGTTTCTAGCTCTTGAATTTTGATTCGCAGTTCGTGCAATTTTTCTTCTAATTGAGGTTTGAGTCTACCTAACAGAGTTAAATTGCTTTCAAGTTCTCGTTTTTCTTGCTGGAGTTCACAAATTTGAGTTTGTAACTGAGTGATTTCAGCACGAGATGTATTATAATTCAACTCTAGACGACGTTTTTCAGCTGTAAGAGTAGAAAAAGAATTGTTCAGTTCTGTTTTACTTTTATCAAGATGATAAAGTTCAGTTTTCAGGTTGTTGATTTCAGCGTCTAACTGCTTTCTTTGCCCTGCAAAAGTGCTTAACTCTCGATTGAGACTATCCCTTTGATTACGGCATTCTGTAACTTGATTTTGCAGTTGCTTCGATTCTGCATATAATAAACTACGATGTTCTTCTATTTGGTTGATTTCTCTGACAATACGGAACTTCAATCCCTCCATCTCTTTAATTCGTTTGCGGAGAGAACCTAAAACAAGCATTTCATGATTTCTGCGTCGCTTATCTACAAATAACGCTGCTGTATATGTAGCAAGTACGGTAATTACACCTGTGATAAAGGCTTTATTGAAATCCCAGCTTGGGACGAGACTGAGCCCAAAACTCACACTGAAGGCTACTATGCCTAAGATAAATCGATTGCTTACCATTACTGATTGCATATTGCTTATTTTTAAGGTAGTTAAGTTATCAGAATAAGTAGTTATTAAGGTCATTACCCCTCACATAGTTGTTTTGAAATCTCCGATTTTAAGTATTTGTGCATAAGACTGTTTTCTTAATAACAAAAAAGTTAAATCACCAGCAAATTAATTTTCAGTTTGTGTATCGGACGTATTGTTATTTGCACTAAATAGTGCTATATCTGCTTTTAAAAAATCAACAAATTGCCGTGCCGTGCGACCAGAACGACCGTTGTGCCGAGTTGCCCATTGTAATGCTTGATATTCTAAATCTTCTGGCTTAATATTAATTTCAGCTTGTGCTGCTAGATGCCCGACAATTTTTAAATAAGTTTTCTGATCGGCTGGTTCAAAGGTTAAGGTTAAACCAAAGCGATCGCTAAATGAAAGTTTCTCTTGCATAGTATCCCATGCATGGATTTCTTCGTGATCTTTAGGAGCAGGTCTATCGACAAAAAACTCTCGAATCAAGTGGCGGCGGTTGGAGGTGGCGTAAACAACTGCGTTTTGAGGTCGCGCTGTTAAATTACCTTCTAAAACTACTTTGAGGGCTTTAAAAGCATCATCATCTTCTTCAAAAGAAAGGTCATCGACAAAGATGATAAATTTTTGTGACACTCCCCGCAGATGTTCCACAATTTTTGGTAAATCTTTTAAATCAGATTTTGTCACTTCCAACAGACGGAGCTTGCGATGATTATATTCATTCAATAAAGCTTTTACCAAAGAAGATTTTCCCGAACCGCGACTACCATAAAGTAATACATGCAGTGCCATTTCTCCTGATAATAAAAACTCTGTATTTTTGAGCAAAGCATCTCGCTGAGATTCGTAACCTACAAGTGTAGTAACTTGAACTGGATCGTAATACGGAATACCGACAAACTGCCCAGATTGCCAGCGGAGAGCGCGATATTCTGCAAATAAACCTGAGCCAAATTGCTGATAATAAGCTGCTAAATCTTCTACAGCATTACCCCAATTTTCTAAATGTTGTAGAGATGCAATGAATCTTGTACCTACTCCTACCTCTTTCAAGTCTTGATACCAAACAACTGGTGAAATTGGCAGATGAGCTACAGTTTGTACCCACTCACTCAAAGCAGCGCTGCTACATTCATAAAGACTCTGCAATACTTGTAAATCATGTTGAGCTGCTGTTACTAAAGCTGGAGGCAAATCTTTAAATTCTCGCACTTCAGCCATCCTTGTAAAAGGGTTCTCTGAGATGAGAATTTGAGTAATTAGGTAGTCCTCCCAATTTTGATTTCTAGCAGCCAAAGCGTGGAAGTAAGTACCGTAGGCTTGGAGGCAACCCCGCGCATCGGCATCAGTGTAACGTATAGCTTGCAACAGGTCAAGAAATGCCACCCCTACTTCGCCTTGGAGGACAGATTGGTACAGTAAAAGTGACGCTGCTTGGCGCTGGAGAAATTGAACCTTTGTGTAGGAGGAAGTACTTGCCGTTGGCATCGCTTGATTATCCATCAATCAACTGGGTGATTTAGCTAAACAGCTATGGTAAATTGTCTGCTGACCCTGGCAGTAAAGTCAAAGTCTACATAGGTTTTAACAATGTATCTAAGTATAATTGCTACTCTTGCTTACGGTATTTTAGCGATCGCTGGTGGCATTATTGGTTACATTCAGGCTAATAGTCTAGTTTCACTCATCAGTGGCAGCATTAGTGGATTATTACTAATTTTTGCCGCTTATTTTCAACTCCAAGGACAACCCTGGGCTTTAATTTTAGCAGTGTTAGTTACTAGTGTGTTAGTAGTTGTTTTTGCCTTTAGGCTGATCAAAACACGTAAGTTCATGCCTGCGGGATTGATGACTATTTTGGGTATGCTGACACTGGCGGCAATGGTAAATCAAATTGTTGTCTTAAGGTAGCATCAGCTTGCGGTAATAAGCATCCTGTTCTTGTTTGACGAAGAAGGAGACAGGAGTCTGGATTTGAGTTAAGTGTTACAAAATAATTAAGTAAGGGAACACTAGTCTTGTTCAACAAGCTAGGTAAATAAATGCGAGTATCCCTTTTCTTAGATGGTGCAAACTTCTTCTATATGCAGAGAGATTGTTTGAGATGGTGGACAGACCCAAAGAAAATTTTGGATTTTGTAAGAACAAAAGGCGAATTGATTGATGCGTTTTATTATATGGGTGTAGATGCTCCTCCAGAAGCTAGACAGGAAGCTTACTTAAAAGCATTGCCAACTATGGGCTATACGTTGGTCACAAAAACTTTAAAGAATATTCTGCTTTCTGATGGGACTACAAAACAAAAAGCAAACTTAGATGTTGAAATTAATTAATAGTTAATAATGATAACGAGCTTGTAAAAAATTTATTTCATCATCTTTTACAAGATATACAATTCTATGTTCTTGTGTTAAACGGCGAGACCAAGTATTAGGATCTAAATATTTTAGAGGTTCCGGCTTACCTTTCCCCTTAAAAGGATCTCGGCAAGTCTCTTTGACAAGATCCAAAACTTTAAGGGTAACTCGTTGATCATTTTCCACCCAAAATTTTAAGTCTTCTAAAAATTCAGGTTGGAATACTGTTTTTCTTTGCTTTGGAGTTGCTGGAATTTCTTGTTTTGATTGGTTTTTAAGGTTCTTCTTGGTCAAATCCTAACTCCTTACTAAGATCATCCAAGCTTTGAGATTTCACAACTCCTGATTTAGCTCGATTTAAAGCTGTTAGCAAACGTTCAGCGTTACGGGGGGAACGTAAAAGATGAGCAGTTTCTAGAATACTAGAAAGTTCATCAACAGATATTAAAGCTACATTTTCAGCATTACGACGTGTAATGATTACAAAATCGCATTCTGAAGTAACTTTATCGCACAGTTCAGACAGCTTTTCTCGTGCTTGTGTGTAAGTATAAGTAGCAGAAACCATAGGTATCAAAACTTTCCTTTGTACTTGTAAATTGAATTATGTACATTCTCGCTTAACCTGTACACAAAGTCTGTACAGGTTGATGCTTTTATCGTAACATAACAGAAATTAATAAAGTAAAATTTTCAAATCGTTGACAAAAGTCCGAATACTGTGTTTTCTACATAACTGCACATCTACGTTGTCAATGGCTTATTAGTAACAGAATTAATATATTACTGAGGCGTTAAGGTAGCAAATAGTAAAATATGAAAAAAAATTAATTATTCTCTGGCTAAAATTTCCGGTTGTCTTAGCTTTGTGATGATAAATAAAAATAATAGGGTTAAATGTCATGCTTCTTGATGCGAACGAACTCTTAGGTTTTTCGCTGTTTATAAGCTGACATAATTGTTATTAGTACTACATTTTTCCATCAATTCGGGAAAAGCAAATATCTTCATTTGCCAATGAATACTTAATAACAAATAACACTTACTGCTAATAATTTTGTTTGTGGTGGCGTTGATCTCTGATAAAACTCTACTCTAGATGGATACAAGTAGCTATGCTGAAAAATGTAAAGAATTGATGGTATCTTTGAGCAAATTTTAAAGGTAAAGTGAAGGGTTTCGTGCCATTTTGGCAGGTTTTTATCAGACAGATGGGATATTAGTAGATTGTACCAATCGTTATTGTTATTCACACACTAGTTGCTATCTACCGAAAACGGCTAAAGCTAAATCAATCCCGATATAGGTGATTATCTCCGCAATTTTAGGAACTAGGAAATAATACATGGTATTATCACTGTCTTCTCATAACGTTATCCAGTATTTGCAAGATGCAGGTCTGTGTAGCTCAGAAGATGGCGCAGCAAATGAATCTGAGTTACCACATAGTAAGAATTGCAATTTACTGGTGACTCTGGCAGATAACCGTAAACTGCTGGTTAAACAAGAACGTAGCATTAACAATGATGGAATGCCCCACGAGTTTTTTAATGAGTGGTTATTTCATCAGTTACTTCAACAGTTTCCGGTTCTAGGCAATATTTCTGCGATCGCATCACTAGTGCTGCACTTTGATGAGGAAAATTCTATCCTTGTCCGCAATTACCTCAATGACTATCTGGAACTTGGGAGAGTATATCACAGAAATGATATTTTTCCACCAGAAATTGCCTCTGCGATCGGCACTACTCTGGCTGGGCTGCATCGCGCAACCTTCAACCGCCGAGAATATAGTGATTTTATGGCAACTGCTCCTCAAGGACAGTTTCGCTATGGCTATTACAACCCGGCACAAGGAATAGGGTCAATTAGTTCAGAGATTTTTGGTACAGTTCCCACTGATGCGCTGAAATTTTATGTTCTCTATCAGCGCTACGAGAGTTTGGAATCAGCAATTGCTGATTTAGCAAATGAGTGGCAGCCTTGCTGCTTAACACATAACGATCTAAAGTTAAATAACATTTTGGTTCATTCCAGATGGGAGCAGCTAGACAATTGCCTGGTACGACTAATTGACTGGGAAGCTTGCTCTTGGGGAGATCCGGCATTTGATTTAGGGACTTTACTAGCAAGCTATTTAGAAATTTGGCTATCTAGTCTCGTGGTAGATCCCACCATTGAATTAGAAGAATCTTTGCATTTGGCGATGACACCTCTAGAGGTTTTACAACCTTCAATAGTTGCTCTAATTAAAGCTTATCTCAATGCTTTTCCGATGATTTTGGAGTACCGTCGTGATTTTATGTTGCGCGTTATTCAATTTGCAGGGCTAGCACTGATTCATCAAATTCAGGACATGATTACGTGCCGCAAATACTTTAATAATGCCGACATCTGTATGCTTCAAGTTGCTAAAAGTTTGCTCACTATGCCTGAGCAATCTGTACTGACTATTTTTGGTATTTCCGAGTCAGAAATCTTCACAACTGTGGGAAACTTTCATAAAGTTACTCAGCCAGAAAAAGAGCAGCAAGTACTTCGCATTTATTATGAAAAAACTCGGCTGCGTGGTTGTTAATAGCATATAGCAGAACAATTTAAAAGATAATTTGGATATTTTGAATTGTTCTGTGTGCTATTTATTATGAAATTATACTTCAGGAAAAATTAAAAGGTTCTTTAAGAGAAAAATAAGTTTATACAAACAAATATTAATAATTTATCCGTGGTGTAAATCCTAGATTATACTTTTTAAGTAATCTGAGAAACAACAAATATATTTGCCACAAAATGATTGTTTGATTCTAAATTATGAGTTTTGAGTTCTGAATTGATTAATGCTAGATTCTTCTACCAATCAACTGCTAACTACATTATTCGACATTGTTACCAATATCCAGATTGAGTCAAATTTTTGTATTTACCATCCCAATTACCTACCCTTTGCTCTGCCGACTAAAGTAGCTGACAGATTTCAGCAAACCCCCTCGGCTTTGCAGCATAAGTATCTCACTCTGCTGTTGCGAAACTTCCTCTATGGAATTTATTACAATGGCTCGCTGCAAACTACTTTGGCAGTCAATAAGGAAATTACAAATCACACGCAGTGCCATAATTTAGAAAACGATTCCGCCTTGGGAATTGATTGGGAATTTTATGAGCAACTCCATGAGTGTAATCATGGTATCGGTTATTTTGACTCTAGTTGGCGGGTGTTGCGGCAAGAGCCTGATGGGAGTATGGCTGTGACTAAAGGCGGTTTGACACTTTATGTTGAGCCAGACTGTCATCTCAAACCTAATATTAAATCTGCCAAAGCGGGTGAGCTAGTAGCCATCTGGATGCCCAAAAATCGACTGCAAAATGGTTGTTATGTAGCAGTTAGCAATGTTGGACAAGAACGGCAAAACCCAGATGCGGATTTGGGAGCAGGGAGAATCTATTTTAATTTCACACCATTTGGTGCGATCGCGCTCATGGAAAGCCTAACTCAGCAACTAAATGCTGCTGCTATTCCTTTCAGCTTTCAGGTTCTCTACAATCCCTCTGCATACGAACGCTATGACTCAGGGGTACTCTTCTTTGAACTCCACGACTATCCAGCCATCCGCGAAATTCTACAGGCTGTTTATACTGAACATCAATCCTATTTTCAAACCGAAATACCCTTGTTCACAAAGTTTTTAGCACCAGGACTAAGTTTAGCTGAGGAACCAACCCAAAAATTTGCGGCGCAAGAGAGTTTTGGGATGAACCGTTGTCAAATTGTAGCTAATGCTTTGTTGGAGGCTTGGCAAAAAGGTAAGAATGCAATGGAGGAGCGGATGAGGGTAATTGACCAACACTTTGCCCAGCACTCAATTGATTTGCAGCATCCTTATCTAAATCCCAGTTCTGAAGATATATATTACCCTTTAAATTAGTAAACAGTAAACAGTAAACAGTTATCAAGGGGTATGGTGAGGGATTTAAACCGGGCTGATAGTGCCTTGTACTAATCGGCTTTGGGTTATTCGTTTTCAGTTGTCAGTACTCGCCTCCTTAGTGGTTCTCCTTAAACCTAATTATCTTGACTGTTTACTGTTTACCGTTTACTGATAACAACTGTAGTTACAGTAAAATTGTAGAGCAGGTTTATTACCTGCTATTTTTATACTTTAAATTTTGAAAGATGTCTTTCACTTATAATCGAACAGTTCACTTTCAAGATACTGATGCTGCTGGAGTCGTTTATTTTGCTAATGTTTTGAGTATTTCTCATGAAGCTTACGAAGATTCTCTAGAGAGATCAGGTATTAACATTAAAGAATTTTTCACTAGCTCATCTGTAGCTTTTCCGATTGTTCATGCTAGTGTGGATTTTTTGCGTCCGATGTTTTGCGGTGATAAGTTAGTGATTAGCTTAATGCCCCAAAAGTTAGGTATTGATAAGTTTGAAGTTGCTTACGAAATTTCAGTTGGTGATGTGGTTGTTGCTAAGGCAATTACTAGACACGTTTGTATTGAGGTGAGTAGTAGAAGTAAGCAGGAATTGTCTGATGAGATTATTCGGTGGTTGGAAACGAACCGCAGAGACGCAGAGGGCGCAGAGAGAAGAAAGTCAAGAGAGATTATGTAAGAATTTTGTGGCTATTTGCTGTAGTTTTTGACGGTTGATTTTACCTTGAGAGTTGCGGGGTAAGCTTTGCTGGGGAATCCAATGTTTGGGAATTTTAAATTTGCTAAGTTTGTCTTTGAGTAGGGTTTGAATTTCTAAGGTCGAGATATTTGGGTTTTGGGGAATATAAATGGCTGTTAATGCCTGTCCCCAGTGTTTATCTGGTATGCCAATAACACAAACATCAATCAGCATTTTAGTTGCTAATATAGCTGACTCAATTTCTGCTGGATAGATGTTTTCACCACCTGTAATAATTTTATCGCTATTACGCCCGATAATATTTAAATGACCTTGGTCGTCTAAAAAACCTAAGTCATCTACTTGGAGATAATTTTGTATTTTATTAGTTTGATAATAGTAACCAAGAGCTAAAGATTTAGCCTGAATAGTAATATTTCCTATTTGATTTGAATTTAAAATTTCTCCTTGCTGATTGCAAATTGTTACATGAGCATGGGGGAGAATCTGACCACTGCTTATTTTACCTTTAAGAAAATCATCGGGTTTAAGGGTGGCAATTTGAGAGGCGGTTTCTGTCATCCCATAAGTAGGTGCTAATCGGATGTAATGGAATCTTGCCTTTTCTAACAGTTCATTCCATGCTGGCGCACCTCCTAAAAGTACAGTTTGAAATTGGGTTAACCACTCAGTTAATTCCGGGTTTTGTAGAAGACGTTGTAACTGCGTAGGTACTAAAGATAGGAAAAATTTTGATTGTTCAATATTGAATATTTGACCAGATTCTACTGCTTTGAATGGCTGAATAACTAGCTGTCCTCCGGTTGTGAAGGAGCGCATAAATTGCATCAAACCACTGACGTGATATAGCGGTAATACACAAAAACAGTTGACTTGTTTTAGTTGAAAATATTCTGTAAATCCTTGGACAGATGCCATTAGAGTTTCCCAAGTGTGCATGGCAAATTTAATCTCTCCCGATGAGCCACCTGTGGGAATCATGATCAGTGCTGTTAGCGGATAGCTCTGGTTTAGCCCGTGCTGAGTGCTGTAAAGCCCTGCGGGCATGGCTGCGCTTAGAGCGGATAGCTCTGGTTTAGCCCGTGCTGAGTGGGAAAGTGGGGGAGTGTGAGATAAGGGAGAAGGGGTAGTCTTTTCTTCCCAGTCCCCAGCCCCCAGTCCCCAGTCCCCAGTCCCCAGTCCCCAGTCCCTAGTCCCCAGTCCCCAGTCCCCAGCCCCCAGTCCCCAAATAATGTCTGGCTGCACTAAATCAAAGACTTGTTGCCATTCTTGTTTTCCCCAATCGGGGTTACAGAGAAAAACTGAACAATTAGCTGCACAAGCAGCAATAAAACCTGCTAAAAACTTTATTGGTTCACGTTCAGCTAAGATGATTTTTGGTGGCGTTCCATATACTGATAAGTATGTTAGTTGTAAATATAATTCTTCAGCTATTTTCTGAAACTGAAGGCTGTTATGACCAATCAGCCATTCGTGATCAGCATGTTTTTTAAGATAGTCTAAAGGTCGTTCCATAGACTTTGAAGCCAGGTTTATTTGTGTTCAAAAAAGTGGGTGATACCAAAACCAACTGCTCTGTTATGTTGGGATAATTCTGCTGCTAGTTGGAGTGCTGCTTGTCTTGCGATCGCAGTTTCAAATACTGATGAAAATACAGCATCAATTTTATGCTGTTGACAAAATTGCCGTAGACGAGATGGTGAACCGACTATCGCAGGCTTAATAACAAAAATTTCTCGCCAACCTTGTTGATAACAGGTGACGAGTTGGTTAAATGTGGCGACAGACTCATCTAAAGCGATGGCAGTGCCATAAAACATACTCAATTCCAACATCCTCTCCAGTTGTCCAACAGGTAGCGGTTGTTCGATAAATTCAATTTCTACAGATATTTCTTGATTTGCCTTGATATTGTCGCAAGTCCACAGCCATAAGTTAGCCTCCTCATAGCTGAGTCCGCCGTTAGCATCTAATCGCAGTTTTGTAGAAGTTGGTAAGCTATGCGTAAGTATGTCGAAAATTTCCAGTTCATGAGCGATCGCATACACGCCAATTTTCCATTTAAACGTACGATATCCCTGCTCCCACAAAGTTTCCCATTGACTTAAAGCCGCTTCCCCAGCGGGTAATAAAGCACTATAAGTGAGAGATTGAGCATTGAACATTGGAGAATGGACATCGGGAACAGACAAGGGAGAGCCTTCTTCAATAATTCTTCCTTGTCCCCAGTCCCCATTGCCCCTTATCCCCAAAGAGCGCCATGTGTTCCCCAGTCCCTCTAAAGCTGACTCAAAGCCAAATTGACAAGCAGGTAATTCATCTGGAATGGAGAAAATTGTCTCGTCTGTGATTTCCTCTGGTAGTTGGCGACAAAAATCTAAAGCTTGTTCTATGGTTTCGGAACCAAACCAGCTAATAGGGGCAATTTCTCCCCAGCCGACTCTACCTATTTCATCGGTGAGGTTGATGATAATACCATCTCGGATATCCCAAATACCATGACTGGTAGTTAAAGATTGCACAAACCTACGTCTATAGGGACGAAATTTAAATCTGTAAGTCACTAAATGTCATTTGTTATTTGTCCTCTCTTACAAAGTTCTGTTCGCCGGAAGCCGGCGCTCAGACTTTGCGCTTTGTCATTTGTCATTACAAATGACCAAGGACTAATGATTAAGGACAGCCGCCAAAAATCTTACAATTTATAGAGTTACTAAAGCATAAATCCCAAACCTAACAGTAAGCAACTCCAGAAATGCACGGCTACGGCGATGAATTTGCAGTTACTAACTTTTTCTGGCTGGTGATGATTTTTTTGGACATGACGACACAGTTTGATGGCAAAGGGTAAACTCAACCAACTCAGCAATGTCCAAACTGGAAAAAATCCCCACAGCACAAATACCAAGGTGAGGGGATAAATACTAGCAGTGAACCAAATTAGTAGTTGAGCAGCCTTTGCAGTTCCCAGACGGACGATAGGCGATCGCTTGCCGGCGGCTATGTCATCCTTAACTTGGTGAAAGTGTGAGCAAAACAAAATTAAACTTGTGACGATGCCGACAATTATTGAGGCTGCTAAACTCGTCATTGACCAAGTTTGGGTTTGACTGTAGTATGCTGCTGCTACTGCCAAGGGGCCAAAGGCGAAAAAGCAAATAATCTCGCCTAAACCTTGATATCCTAAGCGAAAGGGCGGCCCTTGGTATGTGTAGCCTAATGCACAGCAAAGCAGAATTATGCCAATGATAGTTGGGTCTTGTTGCCAAGTGGCGATCGCTAATATGCCCAGCAATCCCAAACCTAAACACAAATTTCCTAACCAAAATATTAATGACTTATTGCCAGTTAAGTTCACCAGAGAATGGTGTTTATTTTGATCAATCCCTGTTTCTGAATCAAAGACATCATTACTGATATTTTCCCACGCCAGAATTAAAATTGCTGCACCTACAAAAGTAGAAAATACTGCACCATTAAAAATTTTAGTTTCGGCAAATGCTACTGCTGTTCCTACCCAAATGGGCATAATGGCAACGCTGTACATCGGCGGTTTAATCGCCGCCATCCATAACTTAGTCTTGGGATATAAAATCTGCTTAGTAGTCATCAGTCGTGATTAATTAAATTGCCCGAATATTACTCACACGTTAGATTTTATGATTTACAGAGACACTAGATACTAGTAAGGTACAAAAAACTGCTAATTTTATCATGGCTGTTTAACCTTCTGTTACTAACACCCACCCTCATGTTGCAGATCAAAACTAAGCTTGGCTTGTCAAGGTCTTGGAACACCACAAACAAAGCAAACTACACGCTGGTGAAATGGCGACTTAATATGTTACCTGTAGAAATACGACCACGATTAATTACACTTTAGGAAGTTAACTTAAAAAAAATTTACTTTAGATCCATGACAGTTTCACCATGTCGTAGTAACTCCTTTGTAGAGCACAAAGATTTATATCAATTTCTGTTAACAGTGCAAGAAAAGTGCCTCAAAAATAATAGCAGGCAAATTGTCAGTATCTCCCAAGAGATTAACTTGGTTGATCCTTTAGTTGTATTGAATAAACTTACACAAGTAAATGAAATAAATTTTTACTTTGAGCATAAAGGTAAAGGAGAAGCGATCGCGGCAATTGATACTGTAACAAAATTGCAAATTGATGGCATAGAACGTTTTACTAAAGCTGAATATTTTATCAAATCTTGTCTAAAAAATATAATTAACTTTGGTAACGCTAATCAACCTTTTTCTGGGCCTCACTTTTTTTGTTATTTCAGCTTTTTTGACAAAAATACCCAAACAGATTATCCATTTCCATCTGCTACCGTTTTCTTACCAAGATGGCAAGTAGCTGTGAAAAATCAGCGTTGTATATTAGTAACGAATACAATTATCAATAGCAGTGTAAATATTCAAAGAGTATTGCAGACTGTGCAGGGTAAAATTGAATTTCTCCAGTCTTTAGAATCTTATCCCCATATTGATTGTTTTCCGGCATTCCGCAAGAAATCCGTCACAAATGCAACTCAATTTAAACGTTCAGTATCTTCTGTTCTGGAAAAAATCCGCTCTAGCCATTTAAGTAAGATTGTCCTAGCAGATACGCTAGATGTAAGGTCAAGTAGTCATTTTAACTTATTCAAATCATTAAATAATCTCAGGCAAATACATCCTAATTGTTATATTTTTTCCACAAGTAATGGGAAAGGGCAAAATTTTATTGGTGCAAGTCCAGAACGATTAATTAGTATTAATAATCAGCAGTTAATCACCGATGCTTTGGCTGGTTCTGCACCACGAGGTAAAACACCAGCTGAAGATGCTGCCAATGCCAATCGTTTATTAAATAGTGAAAAAGAAAGACATGAACATTTGCTAGTAATTGATTTCATTACTCAACGTTTATCCCAGCTAGGTGTATTACCCCAAGTATTAGCACCGCGCTTGCGACAATTATCTAATATCCAGCATTTATGGACACCAATCAGCGCCATCGTTCCTGCCAACGTACACCCGTTAAAAATTGTCGCTCAACTGCATCCTACACCAGCTGTTGCTGGTGCAGCACGAGATGTTGCCTGTGCCGAAATTCGTCGCTATGAAAGCTTTGAGAGGGGATTATATGCCGCGCCTCTAGGTTGGATAGACTCTGAGGGGAACTGCGAGTTTATTGTCGGAATTCGTTCAGCACTGATAGATGGCGATCGCGCTAGACTTTACGCAGGTGCCGGTATTGTCGCTGGTTCTGATCCTGATAAAGAGTTTGCAGAGGTGCAGCTCAAACTTCAGGCTTTACTGAAAGCATTAGTGTGAACTACTGAAACAATGGGAGTAGACACTTGAGTATGATACAGAATATGAGTGAACTTCCCAACAGTCTTGAAGATGCGATCGCCCAATCTCGTGTAGCTACCCAAGCAGCCTTGGCAGATGGGCATACTCGCTTACAAGTTGAGTTCCTATTCCCAGAACTCAAACCCATCACAGTCGCAGAGCAATTTCTGCCAGTTTTTACAGCTTATGATTCCCGCTTGAAAATTTTCTTTGCCGATGCTGGTGGTGCTGCCCTTGCCCGCCGTGATTGGGCAGATGCACCATTTAAAATTGAGGATGTTGGTACAGGTAGAGCCGCCTCCTTAGAGTCAAAAATTCAGCCAGAGGATGAAATATTTTTATTTATTGCCCCTACTTCCGTGGAAGTACCACAGCTAGAAAAGTTGTGTGAAGTAATCGGCTCACGTCCTTTAGTCATGTTAAATCCTCGCCTAGAAGATTCTGGAACTGTAGGCATTGGTTATTCAGCCAGAAAAATCCGCGATCGTTTCATTAGTACCATTGAGTCCGCCTATTATCTCCGCCCGGTAGATGATGAAACTGCCGTATATCGCTACTATCCAGGACAGTGGGAAGTTTGGCTGGAAACTAACGGCGAATATCAAAGAATCGCCGAATTACCCAAAAAACCATCAGGTGATGATTTGGATCTCATCCTCATGAAGGGACAACCGCAAACAACCGACGCTGTACCTGCGAAAAAGCCCAATGTGTTCAAGAGTCTGCAACGGTTTTTTAAGGCACTGAGTAGTTAGCTGACTTGAATTAATCTGGGACGGTGCGTTAGTTAGAAGATAACGCACCCTAATGGCTTGGAGCCATTGCCGGGCTATGATTATTAGACTGATTGCAAAAATCCGAATAAAAGCAAAAATAACCACAGCGAAAAGTAAGCGAAGCTCCGGGTAACAGGAGCGCAAAACTTTTCAAGACAGCGAAAAGTAAGCGAAGCTCCGGGTAACAGGAGCGCAAAACTTTTCAAGATAGATAAACACAGATAAATATCGGTGTTTATCGGTGTTTATCTGTGGTTCGATTCAACAAATCTCGCTTTATGCAAAAAGTCTATTGAATACTGTTAGCGAAGTCGTATTTACCTCCACGTTCGAGGGCGCGTTTGTAAGCAGGGCGGGCATGAATTCGCTCTACAAATTCCTTGATTTTTGGTCGGCTCTTAATCTGTTCGGGAAGCTTGGCGACCATTTCGAGAGGAAAGCTCATTTGAATATCGGCGGCGGTGAATTCTTCGCCTACAAACCACGTACTTTTACCAAGCTCGCCTTCTATGTAATCAAAGTGAAGCTTAATCTGAGGCGCGATGAATGCGTCCATCGCGCTGCTGTCCGCTATTCCAAAACGATTGAAAATGAGGTTCATCACCAGCGGTGGCATTGCAGAGCCTTCAGCGTAATGCAGCCAATATGTGTAGCGCAGACGCTCCGGCGTACCCGCTGGCGGGACTAGCTGACCATTACCGTAGCGATCTATTATGTATTCGATAATCGCGCCCGACTCCGCTACCGTAAGATCTGCATCTGTAATCACGGGTGACTTGCCAAGTGGATGGACTTGGCGCAGCGACACTGGTGCTAGCATCGTCTTGGCATCGCGTTCGTAGTACTTAATCTCGTATTCGATATTTAATTCCTCAAGCAGCCATAGCACGCGCTGCGATCGCGAGTTGTTGAGATGATGCACAACGATCATAAAAGGTTTCTCCTTTGGCGGCTCATTGCTATCCGACCTCAGTTAGTCTCTAATTTCTTATTAGACAGACTTTTTCAATCTTTAACTAACAGCATAATCTGTATACTGCCGCACATAAGGCGCGTAAAAAACCATGAAGACAATTTGCGCGACCGATAACCTTTGATGCGATCGCATTTGAGTTCAGTTACGATTGTTGTTACTCCAGCAGAAATTAGCCTATGAGCTTTACTTTAGAGCGCGAAATGCCTCCTCTTCGTGAGGATGCAACGGGAGCAATTCGAGTAGGAAATTCAAGAGTTTTACTAGAGCTAGTAATTCGAGCATTCCAGGATGGTGCATCTGCTGAATCCATCGTCCAGCGTTATTCAACGCTATCTTTATCTGATGTTTACACCACAATTGGTTATTACCTTCGACACCAAGACGCTGTAGAAGCCTACCTTAACCGTCGAGAACAGTTAGCTGAATCTGTGCATCAGCGTTTGTTGAGTGTTCAACCCGATTTGAGGCTAATTCGTTCTCGGTTGTCATCTGGGCGGCAATCTTAAAGGCAATTATGCTAAGACTGCTTAATGATGAAAACTTCAACGGCGATATTGTTCGAGGGCTATTTCTGCGTCAACCAAATCTTGACTTACTTCGCGTTCAGGATGTTGGTTTACGAGAAGTAGATGATCCAGCAATTCTAGACTGGGCAGCAAATAATGATCGCATTGTCTTAACTCATGACCGTGCAACAATGCCAGACTTCGCTTACAAGCGACTGTTAAGAGGAGAGCAAATGTCAGGATTGTTCGTGGTTAATGATCGGATGCCGATTAGACAAGCAGTTGATGAATTACTACTGCTTGTTGGCTGTAGTGAACAGTCGGAGTGGAAGGGGATTGTACTATATTTGCCCTTATGAAGTTTAATCAATACGGTTTAAATAAGACAATTTGCGTGACCGATGACCTATGCTAGAGACGTTGCATTGCAACGTCTCTAGATTAAATTTCTCAGCGACTAATTACCTTGCAACGGGGCATTTAAGACTTTCTCGATGCGATCGCGCGTTTCTAGAATGTGCGCTTTGGTGTATTCATCATTGGAATTCACCTGCTTGAGTTCGTCATCTAATTGCCTAAGTTTATACCAAGCTAGAGTGCGAGCATCTTCAGGTACATATTCTTTTCGCAACACCATAGCAGTCAAGATATTCAAATACTCCCGCTGTAAGCCTCGCCGCAAACTGGCAATCTTTAACGGTTTGCTTGTTGGTTTTAATACTTCCGTCCAAACACCTGTTTGTAAAGTATCAAATAATTCTGGTAGAGTCAGGGCTTCTCCTGCCTTTGTTTTGAGTTCGATATCTTTGAGACGGGAGAGGCGATCGCGAGAAAGTAAATCCCGCAATACTGCGCTTTGCATGAACAAAACCGAGTCATGAATTGGATAATCCAAACGACCAACCAGCGGATTACTACCCCAATGTCGCCAACGTGACGGTGCTAATTTATTTAACAGTTCTGGTGCAAAGTTAAGCGCATCCTCGGCAAATACGTATTTTTGTAGCGTTTCTAAAGCCTGCCGTTGTTGTGCAACTGGCACTGGTTCAAATGGTAAGCGGCGATCGCGATTGGCTAGCGTTTCGCTAGCCTTAACTCTGTAAAAAGACTGCCCACCAATATACTTGCTTGTGTAATATACTTGCTGAAAATAGTTACCTAAGACTGTACTAAAACGTTCACTCAAATCGCTGTAACTCTCTCCATCCATTGGGTAACGCTTATTGAGACGCTCCCACATCACACGAGAATTATTTAATTGCCATTGAGAATAAAGCAACACATCGCCGCTGTTGTCCCAAGCATCGGCAGTGGGGTCGAGGCCATACACATCCTCATCTGTGGAATAACTTAACTCCGGCTTGTAGGATTGCTGAGCAATTTCCTCTAAAATCGGCTTTTCTGCTATGGGAGATGCTGCCTGAATTTGTGTATAACCGTACTTAATTGCCCATTCATCATACGGGCCCACCATAGTAGGAAAATAATCTCCCTGCTTTGTGCCTTGAGGGGCGATGTTTGGGGGAACATAATCCATCACCGATGCTGTCAAACCCTTAGTGCGGGTAATTTCTGTATTATTCATCTCTTCTGCTGGCAGCAGGGTACTACCACGGAAGTTGTGGCGTAAACCAAGGGTATGTCCAACTTCGTGAGCAATGATTAAACGTAAATATTGATTGGTATATTCTTTAAGTTGATCTTGATTAGGTACAGTATCTTGCAGCAGTGACATCGCCAGTGAACCAAAGGCAAACTGGTTAGCAGCTTCCATGCCGTAGCATAAATCGTACTCACCTGCCAGTTTAGATAAACGATTCAATAACTCTTGTTTACCCTGCATCTGCGGGGAAGCATCGTTGTTGGTATTTAAACCGTTGGCGCAGAGTAGGCGATTTTGCATCAATGTTGATAAAGAAGTGCGTTCTGTTTGGCTGGGTTGGACGATTTTGCGATAATCATTCTTGAGTGCGCGCACAAAGCTAGCATCTACCAAAATATCTGCATCCAAAATTTCCCCAGTCAACGGGTTAACGCGGGATGGCCCCAGTGCAAAATATCCATCTACCGTGTTAATCCAGCGAATCGTGTTGTAGCGAATATCTGCTGGATCCCATGTGGCGTCATCTGGCATTTGCCGTACTTCAATTGCATCTTTAAATCCGGCTTTTAAAAAAGCCTTGTTCCACATTAGTACCCCTTCTTTAATGGCATCACGATACTCGAAGGGCGTGGCATTATCAATCCAGAAGACAATCGGTTTTTTAGGTGGCGAAATTGCTGCTTTGGGGTCTTGTTTTTCTAAATCCCAGCGATTGATATAGCGGACAAAGGGATCGCCGCGATCATCTTTGGATAAGTCTTGGTAAGCGGTGATGAAATAGCCGACACGTTCATCAGCCAAACGTGGTCGGTAACTTTTGTCTGGTAGTTGAGACAAACTATAGTGGACGCGGAGGGTGAAGCCACGATTGTCAGGTAGCGCCGTAAAATTCCGCATTTCATTTTCGCTGCTTTTACCGCTACTGGAGAAGTTCAAAACTGACTCAATTTCTAAGTTTTGCGGGAAGACTTTAGCAGTGCCAAAATAAGACTTGTCTGTGCTTCCGGGCAATCCTAAATTTACAGATAATCCGGCTAAGTCTGTTAGTAGCAAATCTCCTAAGTCAATCAGAATAGTTTTGCGTTCTGGATGAATACTTTTAATAGTGATGGTATAAAGAACAGAGTCGCTGAAAGACCGGGCAAGCGATCGCGCCTGGGGATCGCCATCACGAGTCCGAAAATTCACATTGCGAACAACAAAGTGTAAGTTTTTACCTACTCGCTGGAAATAAAACAGAAAATCTTGCAAAGGCATACCACTATAAATGCCTCTTTCCCCAATGCCTGATTCCAAAGTTGCCGTAGCTAAATAATTCTTATTTAGTTGCTCTGGTTTAACTTCTAGATAAATTTTATTCTTTTCTTGATTCCGATAAAGGGTAAATAGTCCTCCTGATTTTTTAGTATCTTTCACCACTTCATCAAATGGCTCTAAGTCGTCCTTTTTTGGCGGTTTAGTACTAGAATTCGGCTTTTCATTCGGCTTATCTGGAGTTTTTTGTACTTGCAAAAATGGCTGCTGCCCTGTTTTTTTCAGATCGTTAACTACCCAAATAAAAGATTGACGCTGTGCCTGTTTGTTCTGATTAACTACCCAAACTTGTGATGGTAGCCTCACTTTCTCAGAGGTATTGGCGTTTGCAGATGATGCCGAAAGCAGGGTCGAAGAATTTCCTTGCCGACTATTTTTAATTCCTATAGCAGTGGGACGACGTCCATTTTTATAAAAGCCCTGAGTTACTGTACCCATCTTTTGATCAACTTCAGTAACAGGCAGTGACTTAGCGCTAGTAGTTGCTATTCCTAAAAACAAACTATTTAACAAAATTATACAAAAGGTTAATCTGTTCATCTAATCCATCCCTGACAACTATGACTAGTTAATTTTTAATTTATGCAAGGTTATCCAGTTTTACCTCTGCTAATTGAGTCAATCTAAAAATTCTTTTAGCAGCCTGGTATCAAGCAACTAACATTTTAGTTTAGTTTTCATTTCTAATTTTTAGCTTTGTTGAACTGTTTTACTGTAGTATTCTTCCTAATAACTACGTCTGTAACAAACAGTACGTATTATTTTTGGCTCAGACTAGTGAAGATGCTGGAACAGAAGTAGAACTTAAGCAAAATGTTAAAGCTCTCTCAGAAATAAAAGAGTTTTAGATCTGACACTTTAGCCTCATTGTGAGCAAAAGCGTTAGGTTCCTCAAGGTTAGCGAGATGCCATCTGGCACGCTACTCTTAACTAGCAACTCCTTCGAGTCAGGCGATCGCTAACGCACTATTACGGAAGTACTTAGTACTTATTTTACTAATATATTTTTTGATTGAAAAGCTTACTAGCAAGGAAATATATTTACATAAAGTTTATCACAACAGTAACTTTGTAGTATTAACAGGCACAACAATGTCAACATATTTATCTCAGGTTTGGAAGCTGTTGAGAAATTATGTGAGGGGTACAAGGTTAAAGCAGATGCCGAAGACAACATCTCTGGAAGCTGAAGCGGCTGTGCCTCCAGGAAAAATCATTAAAGAATTAGACAACGTTAAATTCGCTCCAGATCATTTACAGGATTATTTATGGTTTCAAAAACTGCAAAAAAGTTTGGAAGAATGGACAATAGGCAGCAGCTTGACTTTGAAGCCCAATACGCTGCTATATGAGAAGTCTCCTGAAGGAAATCTAGGCGATCGCCAGCTGCATGAAGAGATTTACGATTTACTCGGCAACGATGCCCTGAAACCAGAAATAGTCGAACAATTAATGCAATTCCTTGTAGCTAGTAAAAAAGTTCGCCCGGAAATGCTTTTCCAGCGGCTAGAAGATTTTTATCGTCGCTGGTACCAGGGAGAATTTATTGACGCTACACCGGAGTTTAACCTGCCTCAGCAAAAAATGTTAAAGCTGGCAGCACAAAATATTACCATCGGACTCAGACAAGTAGATATATATACAGGGCTGAACGTACTGATTTTACTCTTAGAGTTACATCGCTACGCACAAGGGCGAGATGAACTCAAACAACAAATTACTTTTTATCCATCTGCTCAACCAGATACAGAAAATTTTTTCACATGCCAATTGCTTCAGATTATTAACTATAGTGATGCTTTGGAAATTGGCAATTTTAGTACTATTGTTGGGGAATTTCTCAGAGGTGGCAACTTTAGAGGTGCTTATCTCGGTGATGCCAACTTAACTGGCGTCAACTTCAGCGGTGCCGACCTGAGCGGTGCTTACCTCGGTGATGCCAACTTAACTGGTGTCAACTTCAGCAGTGCTAACCTCAGCGGTGCTAATCTCGGTGATGCTAATCTCAGCGGCGCTAATCTTATCGGTGCTAACCTCAGCCGTACTGATCTTGGTAGTACCAACCTCAGCGGCGCTAATCTTATCGGTGCTAACCTTAGTCGCGCCAATCTCACCCACGCCGACCTCAACAGCACCAACCTCAGCAATGCTAACCTCAGCCACGCTGACCTCAGCAGCGCCAACCTCAAAAATAGCGAACTCAGTCGCGCCGACCTCAGCAACGCTATCCTTTTCGGTGCTAATCTCAGTGACGCCAACCTCATCAGCGTTAACTTTAGTCATGCTGATCTTTGCCGCGCCGACCTCAGCGGTGCTGAATTGTGCCACGCTATCCTCAACGGCACTAACCTCAGCGACACAATTCTTTTTAGTACCAACCTCAGCGACGCCATCCTGGTCGCAGCAGACCTTAGTTACGCCAAACTCAACGGCGCAAAGCTCAACGACGCCAGACTCAACGGTGCAATGTTCTTAGGCGCTGACCTGAGTGGTGTAGACCTCAGCAGAGTAAGTCTCAACGATGCCGATCTCAGCGGGGTAACTCTCAACGACGCCGACCTGAGCGGTGCTGACCTCTCCGACGCTGTACTTTTCGGCACAGACCTCAGCTATGCCAATCTCAAGAGTACCAATCTGTCTGGCAGTAACCTCAGCGGTGCTATCCTCAATGGCGCGGATCTCAGCCACAGCAACCTTAGCTACGCCATTCTTAGTGGTGCTGACCTCAGCGACGCCAATTTAGCAGAAATGACTTGGGGTGAAAAGCAGCAGTGGGAAGGGGTACGAGGATTAGAGACAGCGGTTAATGTGCCAGAAGCTTTAAAAGAACAACTGGGACTAAATTAGGAAGGGAGGCTTGGGAGTATGTACAAGGACTGAATGTAGTATTCAAAACATCAACTAACGCATGTCGGACATCAATTAACGCATGTCGGACATCAACTAACGCATGTCGGACATCAACTAACGCATGTCGGACATCAACTAACGGGTATGTCAGTACATAAATAAAACCCAAAATCCTGTAGAGACGTTACATGTAACGTCTCTACGTGTGTGGTCTATTCAATTGAAAACGACTGTAGACGCGTAAATTTGGCGTTATGCTCTAAATTACCAGTAATGATACGAGTCTAGGCGAATGAACAAGCCCTTATCGCAATTTTGGCAGCGATTGGTCGCCCCCGTTAAGGAACATTTTTCACCGGAGATACTGGAGACAACAGCTGAGTCTAGTAAAGCAGTCTTGGAATTAGGAAAAACCTTGGAAGAACAAGGTACAAAACTAGAACTTTTGAAACCTCTGGTAGAACACTCAGACTCGCTGTTAGATGTTTTGTGTTCACCTGTAGCGCAAGTTATGGGTGCAGGGTTGCCTTTTATATCAATTGCGATCGCACTTCTCAAGTTTTACCGCGAAAAGACTCACACTGAACCAACCTTAGAAGATTGTGTAGTACTCATTAGCCAAGCAGCATATCTAGAAAGTTTTGCAGAAATCATCGCTGAACACCAGCAATTATTGGCTAGTTGGAATAGTCAACAGTATAGTGATCAAGCACTCAAAAAGGCACTCAAAGAACTAGACGATTTTGAATTAGATGCTGATGCGGCAAAAAGAGCCATCGCATCTTTTCCTGAGTCACAGTTAGTTAAACACTTTAATAAAGTATTATCGGCAAGATTACAACAAGCAGGACTGACTCAACCAGAAGCCGAGGATTTTACAGCATCAGTCGCTCGGAATACCGAAATCTACTTTTTGCAAGCCTTAGCAGCGGCTCGTAATTCTGTCCAACCTCTAGCTGACTTGTATAGCAATGGGGGGATAGAAGTAATAAAAAAATATGGAAGTATCCAAGATTATCTAGAACAAGAAATCGAATCCAAACCTAAAGAAAATGTATTTAGTGAATCTTTTACATATAAAGATATTTATGTAAAGCCCCAAGCGAGGAAAATAGATCCTAATGGAAATATTAATGATTCATCAAAATTAATAGATTTGGAGAATTGGGTTAAAAACACTCTTTTTGACAAAGACCTTAATATACAAAGAAAAGTGATATTTATTCAAGGAGGCCCAGGAAGAGGTAAAAGTATTTTTTGTCGGATGTTTGCTGATTTGGTGCGCCTGGATTTATATCGCAGGTGGACACCTATCTTAATTCGCCTGCGGGATATTGAGGTATTTCAGCCGAGTTTAGAAGAAACTTTACGCTCTAGGTTGAAGTCAAAGTGCCATTTTGCCTTAAGAGATGACTGGCTGATTGATCCTCATATACGGTTCTTGTTTATTTTAGATGGCTTTGATGAGTTACGAATTGAGCGCAGCAATAACCCAAGTGTAGAAAGATTTATTAGACAAGTAGGGACATTTCAAGAAGACTATGCTCAAAAACATCGAGTAATAATCACAGGACGAGCAATGGCTTTGCATGGCATTGACCGTCTACCAGCGAATCTGGAAAGGGTGGAAATTGCCGAAATGGATACCGAATTGCAAAACCAATGGTTTAATAATTGGCGTCAGCAATTTCCCACTGATAAAACAACAGCATTTCAAGAGTTTTTGCAAAATGCTCAATCCTGTCCAAACCAAGTTAAGGAGTTAGCTAAAGAGCCACTATTGCTGTATATGTTGACAGCAATGCACCGAGACGACAAGTTAGACATTAGCAAATTTGAGCAAGCCACTGGGACAGCAGCAAAAATTTTAGTTTACGAACAAGCATTAGATTGGGTACTCACCAAACAGCGTTCCGACTCTCGTCACCCAGATTTAAATTACGAACTTACTCGACAAAACCCAGAAGCATTACAGCGAATATTAGCAGAAGCAGCGGTGTGCGTAGTGCAGTCAGGGGGAGAAAGTGCTTCGATGCAGATGGTGAAAGCACGCTTACAGCAAGATGATGAAGCGAAAGAACTCATAGCCAAAGCTGAGAAAGAACTGGGAGAAGAATCACTAAAAACGGCATTAAGTGCTTTTTACCTCAAGTCTAATGATGATGGTGGTGTTGAGTTTTTCCACAAGAGTTTTCGTGAATTTCTCTGTGCTGAACGACTCAAACAAAGCTTGGAGGAATGGACGGAACCAGGTAGACGGGGTAAAACTTTCAATGTTGATGAGCAGCAATTCAAGGGGCGACAATCGCCTCTAAACCGAGGCAGATAAAGGTTTGGGGGATAAAGACCCCTTGAAAAATTTGTGTACTTATTGAGAATGAAGTGTATAAGGGTAGTAGATTCTTCTGTGGGAAGC
>JAESGM010000421.1_pt1 | contig 36491 bp, 36 predicted proteins | sample 9269721 | NCBI WGS metagenome assembly JAESGM01 (sample SAMN15720920, study PRJNA650825) | algae metagenome | isolation source: Komarekiella atlantica HA4396-MV6 and co-occurring heterotrophs from... | place: USA: Theobald House, Kauai, HI | collected 2009-07-29
AGCGCAGCGTGTTGTCGTCGGGCACTTCGAGCGCCTGATAATGCTTGTGGCCAAGCCCCTCGAAGAAATCCATGTCGACGATCGACGCGCCGGTGGCGACGATGCCGTCGACCATGTTCGAGCGGACGAGCTCGGCATAGAGGTCCATGCAGCCGCCGGCCGAGGTCGAGCCCGCGATGACGAGGAAGATGGTGCAGTCCTTGTCCTCGAGCATCTGGTTGTAGATGCCGGTCGCGCGCGCGAGGTCGCGGCTGGTGAAGCTCATCTTCCCCATCGCGTCGATGATCGGGCGCGCGTCGAAGCTGCGAATGTCGACATGCTCGACGGTCGTCGACAGCAGCTCCGCCTTGCGGGTGTCGTTGGCGATGTTGGTCATCACTGGTCTTCCGTTACTCACAAACCGTCGTCGTTCATGGGGACGCGGGGACCCGGTCGTTCCTCCCGCTTGCGGGAGGGAAGATGTGCTTTTCTTTCCGTTCGCTTCGGGCGAAGTCGAGAAGCGGTGACTTCGGCGCGCGCGTTTCTCGACTTCGCTCGAAACGAACGGAGATCGAGGTGCGCGGTCAGGCCCACCCCCAGCCCCTCCCGCGAGCGGGAGGGGTGGGGAGGAGCGCTATCCGTGCGCCGTTACAGCTTGACGACGTTCGACGCCACCTCGGCCTCGCGGCTGTCGTAGAGCGACGCCATCGGCTCGTCGGCGACTTCCATCGTCTCGACCGCGCCGAAGCCGTTGAAGCCGGTGCGCATCGCACAGCCATAGGCGCCGAGCATGCCGATCTCGATATAGTCGCCGGCCGCGATATCGGCGGGCAGCAGGAACGGACCCGCCATGCGATCGAGATCGTCGCAGGTCGGCCCGTAGAAGCTGAACCCGACCGGCTTGGCGCGGCTGCCGTCGTCGCGCAGCAGCGTGACGGGAAAGCGCCAGCCGACATGCGCGGCATCGAACAACGCGCCATAGGCGCCGTCGTTGATGTAGAGCTCGTCGCCGCGACGCTTCTCGACGCGCACGATCAGCGACGAATATTCGGCGCAGAGCGCACGGCCCGGCTCGGCCCAGAGCTCCGCCGAATAGCTGATCGGCAGGTTCTCGAAGGCGCGGTGGATCGTCTCGAAATACAGTTCGAGCGGGGGCGGCTCCATGCCCGGATAGGACGAGGGGAAGCCGCCGCCGACGTCGATCACGTCGACGGTCACCGCCGCTTCGACGATCGCCTGGCGCACGCGCTCCATCGCCTGCGCATAGGCGTCCGGCGTCATCGCCTGGCTGCCGACATGGAAGCAGATGCCGAGCGCGTCCGCGACCTGGCGGGCGGCGAGCAGCAGCGGCTTCGCCTCGGTCGGCGAGACGCCGAACTTGGAGGCGAGGCTGAGCTTCGAATAATCGGACGAGACGCGCAGCCGCACGCACAAGGTCAGGTCGGTCGCGCCGTCGGTGGCGCGCACGATCTTCTCGAGCTCCTCCTCGGTGTCGAGCGAGAAGGTGCGGACGCCGTGGACCGCATAGGCCTCGGCGATCGCCTCTTCCGCCTTCACCGGGTGCATGAAGCAGAGCACGGCTTCCGGCAGCGTCGCCCGGACCAAGCGCACTTCGGCGATCGACGCCACGTCGTAATGCGTGACGCCGCTCTCCCACAGGATGCGGAGGAGTTCGGGCGAGGGGTTCGCCTTGACCGCATAGAGCGTCCGGCCCGGAAACTTCTCGACGAAGAAACGGGCGGCACGCCGGGCGGCATGGGGGCGAACGAGCGTGACCGGCTGGACCGGTCGAAGGGCGGCAGCTAGCCCCAGCGCGCTATGGTGCTTGTGCAACTCAAGGGACCTCCAATTGCCTTTCGGCGTACGTGGCGAAGAGCTGCCTTGCGGTGGAAGTCCCATGGGGCAGCGGACGCGCGATATATGGTTGGGGGACCCCCCTGTAAAGACTCGAATCCCGCCACGTTACAAAATGGAGACCGCCGGTGATCCCGAGGCGAGAGCCGACTGCAGAAGGCGTTTGCAAGGCATTGCGAAAGCTAGAGAAAATCGCACTCCCGACGCCACTGCTCGCGACGAGCATCGGGGGACGCCGAATCCATCTCAAGGCCGAATCGCTGCAGCCGATGGGCGCGTTCAAGCTGCGCGGCGCCTGGCACCGGCTGAGCGACCTGTCGGATTCGGAGCGCGCGCGCGGCGTCGTCGCCTTCTCGTCGGGGAACCACGCGCAGGGCGTCGCCTGGGCCGCGGCCCGGCTGGGCATCGCCGCGACGATCGTGATGCCCGCCGATTCGCCGGCCCGGAAGCTCGACAACACGCGCGCGCTGGGCGCCGAGGTGGTGACCTACGACCGGATGACGGGCAGCCGCGAGGAGATCGCGGCGCGGATCGCGGCGGAAACCGGCGCGACGGTGGTGCCGAGCTTCGACGATCCGTGGGTGGTCGAGGGCCAGGGCAGCGCCGGGCTGGAAGCGGCAGGGCAGATGGCCGCGCTCGGGCTCGCCGCGCCCGACCAGGTGGTGACGTGTTGCGGCGGCGGCGGGCTCGGCGCGGGGCTGGCGCTGGCGCTGCCCGATGCGGCGATCGTCGTCGTCGAGCCCGAGGGCTGGGACGACATGACCCGCTCGCTCGAAGCCGGCACGATCGTGCCGGTCGGCCCCAACCCGCCGCCGACGCGGTGCGACGCGCTCCAGACGCTCGAGGTGGCGCCGCTGACCTTCGGCATTCTCCACCGGCGCGGCGCGCGGGGCGTGGCGGTCAGCGAGGCCGAGACCGGCGCCGCGATGCGCTGGGCGTTCGACAATCTGCGGCTGGTGCTCGAGCCCGGCGGCGCGGTCGCGCTCGCGGCGGTGCTGGCGGGAAAGGTGGCGCTCACCGACGGGACGCTGGTCATCCTGTCGGGCGGGAATGTCGATGCGGCGACGTTCGTCGAGATGACGGGGTTGTGCGGGTAAGGGGGCCCCTCCACCACCGCTTCGCGGCGGGCCCCCTCCCCATCTTCGATGGGGAGGAGCTTGGCTGCCGCTCCTCCCTACGCGAAGCGTGGGGAGGGGGACCGCCGGCGAAGCCGGTGGTGGAGGGGCCTTGCCCCAAAACCCAGGCGCGCTAGAGGCCGCGCATGGCCGCGACCCTGCTTTCCGTCCTGATGATCGCCGCCGTGGCGCTGCTGCTCGGCGGCGTCGCGGTGATCCGTCGCGGCAACCGGAGGCAGGGGGTGCTGATGCTCGTCGCCGCACTCGTGCTGGTCGGCAACGTGCTGATCCTGACCGTCTAGCGCTCCGGCAGGTTGTCGAACACGCGGCGGATTTCCTGCAGGGTGTTCAGCGCCTGGTCGAGATCCTCGTCGGCGAACTCGCTCATCAAGGGCTCGAACTCGGGCGCCATGCGGGCGAGCGCGTCGGCATGGCCGTTGCGGCCGGCCTCGGTCATGACGATCACCTGGTCGTCGCCGTCGGGCTCGCGCCGGATGAAGCCGCGCTGCTCGAGCGCGGCCAGGTGGGTCTCCATCTCGTCGGGCGAGACCTGGAACAGCCAGGCGAGGATCGCCTTGCGCTCGCGGTCGCGATTGTTGCGGATGAAGTAATTGAGCGCGCCGAACTGACCGGGCGTCAGATCCAGCGCGACGACGCTGTCGATATAATTGCGGCAAAGATGCTCGACGACGGCGACCTCGGTGAAGAGGTCGAGCAGGAGCTTCTGGCGATCGGCAGGCATGCGTCCCCTCTGCGGGTTCTCAGCGGATCGGGCAGGACGGATCCAAGCGGAAATCCAGATACCGGTCAACGCTGGCCATCAACTGCGGCATTTCGTGCTCGAAGAAGTGGTTGGCGCCGGGAACGGTGTCGTGATGGATGGTGATGTGCTTCTGGGTGCGCAGCTTGTCGACCAGCTTCTGCACGGCCGACGGGGTCACCACCTCGTCCGCCTCGCCCTGCACGATGATGCCCGAGGCCGGGCACGGCGCGAGGAAGCTGAAGTCGTACATGTTGGCGGGCGGCGCGATCGAGATGAAGCCGCGCACCTCGGGCCGGCGCATCAGGAGCTGCATGCCGATCCACGCGCCGAAGCTGACGCCGGCGACCCAGGTCTGCTGCGCCTCCGGGTGGAAGCTCTGCACCCAGTCGAGCGCGGCGGCGGCGTCCGACAGCTCGCCGACGCCATTGTCGAACGTGCCCTGGCTCTTGCCGACGCCGCGGAAGTTGAAGCGCAGCACCGCGAAGCCGCGCCGGACGAAGGTCTGGTACAGCGCCTGGACGATGCGGTTGTTCATCGTCCCATTGGCCTGGGGATGCGGGTGCAGGATCATCGCGACCGGCGCGCGGGGGCGCGGCGGGGGTGAGAAACGGCCTTCGAGTCGGCCCTCGGGGCCGGGGAAAATCACTTCGGGCATGGCACCTTGATCAAAAAATGGCCGACGGAGCGCGCGCGATGTGGCGCTTGATCGGCGGGCTATATAGGATCGCGGCGATTTCGCGCAAATGTTCCCGGGCCCGACTTTGACCAAGCGCCTCTATCTCGACCATGCGGCGACCACGCCGATCGCCGCGCCGGCGCTTGCCGCGCTGAACGCCGCCGCCGCGCGCTGGGCGAATCCCTCGTCACCGCACGCCGACGGACGCAGCGCGCGCGCCCAGCTCGAGGACGCGCGGCGGCGGATCGTCGCTTCGCTCGGCTGGACGGGCGAACTCGTCTTCACGAGCGGCGCGAGCGAGGCGATCGCGATCGCGCTGACCCGCGCCCGCTTCGACGCGGTGCTGGTCTCGACCGTCGAGCACAGCGCGGTGCATCGCGCGATGCCCGACGCGTATCTGCTGCCTGTCCGCCCCGACGGCACGGTGCTGCCCGACGCGCTGGTCGGGCGACTGGGGGCGCTGGGCGCGAAGGCGCCGCTGGTCGCGGTGCAGCATGTGAACAACGAGACCGGCGTGATCCAGCCGGTCGGCGAACTCGCCGCGATCACGAGACGCGCCGGCGGGCTTTTCCTCGCCGACTGCGCCCAGTCGGCGGGCAAGCTGCCGCTGCCCGACGCGGACCTGATCGCCGTCTCCGCGCACAAATTCGGCGGGCCGCCGGGCATCGGCGCGCTGCTGCTCCGCGACCTCGGGCTGATCGTTCCCAATGGCGGGCAGGAGCGCGGCTATCGCGCCGGCACCGAGAACCTGCCGGGCGCGGCCGCGATGGCCGCCGCGCTCGAGGCGTCGCGCGGCTGGGTCGACCGGGCGAGCGACCTGCGCGCGCATCTCGACGGCGCGATCGAGGCGGCGGGCGGCGAGGTCGTCGCCCGGCGCTCGCCGCGACTGGCGACGATCGCCAGCTACCGGATGCCGGGAGTCGCCGCGTCGGCGCAGCTGATCCAGTTCGACCTGGCCGGCATCTCGGTGTCGGCGGGAAGCGCGTGTTCGTCGGGGGCGCTCAAGTCGAGCCATGTGCTCGCGGCCATGGCCTGGGACGAGGCAGCGGCGGGCGAAGTGATCCGCGTCAGCTTCGGCCCCGACACCAGCCGCGCCGACATTTACCGCTTCGTCGAGTGCTGGAAGCGGATCGCGGCCGACGCACGCGCCCGCGCGGCATGATCCGGCCGATCTATCTCGATTACCAGGCGACCACGCCGCTCGCGCCCGAGGCGCGCGCCGCGATGCTGCCCTATCTGGGCGAGCGCTTCGGCAATCCGCATTCGCCGCACCGGCTGGGGCGCGAAGCGGCGGCGGGGGTGGAGCGCGCGCGCGACCAGCTGCTCGGCGCGCTGGGCCTCGAAGGCGGCCGCCTGATCTTCACGAGCGGCGCGACCGAGGCGGTCAACCTGGCGCTGAAAGGCGCCGCATGGCGGGCGCCGGCCGGGCGCACCCGGATCGTGACGATCGCGACCGAGCATGCCTGCGTGCTCGACACCGTCGAATGGCTCGGGCGGCACGGCTTCGAGGCGGTGGTGCTGCCGGTCGGGGCGGACGGGCTGGTCGATCCCGACCGGGTCGCGGCGGCGGTCGACGCGCGCACGGCGCTGGTCGCGGCGATGCTGGTCAACAACGAGATCGGCGTGATCCAGCCGGTCGCGGAAATCGCCGCGATCGCCCGCACGGCCGGCGCGCTGTTCCTGTGCGACGCGGTGCAGGGCTTCGGGCGTATGCCGGTGCCGGCCGCGGACCTGGTCGCGGTCTCGGCGCACAAGATCCATGGGCCCAAGGGCGTCGGCGCGCTGTGGGTGCGCGACGGGGTCGCGCTGGAGCCGCTGATGCATGGCGGGGCGCAGGAAGCGGGGATCCGTTCGGGAACGCTGTCGCCGGCCTTGTGCGCGGGCTTCGGCGCCGCGGCCGCGCTCGCCGCGACGCGGATGGCGGCGGATCGCGCGCATGTCGAGGCGCTGGCCGCGCGGGCGCAGGCGCGGCTTGCCGGTGCGGAGGTGAATGGCAGCCGCGTCGCGCGCTATCCCGGCAATCTCAACCTGCGCCTGCCCGGGCTCGACGCGGCGCGGCTGATCGCCGACGTGCGCGGCGTCGCCTTTTCGGCGGGCTCGGCCTGCGCGAGCGGATCGGGGCGGCCCAGCCATGTGCTCAAGGCGCTGGGCCTGAGCGATGCGGCGGCGCGGTCGAGCATCCGGATCGGCTTCGGCCGCGACACGACGGCCGAGGAGCTGGAGGTGGCGCTCGACCGGCTGGTCGAGGGAATGCGGTTGCAGGGGCGGGTCGCGGCATGACGAGGATCAGGTTCGTGAGCGCGGACGGGGCGCACACGCAGGACGTGGACGGCGCGCCGGGCGAGCGGCTGCTCGACATCGCGCAGGCGAACGGCCAGCCGCTCGAGGGGACGTGCGAGGGCCAGATGGCGTGCTCGACCTGCCATGTGATCGTCGACGCGGAGGATTTCGCGCGCCTGCCGCCGGCGAGCGAGCCCGAGGAGGACATGCTCGACCTCGCCGCGTCGGCGACGCGGACCAGCCGGCTCGCCTGCCAGATCTTCCTGAGCGCCGAGCTGGAGACGCTGACGGTGCGAATCCCGGCCGACGCGCGGAACATGCAGGGGCGGTAAGGGGGGCATCGCTGCCCCTCCACCACCGCTTCGCGGCGGTCCCCCTCCCCGCCTGCGGCAGGGAGGAGCGAAGGAAAGCTCCTCCCCGTCAACGATGGGGAGGGGGACCGCCGGGCGGAGCCCGGTGGTGGAGGGGCCCCGAAGGCGGTTACGCTTCCTGCTTCGCCTGGATGTTCACGCTCGTCTCGGCGAGGCGGTCGGCGAAGGCGTCGCCATTGTAGATGTCCTTGGTGAGCTCCTTCAGGCGACGCGTGTCGTCCTTCAGGCCCAGCGCCTTGGCGAAGGCGCCGGCGGTGCCAAAGCCGGCGAGGCCGTAATGCGTCATGCGCTGATATTGCGCGATGATCAGCGCGTCGAGCAGCGGGCCTTTCTTCGGGCCTTCCTCGAAGACATGGGTGCGCGCCTCCTCGACCAGGCCTTCCATGCCCTTGCAATGCTCCTTCGAGGTCTTCTCGCCCTGCGCCTCGATCAGCTCCTTGATGGCGGCGGTGTGCTGGCCGATCTTCTCCTCGGCGGTCGTGAGCATCTCCTTCAGCTGCGGATCGCTGGCCTTCGAGACGAGCTTCTTCACGATGCGCTGCATCTGGTCGTTGGCCGAGCGCAGGTCCTGCAGTTCGTCGAGATAGAGGTCGTTCAGGGTTTCGGGTGCTTCGGCCATGGGTCGGTCCTTCCAAATGTCTGGGATCGAGGACAGAACAGACCAGGGAGGCGCGACGTTCCGTGGCCGCGCGTCGCACCTTGCCCTTGGCGCGCCGCTGCGCCATATGCGCCGCGGGAGTCGGGCGGACGGTGCCGTCGCCAACCCGGTCAGGTCCGGAAGGAAGCAGCCGTAACGATTTCGCAACGGGTCGTTCCGGCTCCCACCGCGCCGCTCGCCTTGCCGCGACGCGCGCACTTGCTCCTGCCCCCAATGGCCTCGACTTCGCCGCTGCCGAACGGGTAGGGAACATCCATGTCCGAGTCCTCCGCCTATCGCGTGCTCGCGCGCAAATACCGGCCCCAGCGCTTCTCCGAGCTGATCGGGCAGGATGCGATGGTGCAGACGCTGGGCAACGCGATCCGGCGCGGCCGGCTGGCGCACGCGTTCCTGATGACCGGGGTCCGCGGGGTGGGCAAGACCTCGACCGCGCGGCTGATCGCGAAGGCGCTGAACTGCGTCGGGCCTGACGGGCAGGGCGGGCCGACGATCGATCCCTGTGGCGCCTGCGAGCCGTGCGTCGCGATCGCCGAGGGCCGGCACATCGACGTGGTCGAGATGGACGCGGCCAGCCATACCGGCGTCGACGACGTGCGCGAGATCATCGAGGCGGTGCGCTACGCGGCGGTGTCGGCGCGCTACAAGGTCTACATCATCGACGAAGTCCACATGCTGTCGAAGAACGCGTTCAACGCGCTGCTGAAGACGCTCGAGGAGCCGCCGGCGCATGTGAAGTTCCTGTTCGCGACGACCGAGGTCAACAAGGTGCCGGTGACGGTGCTGTCGCGATGCCAGCGCTTCGACCTGCGCCGCATCCCCGCGGACAAGCTCGCCCAGCATTTCGCGGCGGTGATCGAGAAGGAAGCGGTCTCCGCCGAGCCGGAAGCGCTGGCGCTGATCGCGCGTGCGGCGGAAGGGTCGGCGCGCGACGGGCTGTCGATCCTCGACCAGGCGATCGCCCATGCCGACACGGCGGGCGAGGGGCTGGTCACCGCCGCGCAGGTGCGCGAGATGCTGGGCCTTTCGGACCGCGGCGCGATCCGCCGGCTGTTCGCGCTCCTGCTCGAGGGGCATGGCGGGCCGGCGCTCGCGGCGTTGCGCGAGCAATATGATCTGGGCGTCGATCCGGTCACCGTGCTGCGCGGGCTGCTCGAGACGGTTCACGGCGTCACGCTCGCCAAGATGGGAAGCGCCGCCGATCCGTCGCAATCGGTCGAGGAGCGCGAGGCGCTTGCCGACTGGTCGACCCGGCTGTCCCATGCCCAGCTCCACCGGCTGTGGCAGTTGCTCCTGAAGGGCCATGACGAAGTGGCCCGCGCGCCGATGCCGATCGAATCGGCCGAGATGGCGCTGCTCCGCCTCGTCCACGCCGCCGAGATGCCCGACCCGGCCGAGCTGGCGCGGCGGATCGCCTCGGGCGAGCCCGTGCCGGTCGGCGCGCCGGCCAGGGCGAGCGCGGCCGCCCCCGCGCCGCAGGCCCCGGCGCCGTCGGCGCGCGCGGAGGCGCCCGCGCCGGGCCCGCAATTCCCGGCCGATTTCCGCGCGCTCCACGATGCGGTCTATGCCGAGCGGCCGCGGCTCGCGCTCCACCTGCACGACGATGTCGGGCTGGTCGCCTATGCCCCGCCGATGCTGCGGCTGAGGCCCTTGAAGCCGCTGCAGAGCGACTTCGTCCGCGAGCTGGTCGCGACGCTGCGCAACGCGACGGGCGTGGTCTGGCAGGTCGAGCTGGGCGAGGGGCAGGCCGAGCCGTCGCTGCTCGAGCAGGAGAAGGCGGCGGAAGCGACGGCCCGACAGGCGATCCTCGACAGCCCGATCGTCAAGGCCGCGTTCGACGCCTTTCCAGACGCCGAACTGATCGAGTACAGCCCGGCCAGGGAACGGAGTGCATCATGAAGAACCTCGACGACATCCTGAACATGGCGAAGAGCGTCCAGGACGAGCTCACCAAGGCGCAGGCGAACCTCGACAAGATCGAGGTCGAGGGCGCGTCCGGCGGCGGGCTGGTCAAGGTCCGCGCGACCGCCAAGGGCCGGATCATCGCGGTCGAGATCGACCCCTCGCTGCTCCAGCCGAGCGAGAAGCAGATGATCGAGGACCTCGTCGCGGCGGCGTTCAACGACGCCCGCGCCAAGGCCGACCAGGCCTCGAGCACGGAAATGGGCAAGATGACCAGCGGCCTGCCGCTCCCGCCCGGGTTCAAGCTGCCGTTCTGATCTGAAAGCTCCTCCCTGCGCTGGCGCGGGGAGGGGGACCGCCGGCGAAGCCGGTGGTGGAGGGGTGCTCCTGCGGCATCTTTTGCCCCTCCACCACGGCGCTTCGCGCCGCGGTCCCCCTCCCCATCTTTGATGGGGAGGAGCTTGGTGCTCGCTCCTCCCTGCGCTTGCGCGGGGAGGGGGACCGCCGGCGAAGCCGGTGGTGGAGGGGTGTTCCGGCGGCATCTTCTGCCCCTCCACCACGGCGCTTCGCGCCGCGGTCCCCCTCCCCATCTTTGATGGGGAGGAGCGGGTTCAGCGGACGCAGGCGTCCAGCCCCTCGCGGCGGACGACCTGGACTCTCCGGGCGATCGTGTTGCCGTAGCGGCGGGTGTAGCCGGTCGGGGCCGCGCCGGGGCGCTTCTTGGGAAGCGGCAGGACGGCGGCGATGCGCGACGCCTCGAGTGGCGACAGGCGCGCGGCGTCGTGGCCGAAATAGCGCTGCGACCCGGCATTGACGCCATAGGTGGCGATGCCGGTCTCGGCGATGTTCAGATAGACTTCCATGATCCGGCGCTTGCCCCAGATCGTCTCGACGAGCAGCGTGAACCACGCCTCCAGCCCCTTGCGGAAGAAGCCGCCGCCCTGCCAGAGGAACGCGTTCTTCGCGGCCTGCTGGCTGATCGTCGACCCGCCGCGGATGCGGCCGCCCTGGGCATTGCGGATCGCCGCCGCGGCGATGGCGTCGACGTCGAAGCCGCGATGCGAGCAGAATTTGGAGTCCTCCGCCGCGATCGCCGCGCGCGCCATGTCGGGATCGATCTGGTCGAGCGGCATCCAGTCCTTGGTGACGCTCCTGCCGCCCAGCACGTCGCCCATCATGGTGACGGTGAAGGGCGGCGGCACGAAGCGATAGACGACCACCCACAGCACCGAGCCGAGCACCAGCGCCACGACGAGGCGGGCGAGGGAGCGGCCGGGGCGGAACTTGCCCTTCTTGCCGGAAGCAGGGCGGCGGCGCGGACGTGCAGGCATCGGCGCGGTTAGAGCGGAGCCGCCGCGGCTGCGCAAGCCGGGTCTAGCGCGGGGCCGGGATGACCAGGATCTTGGCGGCGCGGCGCTGGAGCAGCCGCAGCCTCTGGCCGGGTCGGGGACCGACGATGCGAAGTTGCGCCATGTCGGTCAGGTCGCGGACGCGGCCGAAGTCGGAGGCGAGCGCATGCTCCATCCAGACGAGGGTCGGGCAGGTCGCGCCGCGCACGTCGATCACCGAGTCCTCGGGAAGCGGCCGGGCGACGAAGCCGAAGCGCTTCGCCTGGCGGGCATAGCCGAGGCCGAACGCCTGCAGCTCGCGCCGGCCCGCGCGGCTGTGGCGCGTCGGCGAGAGCTGCCAGGTGCTCATCCAGTAGACGCGCGTGCCGGGGCAGGCGCGGACGAGCTCTGCGACCCGTGCGGCGCCGTCGGTCCAGCCCGGCACGCGGTCGAGCAGCCCGAGCGTGCGATAGCCGGCGACGAGCAGCATCAGCACGACGAGCGGCGCCAGCCAGCGGTCGCGCGCGAGCGGTGCCGCGAGCGCCGCGGCCGCGCCGCAGACGAGCGGGTTCCAGAGCAGCATGTAGCGGTCGACAAGGATCGGCGTGCGGAAGTTGAGCACGAACAACAGGCCTGCGCTGAGCGCCGCGGCGGCGAGCAACGGCCACGTCACCTGGCGCAGCTCGCGGCCGGCGCCCTGGTTGAGCCGCCATCCGGCCGCGGCGAGCACAACCATCGCCGGGGTGAGGTAGAAGGGGAAAGCGAGCATCGAGAGCTCGAGCAGCAGCGCCTGATCGGGTCGCGTGCCGATCCAGCGGACGTCGAGATAGGCCTGCCAGCGCGGATATTGCAGCGCGAGCGAGACGAGGAGGAACAGCCAGCCCGCGCCGGCCGCGCCGCCCATCCAGAGCGCCCAGCGCCGCCGGCCCTGGCGCCAAAGGATGACGAGGAAGAGGCCGACCGCGAGGCTGGCGATCAGGGTCGCGATATAGTGGAAGGCGATGCTGAGGAAGGTCGCCGCGACGAGCACGACGCGCACGCCGGCGCCGTCGCCCTCGTCCTCGCCCGGCGCGGCGGACTGGATGTGCGCCCAGCAGGCGACGAGCAGGGCGAAGGCGCAGACATGCGCGAAATAGGGTCGATAGTCGCCGAAGCTGAGCGCGACCATCGGGGTGCCGAGCACCGAGACGAGCAGCAAGGCGAGGAAGGGCCGGTTCGACGGGCGTGCCCGCGCGAGCACCGCGCTGCCCGCCCCGAGCAGCATCAGCGCGCCGCCATTGGCGAGCAGCCGGCGGACCGGCAGCCCGTCGCCGCCGAGCGTCGCAACCGCCCAGGTCCAGGCGGGCCAGACCAAAGTATGGACGTCGCCCAGCCAGCGCTCGACCAGCGACGACGGCGCGGCCGCGGGCGTGATCGCCCAGATCGACCAGAATTCGTCCAGCCAGGGGCCGCGGGCGACGGCCACGCGGGCGAGCACGGCGACGAGAACGACGAACCCGGCGACACAGGCCGCCGGGTTCGTCCCGAATCGTCGCGCGCCCCCCTGCGCGGGAATGACCGTCAGGCCCGGATCAGGCGGGCAACAGGCGCCGATCGCCCGCGAGGCGGATCATCGCGCGCTGGAGCTTCTCGAACGCGCGCACCTCGATCTGGCGGACGCGCTCGCGGCTGACGCCATAGACCTGGCTCAGCTCCTCGAGCGTCTTCGGCTCCTCGGCGAGCCGCCGCTCGGTCAGGATGTGCTTCTCGCGGTCGTTCAGATCGTCCATCGCCTCGAGCAGCAGCTCGTGGCGGACGTGGCGCTCCTCGGCATCGGCCAGCCGCTCGTCCTGCAGCGGATCGGTGTCCGCCAGCATGTCCTGCCACTGGCCTTCGCTGTCCTCGCGCATCGAGACGTTCAGCGACGTGTCGCCGCCCATCGCCATGCGCCGGTTCATGCTGATCACGTCTTCCTCGGACACGCCGAGATCGGTCGCGATCTTGGTCACGTCCTCGGGCTTCAGGTCGCCGTCGTCGAACGCGTCGATGCGGTTCTTCATCCGGCGCAGGTTGAAGAACAGCTTCTTCTGCGCCGCGGTGGTGCCCATCTTCACGAGCGACCACGAGCGCAGGATGAATTCCTGGATCGAGGCACGGATCCACCACATCGCATAGGTGGCGAGGCGGAAGCCGCGATCGGGCTCGAACTTCTTCACGCCCTGCATCAGGCCGATATTGCCCTCGGAGATGAGCTCCGACACCGGCAGGCCATAGCCGCGATACCCCATCGCGATCTTCGCCACGAGGCGGAGATGGCTGGTGACGAGCTGCGCCGCGGCCTCGGAATCCTGATGCTCGGCATAGCGCTTCGCGAGCATATATTCCTGCTCTGGCGTCAGGATCGGGAATTTCTTGATCTCGGCCAGGTAGCGATTGAGGCTGGCCTCGCCGCCCAGCGCCGGAATGGTCGCGGGAACGTTGTTGCCGTTAGCCATGATGTGATCTTCTCCCTGCCGCTACTGCCGTCCGCAGACGGCCGAACCTTAATGAAGTCATACCGAGAGCGCGCTTAACAGTTCCTGCATGTCACTCGGCATGGTGCTGTCAAACGATAAAGCGTTGCCGGTGACCGGGTGATCGAAGCCGAGCCTGGCGGCGTGCAAAGCCTGTCGTTGAAACTCCAGATTTTTCAAAACGTCCCGATGCGCCGGACGGGTCCGGCCGTAGACCGGATCGCCGAGCAGCGGGTGACCGGCCGACGCCATGTGGACGCGCACCTGGTGCGTGCGCCCCGTCTCCAGGCGGCATTCGACCAGCGCCGACTCACGCAGCGCCCGAATCACCTTATAGTGCGTCACCGCGCGCTTGCCCCGGCCCTCGCCGACAATCGCCACTTTCTTGCGGTTGGCGTCCGAGCGGGCGAGGTTGGCCTCGATCCGCCCCGCCGAGGGCGTGGGCAGCCCCGCGACGATCGCCTGGTAGCGGCGGTCGATGCTGTGCGCGGCGAACTGGCGCGCGAGGCCCTCATGGGCGCGGTCGGTCTTGGCGGCGACGATCAGCCCCGACGTGTCCTTGTCGATGCGGTGGACGATGCCGGGCCGGGCAACCCCGCCGATGCCCGACAGGTTGCCCGCGCAGTGGTGGAGCAGCGCGTTCACGAGCGTGCCGTCGAAATTGCCCGCCGCCGGATGGACGACCATGCCGGCCGGCTTGTCGACGACGATCAGATGGTCGTCCTCGAAGACGACCTCGAGCGCGATCGCCTGGGCTTCGTTGTGCGCGGCGCGGGGCGCGGGCACGACGACCGCGAAGCTGTCGCCCGCGCGCGCCTTGACGGCGGGATCGCGGAGCAGCGCGCCATCGCCGCGGCGGACCTGTCCGGCCGAGATGAGCGACTTGATCCGTTCGCGCGACAGCGTCGGCACGGCAGAGGCGAGCGCACGGTCGAGCCGCCAGCCTTCCGACTGCGGTTCGATGATGGCCTCGATTATGGAAACCCCCGGTTCCATCGGATACGCGCAAATGGGTATGAGGGCGGAAATTTCAAGTGATGCGCTGGCCGCGATCCGGGCGCATGCGGCGGCCGAGCCAGGGCGCGAGGCGTGCGGGCTGCTGCTGGGCACGGGCGACAGGATCGAGGTCGCGCAGCCGGCGGCGAACGTCGCGCCCGATCCGGCGCGCCACTTCGAGATCGATCCCGCCGCGCTGTTCGCGGCGATCCGCGGCGCGCGGTCGGGCGGGCCGGAGCTGGTCGGCTATTATCATTCGCATCCGAGCGGGGTCGCCAGGCCCTCCGCGCGCGACGCGGCCGACGCGGCGGCGGACGGCAGGCTGTGGCTGATCGTCGGGGCGGGCGAGGTGCGGGCCTGGCGGGCGACCGCCGCGGGCTTCGTCGCCGTGACGCTGGTCGAGGGGTAGGGGGCCCCTCCACCACGCCGCTGCGCGTCGCGGTCCCCCTCCCCATCTGGCGATGGGGAGGAGCTTCGTTCTTCGCTCCTCCCTGCGCTTGCGCGGGGAGGGGGACCGCCGGGCGGAGCCCGGTGGTGGAGGGGTTCGCTGGGGATATCGCTGCCCCTCCACCACGACGCTGCGCGTCGCGGTCCCCCTCCCCATCTGCGATGGGGAGGAGCTTGGGGGGGAGGCGAGCCGACTCCCCGGCCCGACGAACGGGGAAACCCCGGGTTGCATCGCCGTCGCCGCTTCGCCAGAAGAGCGCAGCCCAGCCCACAGGACCGTTCATGACCGCCAGCGCCGTCGACTTTGCCAGCCTTCTCTGTTCGCGCCTGTGCCACGACCTGCTGAGCCCGGTCGGCGCGCTCAACAACGGGCTTGAGCTGCTGGCCGACGAGCATGATCCCGACATGCGCGCGCGCTGCCTCGAGCTGCTGAACGAGAGCGCGCGGGCGTCCGCCAACAAGCTCAAATTCTTCCGGCTCGCGTTCGGCGCCGCGGGCGGCTTCGGCGAGGCGGTTGACGCCCGCGAGGCGCGGACCGCGATCGAGGGGCTGTTCGGGCCCGAGGGGAAGGTCGAGCTCGGCTGGATGGTCGAGACGCCGACATTGTCGAAGACGGCGATCAAGGTGCTGCTCAACCTGTCGCTGATCGCCGGCGACGCGCTGGTCCGCGGCGGCCGGCTCGACGTCGGCGCCGAGGTCGCGGGGGACGTGACCGAGATCGTCGTCCGCGCCGAAGGGCCGCGCCTGATTCTCGACCAGGAGCTGCGCGACGCGCTGCAGGGCAAGACCTCGGACGAGGCGCTGACCCCGCGCGCCGCTGCCGCCTGGCTGGTCAACCAGCTCGCCAGCGCCAATGGCGGCTCGGTGCAGGTGTCGGACCCGGACAGCCCGTTCGTGATGTTCGGGGCGACGCTGCGCGCGGCCTGAGCCCCGAAATCCTCTGGTTTACTAGCCCTTAACTCGCGCAACCCCATGACTTCCCAGCCGGACCGGATTGGGGATGATGGACGATCTGCTGAGCGAGTTCATCGCGGAGACGCGCGAAACACTGGAGGCACTCTCGGGCGAGATCATCGCCTGGGAGGCTGATCCGAGCGATCGCGCGCGCCTCGATTCGATCTTCCGCTTCGTCCACACGGTCAAGGGAAGCTGCGGATTCCTCGAGCTTCCCCGCTTCGAGCGGCTGAGCCACGCGGCGGAAGACGTGCTGTCCGAGCTGCGGACCGGCACCCGCGAGCCGGATCCGGTGCTGGTCAGCGCGGTGCTGTCGGTGATCGACCGGATCGCCGAGCTGACCGAAGCGCTCGATTCGGGCGACGTGGTTCCCGATGCCGACGACGCGCTGCTGATCGCGGCGCTGTCGCGCGAGGCGGTCGCCGCCGGGCCGACCCCGCAGGCGCCGAGCGTCGCCACGCCGGGCAACCGCGCGCCGGCGCGCAGCATCCGCGTGCCGCTGGAACTGCTCGACCGGATCATGAGCGGCGTGTCGGACATGGTGCTCGCGCGCAACGAGCTCTCGCGCCGGCTGCGCGAGATCGACGCCGAGGCCGAGGTGGGCGGCGCGTTCGAGCGGCTGTCGACGTGCGTCGCCGAGATGCGCGACGCGATCACCCGCACCCGCATGCAGCGGATCGAGAAATTATTCTCCGCTTTGCCGCGGACGGTGCGCGACACCGCGTCCGAGCTGGGCAAGACGGTCGACCTCGAGATCGACGGCGGCGACGTCGAGCTCGATCGCGAGATGATCGAGCTGATCCGCGACCCGCTGACCCATATGATCCGCAACTCGATCGACCATGGCCTGGAGGCGCCGGACGACCGTCGCCGCGCCGGCAAGACGGTCGCCGGGCGGCTGTCGGTCACCGCGCGCCAGTCGGGCAACCAGATCGTGATCGAGATCGCCGACGACGGGCGCGGGATCGACGAGGCCCGCGTCGTCGCCAAGGCGATCGCGAGCGGCGTGCTCACGCCCGAGGCGGCCGACGCGCTGCCGCCGGCCGCGCGCGCCCAGCTGATCTTCGCGCCCGGCGTCAGCACGGCCGACCAGGTGACCGCGATCTCGGGCCGCGGCGTCGGCATGGACGTGGTCAAGTCCAACATCGAGCGGATCGGCGGCACCATCGAGCTGGACAACCGGCCGCGTCACGGCCTGCGCACCGTGATCCGCGTGCCGCTGACGCTGACCATCATCGCCAGCCTGACCGTGTCGGCGGGCGGCCAGTCCTTCGCCATTCCGCGCGTCGCGATCGAGGAGATCGTGCATCTGTCGAGCGCGATGATCCGCATCGACACGATCGGCAGCGCCGGCATCGCGACCATTCGCGGCCGCGCGATGCCGCTCGTTCATCTCGAGACCGTGCTCGGCATGGGCGAGGTGGATCCGGCGCAGAACCGCACGATCGTCGTCGTCCGCGCCGCCGCCGGGCTGAGCTACGCGCTGTGCGTCGCGGCGGTGCACGACCATGAGGAGCTGGTGATCAAGCCGGCGTCGCCCGCGATCATGTCGGCGGGCGTCTATGCCGGCAAGTCGCTGCCCGACAGCGGGGTGCCGATGCTGCTGCTCGACGCCGCCGGCATCGCCGCGCGGGCCGGGGTCAAGCACGAGGATGAGGCGTCCGCGGTTGCCGAGGCGGAAATCGCGGAGGATCGGGTCGAGGCGATCTCGGGGCTGATGTTCCGCGACCTCGCCGGCGTGACCCGCGCGATCCGTCTCGCCGTCGTCGAGCGGCTCGAGGACGTCGCGGCCGAGCAGGTGCGCTTCACCGGGGGCCGCATGCGGGTCGCGATCGGCGACAGGCTGCTGCCGCTCGACGGCTTCGACGCGGCGACGCCCGGCGATACGATCAAGCTGTTGCGCCTGTCCGACGGAGCCGCCGAACTCGCCTATGCGATCGACGACGTGATCGACATCGTCGCGCTTCCGCCCGGCATGCAGCCCGCCGCGGCCCCGGGGCCGATCGCCGGCGTCGTGCTGATCGCGGGCGAGCAGGTCGAGCTGCTCGATCCGTTCTGGCTGTTCGCCGAGGCGGAGTCCGGGCCCGCGCCCGACGGCCGGCCGCTCTGCCTTCTCGACCGCGACGATCGCTGGACCCGCGAGATCCTGCGGCCGCTGGTCGAGGCGGCGGGCTACCGCGTCGGGTTCGTCGGCGAGATGGACGCGGCGAGCGCCGACGTGATCGTCGCGCAGGGCGAGGCGCCGGCCATGCCCGTCGCGCGGCCCGTCGTGCGGATCACGCCCGACCGGACGCTGGCGGGCGAGGACCAGGTCTACCGCTACGACCGCGTCGGCCTGCTCGCCGCGATCGAGCGCAAGGTGGCACGAGGCGCGTGATGGAAAAGCTCTATTTGATCGCCACCATCGCCGGTCAACCGGTCGCCATCCGCGCGGCGATGGTCGAATCGGTGGTCGATATCGGCCAGATCTCGCCGGTGCCGCTGGCGCCGCCCCACGTCGCCGGACTCGCGGCGCTGCGCTCCAAGGTGCTGACGGTGATCTGCTGCGAGCGCGCGCTCGGCCTCGCGCCGTCACCGCGCCGCGGCTCGCGCATCGTGGTCGTGGAGATCGACGGGCACAGCTATGGGCTGCTGGTCGGCACGATCGAGGATGCCCGCGTGATCGACGAGGCGCCGGAGCCGATCCGCGCGCGGCTCGATGCCGGCTGGGCGCGCGTGGCGATCGGCATGCTCGATTATGACGGCGAGCCGGTCCTCCTCGTCGATCCCGAGCAGATCGTCGCGGGTGGGGACGAAAGCCTCGCTGCCTGAATGCTTTAACTCGGTCTTGACCGTTGCGCGGCTAGAGGTGGGAACCGCTCAGTAACAGGGTCGAGTAAAGTCATGAAAACCTGCCTCGTCGTCGACGATTCGAAGGTCATCCGCAAGGTCGCGCGCCACATCCTCGAGACGCTCGACTTCTCGGTCGCGGAGGCCGGGGACGGTCAGGACGCACTCACCCAGGTGAAATCGAGCACGCCCGACGTGGTGCTGCTCGACTGGAACATGCCCGTCATGAGCGGGATGGAGTTCCTGAAGGCGCTGGGCGACGCGGGGCTGTCGCGCCGCCCGAAAGTGGTCTTCTGCACGACCGAGAACGGCATCGGGCACATCAAGGCCGCGATCGAAGCCGGCGCGGACGAATATGTGATGAAGCCGTTCGACCGCGATACGCTCGCCAGCAAGCTGCAGATCGTCGGCCTGGCCTGAGCGACACCGCCGAATGCCGACCCGGACCGCCTCGCCGCCGAAGAGCCCGGAGCTGCGCCCCGCGCGGCCGATCCGGCTGCTCATCGTCGACGATTCGGCGGTCGCGCGGGCGGTGTTCGCGCGGATCATCGGCACGCGCCCGGAGTTCGAGATCGCGGCCTGCGTCTCGGGCGCGGACGCGGCACTGGCGTTCCTGCGCAACGCACAGGTCGACATCATCCTGCTCGACATCGAGATGCCGGGCCTCGACGGGCTGACCGCGCTGCCGAGCCTGATCGAGGCGAGCCGCGGCGCCCGCGTGCTGATCGTCTCGTCGTCGGCGGAGGAGGGGGCGGTCGCCACCATCCGGGCCCTGACCCTGGGCGCGGCCGATACGCTGGCGAAGCCCGGATCGAGCGCGTTCGGCGGCCAGTTCGCGAGCGTGCTGACCGAGAAGCTGCGCCGGCTGGGCCATGCCCGCGAACTGGCCCCGGGCGAGCGGGCGATGCCGCGCGCGCATGCCGAGCTGACGCTGCGGCCGCAGACCGAGGGCCGGGTCGCCTGCGTCGCGATCGGGGCGTCGACGGGCGGACTGCACGCCTTGTCGGACCTGCTCCGCGCGCTGCCGGCGGACTTTTCGGCGCCGATCCTGATCACCCAGCACCTGCCGCCCAGCTTCATGGGCTTCTTCGCGGCACAGATCGAGGAAATGGCGGGCCGCCGGACGCAGGTGGCGCGCGAGGGCATGCGGCTGGTGCGCGGGCACATCCTGGTCGCGCCGGGGGAGGGACATCTGGGGATCGACATGGCTTCGGGAACGCCACGGGTGCGCATCACCGACGAACGGGTGGACTCCGGCTGCATGCCGTCGGTCGACCCGATGCTCGCCTCGGTGGCGTCGGTGTTCGGCTGCGGCGCGGTGGGCGTCGTGCTGTCGGGGATGGGACGCGACGGGCTGCGCGGCGCGGGCCATCTCGCCGCGGCCGGCGCGGACGTGATCGTGCAGACCCGCGAGACGTCGGTCGTCTGGGGGATGCCGGGCGCGGTCGCCTGCGCAGGCCTTGCCAGCGCCGTGCTGCCGCCCGCCCAGATCGCCAGCCTGATCGCCGGGCGCGATCGGGGGGCGGCGTGACCAGCGACAAGGCCGCGCTCGGCTATCTCGCTGGACTTCTCGAAGCGCGCACCGGGCAACAGATCGGGCCCAATCGGCTGTGGCGCGTCGAGACCGTGCTCAAGTCGCTGGTCCGGGCCCGCGGGCTCGGTTCGCTGACCGACTTGGTGACATTGCTGATGGGCGGGCGCGATCCCGCACTTGCGGAGGACGTCGTGACCGCATTGCTCAACAACGAGACCTTCTTCTTCCGCGACGCGCTCGCCTTCGAGCAGCTCCAGTCGGGCGCGCTCGAGCATCTCCGGCAGGCGCGCGCCTCGACGCGGCGGCTGAGCCTCTGGTCGGCCGGCTGCTCGACCGGGCAGGAGGCCTATTCGCTGGCGATGATGTTCGCCGACACGCCGGCGCGGTGGGAAGGCTGGACCATCGACATCATCGCGACCGACGTGTGCGCCGCCGCGATCGAACGGGCCCGCGAAGGCGTCTACAGCCAGTTCGAGATCCAGCGCGGGCTGCCGGTCAAGGCGATGCTCACCTGGTTCGAGCAGCACCGCGACGAGTGGCGGGTGCGCCCGGCACTCGCCGCCAAGGTCCGCTTCAAGCGCCATCACCTGATCGAAGAGCCGATGAACGGACGCTATGACGTCGTGCTCTGTCGCAACGTGCTGCTCTATTTCAGCCCGGAGAACCGGCGCGCCGCGTTCCAGCGGGTCGCGGCGGCGATCGCCCCCGACGGCTATCTGATGCTCGGTGCCGGCGAGACGGTGATCGGGCAGACCGACGCCTTTGCCTCCGATCCCGAGCTGCGCGGGCTCTATCGCCCGATCGCCGCGCGCGCCCGCAAGGCGGCCTGACCGCGATCGGGGCTTGCCGCCCGACCCGGGGCCGCTAAGGGCCTGAACATGCCTGCCCCGACCGCCCGCTTCGGGCCGCGCGACATCGCCGTCGCGGTGGTCATGAACCTGCTCTGGGCGCTCAACATCATCGCCGTCAAAATGGCCGTCGATGCGATCTCGCCGATGACGGCGGCGCTGATGCGGCAGGCGATCGTGCTGATCGTCTGCGGCTCGTGGCTGCGGATCATGCCGGGCCGGATGCGCGAGCTGCTCGGGCTGGGCGTGCTGACCGGCGGGCTGTTCTTCATCGCGACCAACCTGTCGCTCGCGGTCGCCACCAACGTCAGCGCGCTCGCCATCGCCGGCCAGCTCGGCGTGCCGTTCTCGATGCTGCTCGCGGTCGTCGTGCTCGGCGAGAAGATCCACCGCTACCGCATCGCCGGAGGCGCGCTGTCGCTGCTGGGGGTCGGCATCCTCGTGTTCGATCCGCGCGTCGCGGGCGAGATCCCGGGCATCCTGCTGACGGCGGTGGCGAGCCTGATCTGGGCCTGCTCGTCGCTGATCCAGCGCAACCTGCGCGGCGTCCCGGTGATGACGATCTATGCCTGGATCGGCCTGATCGGCACGCTCACGCTCGCGCCGGTCGCGTTGATTGCCGAGCCGAACGCGGTGGCAGAAATCCCGCACATCCCGCTCAAGTCGCTCGCCTGGGTCGCCTTCTCGGCGATCGGGTCGACCGTGATCGGGCATGGATCGATGTCGTGGCTGCTCCAGCGCCATCCGGTCTCGGCGGTCGCGCCGCTGACGCTCGCGTCGCCGGTGCTGTCCGTCGTCTTCGCGTCGTTGTTTTTCGACACGCCCTTGACGCCGATGATGATTCTGGGCGGGATCGTCGCCCTGACCGGGGTCGCCATCGTGACGCTTCGTTCGGCGCGGGCGGGGGAGAGACGCAGTTGACCGAGTTCATCGATACGCCATCGCCCAATTTCGACGAGCGCAGTTTTCCCGTCAGCATGATCGTGCTCCATTATACGGGCATGAAGGACGCGGCCGAGGCCATCGCCCGGCTCGCCGACCCCGCGGCGAAAGTCTCCTGCCACTATCTGGTCACCGAGGACGGGCAGATCGTCCGCATGGTCGACGAGGCCAAGCGCGCCTGGCATGCCGGCCGCTCGCACTGGCGCGGGATCACCGACATCAACAGCGCCTCGGTGGGCATCGAGATCGTCAATCCCGGCCACGAATTCGGCTATCGGCCGTTCCCGGACCCGCAGATCGAGGCGCTGATCCCGCTGGTCGCCGACATCAAGGACCGGCACGGCATCACCCGCGGCAATATCGTCGGCCATTCGGACATCGCGCCCGCGCGCAAGCAGGATCCGGGCGAGCTCTTCCCGTGGGCCCGGCTGGCGCGGCTGCGGCTGGCGCTGCCGCGGCCGACCAAGAACCTGATGGACCCCGGCTGGTCGGACGCGGGCTTCCTGCTCGCGCTCGAGCGCTTCGGCTATGACGTGACCGACCCGCTGGCCGCGACCGTGGCGTTCCAGCGCCGCTTCCGGCCCGAGCTGATCGACGGCACCGTCGACGCCGAATGCCGGGCGCTGCTGCTCGCGCTGCTGCTGCCGAGGCCGCAGGGGGAGGATTGATCGAGAGCCCCTCCACCACGCCGCTTCGCGTCGCGGTCCCCCTCCCCGCCTGCGGCGGGGAGGAGCGAAGCAAGCTCCTCCCCATCAAAGATGGGGAGGGGGACCACCGCGCAGCGGTGGTGGAGGGGCCTCGCGATGCCGTCAGCAAACCCCTCCACCACGCCGCTTCGCGCCGCGGTCCCCCTCCCCGCCTTCGGCAGGGAGGAGCTTGTCGCTCGCATCTTGGGCCCAGTTGCGCTACACGCAGCTCGTCAGGGGATCGGGCGGCCGCGTCTCCGGCTTCGTGCCGGGGCCGAGGAAAGTCCGGGCTCCACGGATCGACGGTGCCGGGTAACGCCCGGCGGGGGCTTCGGCTCTCAGGGACAGTGCAACAGAGAGTAGGCAAGCGACCGCTTCGGCGACGCAAGCGTGAAAGGGTGCGGTAAGAGCGCACCGCGCGGCCGGCAACGGCAGCGGCATGGTAAACCCCACCGGGAGCAAGACCGAATAGGGGCGGCGCGCGGCTTCGTGCCGCAGGGCCCGATCCGGCCCAGTCGCCCGGGTTGGTTGCTGGAGGCCATCGGCAACGATGGCCCGAGAGGAATGGTCGCCACGCATCGCTTCGGCGGCGCGCACAGAACCCGGCTTACAGATCCCCTGACATCGAAAGCTCCTCCCTGCGCTCGCGCGGGGAGGGGGACCGCCGGCGCAGCCGGTGGTGGAGGGGCGATCTTCGGCATCGTGGCCCCTCCACCCCGCCGCTTCGCGTCGCGGTCCCCCTCCCCATTTCCGATGGGGAGGAGTTGGGCCGCCGTCCCGTCCGGCTCCGTAACGGCACGGAGGAACCCGTTTACCCTTCGTCGATTTGACTCTCCGCGGGGCGCTCCGATAAGCGGCCCTGCATACCTATGCGTGCCGTCCGAGCGCGCTGTCTTGTAGATTTATAGGGGAGGTTTCCTTGGCCCATCGCGCGCCCGCTTTCACGCTCGCCAATCAGGGCATCGACACCGACGCCGAGCTGCACTGGAACCTGACCACCGCGCCGCTGATCGAGCAGGCGGTCCGGCGCGGCGAGGGCGTCCTCGCCAAGGACGGCCCGCTGGTCGTCGCGACCGGCAAGCACACCGGCCGCTCGGCGAACGACAAGTTCATCGTCCGCGACGCCGAGACCGAGGCGACGGTGTGGTGGGGCAAGACCAACAAGGGCATGACCCCCGAACACTTCGCCGCGCTCAAGGCCGACTTCATGACGGCGCTGGGACAGAAGTCGACGCTGTTCGTGCAGGACCTGTTCGGCGGCTCGCAGCCCGAGCATCGCGTCCGCGTCCGCGTGATCAACGAGTTCGCCTGGCACAATCTGTTCATCCGCACCCTGCTCGTGCGTCCCGACGCGGCCGACCTGGCCGGCTTCGAGCCCGAATATACGATCATCGACCTGCCGAGCTTCCGCGCCGACCCGGCGCGTCACGGCACGCGGTCGGAGACCGTGATCGCGGTCAATTTCAGCGAGAAGCTGATCCTGATCGGCGGCACCGCCTATGCCGGCGAGATGAAGAAGTCGGTGTTCGGCATCCTCAATTACCTGCTGCCGGCCAAGGGCGTGATGCCGATGCATTGCTCGGCCAATATCGGCCCGGGCGGCGACACGGCGGTGTTCTTCGGCCTGTCGGGCACCGGCAAGACGACGCTGTCGGCCGACGCCAGCCGCACGCTGATCGGCGACGACGAGCATGGCTGGTCCGACACCGCGGTCTTCAACTTCGAGGGCGGCTGCTACGCCAAGATGATCCGCCTCTCGCCCGAGGCCGAGCCGGAGATCTACGCGACCACCAAGCGCTTCGGCACGGTGCTCGAGAACGTCGTCATCGACCCCGTCACGCGCGAGCTCGACTTCGACGACAACAGCCTCGCCGAGAACAGCCGCGGCGCTTACCCGATCGAGTTCATCCCGAACGCGTCGGAGAAGAATCTCGGGCCCGTGCCGCGCAACATGATCTTCCTGACGGCGGATGCCTATGGCGTGCTGCCGCCGATCGCGAAGCTCACGCCCGATCAGGCGATGTATCATTTCCTGTCGGGCTACACCGCGCGCGTGGCGGGGACCGAGATCGGCGTGACCGAGCCGGACGCGACCTTCTCGACCTGCTTCGGCGCGCCGTTCATGCCGCGTCACCCGTCGGTCTATGGCAATCTGCTGAAGGAGCGGATCGCCAAGGGCGGCGTCGACTGCTGGCTGGTCAACACCGGCTGGACCGGCGGCAAATATGGCGTCGGCCAGCGCATGCCGATCAAGGCCACCCGCGCGCTGCTCAACGCCGCGCTCGACGGGTCGCTCAACGACGCGGAGTTCCGGGTCGACCCGAATTTCGGCTTCAAGGTGCCGGTCGCGGTGCCGGGCGTCGACAGCGCCATCCTCGACCCGCGCTCGACCTGGCCGGACGCCGCCGACTATGACGCCACGGCGCGCAAGCTGGTCGGCCAGTTCATCGAGAATTTCGCGCAGTTCGAGGACCATGTCGACGAAGCGGTGCGCCAGTCCGCGCCCAAGGCGGCCTGAGGCGATGCGTTACCGCCAGCTCGGGTCGAGCGACCTCCGGGTGTCGGAGATCTCGCTCGGCTCGTGGCTGACCTATGGCGTCGGGGTCGGCTCGGACCAGGCGGCGAGTTGCGTCCGGCGCGCGCTCGACGTCGGCATCAACTTCATCGACACGGCGAACGCCTATGGGCGCGGCGCGGCCGAGAGCTTCCTCGGCGCCGTGCTCGCCGGCGTTCCCCGCGACAGCTACGTCATCGCGACCAAGCTGTTCTTTCCGATGTCGGACACGGATCGCGGGCTGTCGCGCGCGCAGGTGGAGAAGCAGCTCGACGCGTCGCTCAGGCGGCTGCGCGTCGACACGATCGACCTTTATCAATGCCATCGCGCCGATCCGGACACGCCGATCGAGGAGACGATGCTGGCGCTCACCGACGCGGTGAAGGCGGGCAAGGTGCGCTACCTGGGCTTTTCGGAATGGCCGGCCGATGCCGTCCGCGCGAGCCTGGCCGTGCCGGGCGCGGAGAAGTTCGTCTCCAGCCAGCCGCAATATTCGATGCTGTGGCGCAAGCCCGAGCAGGAGATCATCCCGCTCAGCCGCGAGAACGGCATTTCGCAGATCGTCTGGTCGCCGCTCGCGCAGGGCGTGCTGACCGGCAAATACGATCCCGAGGCACCGCCCCCGGCGGGCACGCGCGCGACCAGCGACGAGATGGGCGGCTTCATCGGGCGACTGATGCAGAAGCCGGTGCTGGAAGCGGTGCAGCGACTGAAGCCGATCGCGGCGGAGGCGGGACTGAGCCTCGGCCAGTTCGCGCTCGCCTGGGTGCTGCGCGAACAGAACGTGGCTTCGGCGATCATCGGCGCGTCGCGGCCCGAGCAGGTCGAGGAGAATGCGGCGGCATCGGGCGCGACGGTCGACCCCGCGCTGTTCGCCGCGGCGGAGCGGATCCTGGACGAGGCGCTGGCGCCGGCGTGAGCGCTTCGCTCCTCCCCATCGCAGATGGGGAGGGGGACCGCCGGTGGTGGAGGGGGTCGGCGGCATCGCGGCCCCTCCACCACGTCGCTTCGCGCCGCGGTCCCCCTCCCCGCCTTCGGCAGGGAGGAGCGGAGAGCCAGGGGACCGCCGGCGGAGCCGGTGGTGGAGGGGCAGTTCCTCCGGCATCGCGTGCCCCTCCACCCCGTCGCTTCGCGCCGCGGTCCCCTCTCCATCTGCGATGGGGAGGAGCGGGGGTGATTCGATCCACGAGTCGCATTTACACCGCCAGCGCAGCGGCGTAGCAGCCGGCGCGAACGGAGGACGTGATGGGTTATCGGGTAGCTGTCGCCGGCGCGACCGGGAATGTCGGGCGCGAGATGCTGAACATCCTTGCCGAGCGGGAATTCCCGATCGACGAGATCGTCGCGCTCGCCTCGTCGCGCAGCCAGGGCGACGAGATCGAGTTCGGCGAGACCGGGCGGATGCTCAAGGTCCAGAATATCGACAATTTCGATCCCGCGGGCTGGGATATCGCGCTGTTCGCGATCGGGTCGGAAGCGACCAAGGCCCACGCGCCGCGCTTTGCCGCGGCGGGCTGCACGGTGATCGACAATTCGTCGCTCTACCGGATGGACCCCGATGTCCCGCTGATCGTGCCCGAGGTGAACCCGGAAGCGATCGACGGCTTCACCCGCCGCAACATCATCGCCAATCCCAATTGCTCGACCGCGCAGATGGTGGTCGCGCTGAAGCCGCTGCACGATTTCGCGAAGATCAAGCGCGTGGTGGTGTCGACCTACCAGTCGGTCTCCGGCGCGGGCAAGGCGGGGATGGACGAGCTGTTCGAGCAGAGCCGCAACATCTTCGTCGGCGACACGGTCGAGCCGAAGAAGTTCACCAAGCAGATCGCGTTCAACGTGATCCCGCATATCGACGCGTTCCTCGACGACGGCTCCACCAAGGAAGAGTGGAAGATGGTCGTCGAGACCAAGAAGATCCTCGATCCGAAGGTGAAGGTCGTCGCGACCTGCGTCCGCGTGCCGGTGTTCGTCGGCCATTCGGAAGCGATCAACATCGAGTTCGAGAACGAGATCTCGGCCGCCGATGCCCAGCGGATCCTGCGCGAGGCGCCCGGCGTGATGCTCGTCGACAAGCGCGAGGACGGCGGATACGTGACGCCGATCGAGTGCGTCGGCGAGTTCGCGACCTATATCAGCCGCGTCCGCGAGGACTCGACCGTCGACAACGGCCTGGTGCTGTGGTGCGTTTCCGACAATCTCCGCAAGGGCGCGGCGCTGAACGCCGTCCAGATCGCGGAACTGCTCGGGCGGCGGCACCTCAAAAAGGCGGCGTGACGCCGGCCCGGTGGAGGCGCGAGGATGACCAGGACCATGACCGGCGGATGCCAATGCGGGCACGTCCGCTACGAGGTGGCGGTCGAGAATGACGAGGCCTATCTCTGCCACTGCCGCATGTGCCAGCGCGCCACAGGCGGGTTCGCGGCCGCGTTCAAGAGCGTCGTGCAGGCCAAGCTTCGATGGACCGGGTCCGAGCCGGACTGGTACCAGAGCTCGCCGATCGCCCGACGGCCCTTTTGCGCCCGATGCGGCACGCCGCTGGGCTTCGCTTATCTCGAGGGGCCCAATATGGACCTGACCGTCGGCAGCTTCGACGATCCGTCGGCGCTGACGCCGACCAGCCATTTCGGCGCGGAGTCGCTCCACGAGGCGTGGCTCGACACGCACGAGCTGCCGCGCATGCGCTCCGACGAATATGCGCCGCTGGTCGAGAAATGGGAGAAGGCCGGGGCACGCTCGGAATGAGCGTCGCGCACCACCGGTTCACCGCGCCCGACGGGATCGAGCTGGCCTGGCACGAACTGGGAGCGGGCCGGCCGATCGTCCTCATCCACGGGCTGTTCTCGAACGCCGACATGAACTGGATCCGGTTCGGCCACGCCGCCAAGGTGGCCGCGCTCGGCTACCGCGTGATCATGCCCGACCTGCGCGCGCACGGGGACAGCGGCGCGCCGCACGACCCGGCGCATTATCCGCCCGACGTGCTGGCCGAGGACGGCTTCGCGCTGATCGCCCATCTGGGGCTCGTCGACTATGACCTGGGCGGCTATTCGCTCGGCGCGCGGACGACGATGCGCATGCTCGCGCGTGGCGCGGCTCCCAAGCGGGCGATCCTGTCGGGCATGGGGCTGCGCGGGCTGCTCGGCACGTCGAGCCGCGCCGATCATTTCCGCCATATCCTGACCAATCTCGGCAGCTTCGCGCGCGGCACGCCGGAATGGAATGCCGAGGCGTTCCTGAAGACGACGAAGGGCGATCCCAAGGCGCTCTTGTGCCTGATCGACACGTTCACCGACACGCCGGCCGACGTGCTGTCGGCCCTCGACATGCCCGTGCTGGTGCTCTGCGGCGCCGACGACCGCGACAATGGCTCGGCGCCCGAGCTCGCGGCGGCGATCCCGCGCGCGACCCTGGTCGAAGTGCCGGGCGGGCACATGTCCGCGGTGGTGAAGCCCGAGCTCGGCGACGCGCTCGCGGCGTGGCTGGGGCCGGCGTCGGGTTAGGGAGGGGGAGGGCCCCTCCACCACCGCTTCGCGGCGGTCCCCCTCCCCATCTTTGATGGGGAGGAGCTTTCTCTCGCTCCTCCCTGCCGCGCAGCCGGTGGTGGCGGGGGCGGCTTGCCAAGCCGGCCTGCGCTGGGGCAGGTGATCCGCACTCAGAGGAGACGGACAAGCCCATGAAACCCAAGATTTCCGCCTTCGCGCTCGCCGTGGCCCTCGCCGGCGGATCGGCGGTCGCGGCGCCCAAGCCCGCACCCGCCAAGGCGCCGACGCCCACGGCCGCGGAGGCCGACGCCTTCGTCGCCAATGCCGAGAAGGAACTCGCGACCTTCGGCATCGAGGCGGCCCGCGTCGCCTGGATCAACAACACCTACATCACCGACGACACCGACGCGCTGTCGGCCAAGTACGGCACGATCGGCACCGAGATGTCGGTCCGCCTCGCCAAGGATGCGGCACGCTTCCAGAACGTGCCGGGGCTGTCGTTCGACACCAGGCGCAAGCTCGACACGCTGCGCGGCGGGATCGTGCTGCCGGCGCCGACGACGGCGGGCGCGGCGGCCGAGCTGAGCGAGATCGCGACCCGGCTGAACTCGAGCTACGGCAAGGGCAAGGGCACGCTCAAGGGCCAGCCGATCAGCGGCAACGACATCGAAGCCGCGATGGGCAGCAACCGCAATCCGGACGAGCTGAAGGAGATGTGGGCGAGCTGGCACGACAATGTCGGCAAGCCGATGCGCGGCGACTATGCGCGCATGGTCGCGATCGCGAACCAGGGCGCCAAGGAGCTCGGCTATCCGGACGTCGGCGCGATGTGGCGCTCGCAATATGACATGTCCCCGGCCGAGTTCGCCAAGCTGACGGACAAGCTTTGGAGCGAGGTGAAGCCGCTCTACGACGAGCTGCACTGCTATACCCGCGCCAAGCTCAACGAGAAATATGGCGATTCCGTCCAGCCGAAGAGCGGCCCGATCCGCGCCGACCTGCTGGGCAATATGTGGGCGCAGGAATGGGGCAATATCTACGACGTCGTCGCGCCCAAGGGTGCCGGCGAACTCGGCTACGATATCGGCGCGCTCCTGAAGGCCAAGCAGTATGACCATCTGAAGATGGTCAAGACCGGCGAGGGCTTCTTCTCGTCGCTCGGCTTCGCGCCCTTGCCGGAGAGCTTCTGGCAGCGCTCGATGTTCCTGAAGCCGGCGGATCGCGAGGTGGTGTGCCACGCCTCGGCCTGGGACGTGGACAACAAGGACGACCTGCGCATCAAGATGTGCATCAAGGTCGATTCCGACGACTTCGTGACGATCCACCACGAGCTCGGGCACAATTACTATCAGCGCGCCTACAACAAACAGCCCTATCTCTACCTCAACGGCGCGAACGACGGCTTCCACGAGGCCGTCGGCGACACCGTCGCGCTGTCGATCACGCCCGACTATCTGGTGCAGATCGGCCTGCTCGACCAGGCGCAGGTGCCGAGTGCGGACAAGGACATCGGCCTGCTGCTCCGCCAGGCGATGGACAAGGTCGCGTTCCTGCCGTTCGGGCTGCTGGTCGACAAATGGCGCTGGGGCGTGTTCTCGGGCCAGATCCGGCCCGACGGCTACAACGCCGCGTGGACCGCGCTGCGCCGCCAGTATCAGGGGATCGTGCCGCCGGTCGAGCGCGACGACGCGACCGCGTTCGATCCGGGCGGCAAGTATCACGTGCCGGGGAACACCCCCTATACGCGCTACTTCCTCGCGCGGCTGCTGCAGTTCCAGTTCTACAAGGCGGCGTGCGACCAGGCCGGCTGGACCGGGCCGCTCCACCGCTGCTCCTTCTACGGCAACCGCCAGGTCGGCGAGAAGCTGAACGCGATGCTGGCGATGGGCGCGTCGAAGCCCTGGCCCGACGCGCTCGAGGCGTTCACCGGCTCGCGCGAGATGTCGGGCGCGGCGATGGTCGCGTATTTCCAGCCGCTGATGAGCTGGCTCAAGGAGCAGAACAAGGGCCGCGCCTGCGGCTGGTGAGGTCTTCCGGCTCCTCCCCATCGCAGATGGGGAGGGGGACCGCCGGCGGAGCCGGTGGTGGAGGGGCTTGTCGCGGCTCCGATCGCCCCTCCACCACGACGCTTCGCGTCGCGGTCCCCCTCCCCGCCTTCGGCAGGGAGGAGCGAAGAGCTAGCTCCTCCCCATCGCAGATGGGGAGGGGGACCGCCGGCGGAGCCGGTGGTGGAGGGGCTTGTCGCGGCTCCGATCGCCCCACCACCACCGCGCTTCGCGCCGCGGTCCCCCACCCCACGCTTGCGTGGGGAGGAGCGTGAAGGGTTACGGCAGGCGTTCGGGGATCATGCTTTCGTCGGCGATCATTGCCTCGAACTGGGCGCTCGAATCCTGGCCGTCGACCTGGTGCGCGGCGACGGCCGGGTCCGATGCCATCGGCCCCTCCTCGACCGAATAGCGCTTCTTGCGGCCTGACAGGGCATAGAAGCCGATCGCGGCGATGCCGCCGATCATCGCCGCGGCAGCCCAGGGCCGCATCTGCGCCTCGAGCGCGAGACTCTGCTTGCGCACGAACATGTCGCGGTTGCTGTGCGTATCGCCGTCGCGGCGCGCGCTGAACAGATTGTCGGTGGCGCCGCGGCGCGGCGGCGTGTCGGTCGTCTGCGAGCTGAAGCCGATCATCTCCATCACCTTGTCGGTCATGCCCGGGGCGAGATTGCCGAGCTTCGAGACCAGATAGCCGCCGCCGCCGACCGTCAGCTCGCGCTTGCGGTTCTCGGCCGCGAACAGGATCGCCCGCGCGACGAGCTCGGGGTCGTAGACCATCGGCGGGATGCGCGCCGGCTCGCCGAGCTTGTTGCGCGCATGTTCGGGGTAAGGCGTGTCGATGCCGTTGGGCTTGATCAGCGTCACCGAGACGTTGGAGCCGTCGGCCTCCTGCTCCATGCGGAGCGCGTCGGTGAAGCCGCGCACCGCATGCTTCATCGCCGAATAGGTGCCCTGGTAGATCATCGCGCGCTCGGCGAGCACCGAGCCGATGTTGATCAGCGCGCCGCCGCGCTCGCGCAGCTCGCCGGCGGCGTAGAGCGAGGCCGCGACCAGCCCGAAATAGCCGACGTCGAACACGCGGCGATGCTCTTCCATGCTGGTCTCGTCGAGCTTGCCGTAGATCGCGACCGCCGCGTCGTTGACCCAGGTGTCGAACGGGCCGAATTCCTCGCGGCAGAACGCGCCGATGCGCTCGGCCGCGCGCTCCTCGGCGATGTCGACCGGGAAGACCCGTGCCTTGCCGCCGCGCACTTCGATCGCGTGCGCCGCTTCCTCGAGCGCCTCGGCGTTGCGGGCGACGAGCACGACCTTCGCACCCTGCTCCGCGGCGCGGCGGGCGGTCGCCAGCCCGATCCCGCTCGACGCGCCGGTGATGACGATGATCTGCTCCGCAAGCGGCTTCAATCGCACGGCCATGATAGTCCCTCTCGATGGTTCGGCGGGGGAACGCATGGGAATCATTTCTTCTCCTCCCTGCGCGACGCGCGGGGAGGGGGACCGCCGGGCGCGAGCCCGGTGGTGGAGGGGTGATCGGCGGCATCGCTGCCCCTCCACCACGTCGCTGCGCGCCGCGGTCCCCCTCCCCATCTGCGATGGGGAGGAGCTTGCTCGCTCCTCCCTGCGCAAAGCGCGGGGAGGGGGACCGCCGGGCGCGAGCCCGGGGGTGGAGGGGCCGCGAGCCTGGGGAGCTTTATCTGAAGGGCGGCTCGTTGAACGCGCGGAGCTTGCGGCTGTGGAGCTTGGCGCCTTCGCGGCGGAGCTCGGCGCAGGCCTCGATGCCGATCTGCATATGCTCGTTGATCGCGCGCTCGTAGAAACGATTGGCCTGGCCGGGCAGCTTCAGCTCGCCGTGGAGCGGCTTGTCCGACACGCAGAGCAGGGTCCCGTAGGGGATACGGAAGCGATAGCCCTGGGCGGCGATCGTCGCCGACTCCATGTCGACACCCACCGCGCGCGACTGGGAGAAGCGCAACGCCGAGCGGCTGTAGCGCAGCTCCCAATTGCGGTCGTCGGTGGTGACGATCGTGCCGGTGCGCAGGCGGCGCTTCAGCAGGTCGGCCGACTCGCCCGACACCGTCTCGGCCGCGCGGGCGAGCGCCTGCTGGACCTCGGCGATCGCGGGCACCGGGATCTCCGGCGGCAGCACGTCGTCGAGCACATGGTCGTCGCGCAGATAGGCGTGGGCGAGGACATAGTCGCCGATCCGCTGGCTCGGCCGCAGCCCGCCGCAATGGCCGATCATCAGCCAGGCCTCGGGACGCAGCACCGCGAGATGGTCGGTGATCGTCTTCGCGTTCGACGGCCCGACGCCGATGTTGACGAGGCTGATCCCCGACTTGTCGGCGGCGGTCAGGTGCCATGCGGGCATCTGGTGGCGGCGCCAGGCGAAATCGGCGACGGCGCGGTCCGGGTCGACCGTGTCGCGGGTCATGTAGAGGCCGCCCGGCCCCGACAGCGCGACGAAGCGCTCGTCCTCGCCGAGCGTCTTGCACGCCCATTGCACGAACTCGTCCACATAGCGGTGGTAGTTGGTGAACAGGATGTAGCGCTGCACATGCTCGGGCGGGGTGCCGGTATAGTGGCGCAGCCGCGCGAGCGAAAAGTCGGTGCGCAGGCCGTCGAACAGCGCCAGCGGGCGCGGCGTCTCGGGGTCGTCGCTCGGCAAGCCGTCGGCGATCTCGTCGCCGATATGGGCGAGTTCGGTCGCCGGGAAGAAGCGCGCGAGCTCGGCCGGGGCGACGCCCTCGAGCGCGAGGTCGTGGCCCGGATCGAGCACGTAGGGAAAGGGGATTTCCTGGCGGCTGCGGCCGACCTCGACGGTCACGCCATAGCCGTCGATCAGCAGCTCGAGCTGCTCGGCCAGATAGTCGGCGAAGAGGCGGGGGCGCGTGACCGTCGTCGCATAGACGCCGGGGGCGACGAGGCGGCCGAAGGCGCGGAGCGGGGCCGGAGTCGGCGCGCCGCCGCGATAGCGGAGCCGAAGCTCGGGATAGCAGAAGATGCCGGCGTCGCGATCCTCGCGCGAGGGGCGGGTGCCGTCGACGACGAAGGCGGAAATGGCGGCCTGCAACGCCTCGACGGCGTCGTCATAGATACGCGCGAGGCCATCGATCAGCGCGTCGGAAGTCTGGTCTGTCATGGCGAGCCATTAACGACCCGCCATGACAGCGACAAGTCAGTGCGTCGGCTTGCTCGTCGACGACGGGGCGTCGGACGTGTCGTTCTTGCTGCGGATGCCGTCGATCGTCTCGCTGATCTTGTCGCGATAGACGGTCGCCGCCGCCGCCGCGGCCACGCCGCCGACGATCGCCGCGGTCACGCCGGGATTGCTCTTCACCTTGTCGACACCGGTCTGGAACAGCTCGCTCGCCTTCTCGGTGACGCTCGCCTGGCCGGTGCCGGCACTCTTGGTGTCGCTGGGCTTGCTGGTCGTCATGACTAACCTCCGTTCTTGATCCAGGTTCGTCACGTCAACGGGCCGGGCGGGCGGACGTTCCCGAAACAATCGCCGCCCGGCCTCATATCGCCTCAAAGCTGGTCGAGCAGATACTCGGCCGAGCTGACGCGGAATTCGCCGCCTTCCTCGACGTTGAGCGCGGTCACCGTGCCGTCGTCGACCAGCATCGAGAAGCGCTGGCCGCGCGTGCCCATGCCGAACTTGCTGCCGTCCATCTCGAGGCCGACCGCCTTCACGAACGCGCCGTTGCCGTCGGCGAGCATCGTCACCTTGCCGTCGGCGCCGGCCGACTTGGCCCAGGCGGCGAGCACGAACGCGTCGTTGACCGCGGTGCAGGCGACCTCGTCGACGCCCTTCGCCTTCAGCTCGTCGATCTTGTCGACGAAGCCCGGCAGGTGGCGGGCCGAACAGGTCGGCGTGAACGCGCCGGGGACCGAGAAAAGCGCGACCTTGCGACCGGCGAAGAACGCGTCGGACTGCACCTGGTCGAGGCCCGACTCGGTCGGCTTGACGAAGGTGACGCTCGGCAGCTTGTCGCCCACCTGGATGGTCATGATGTAATCCTCCTGATCGCTGGCCCGATTCGGGCGGCGAGCTTGGTCGGCCGCACGGGCCGTCCCGTCAAGCGCACGTGCCGGTGCCGGGCCGATTGGGATTTGCGGACACCCCGCCTATATTGCGGGGATGACGGCGCCTTTCCTGTCCGGCCAATTGCTGCTCGCGCTTCCCGGCATCGGCGATGCGCGTTTCGAGCGGGCGGTGATCGCGATGTGCGCGCATACGAGCGAGGGCGCGCTCGGGATCGGCATCGGCCGGCTCGCGCCGCGGCTCGGCTTCCATGCGCTGCTCGAACAGTTCGACATCGCGCCCGGCGAGGCGCCCGACGTGCCGGTGCATCTCGGCGGGCCGGTCGAGCCGCAGCGCGGCTTCGTGCTGCATTCGCTCGACTGGGGCGGGCAGGACACGATCGACGTCGACGGCCGCTTCGCGCTCACCAACACGATCGACGTGCTGCGCGCGATCGCCGAGGGGCGCGGCCCGACGCGCTGGCTGGCGGCGCTCGGCTATGCCGGCTGGGCGGAGGGCCAGCTCGACGAGGAAATGACCCGCCACGGCTGGTTCACCACCGAAGCGACGCCGGCGCTGATCTTCGACACGCCGATCGAGGAGCGCTGGTCGGCCGGGTTCCGCAGCGCCGGCATCGATCCGCGCCTGCTCGCCCCGACCGCCGGGCTCGCCTGAGGCTCAGCCCCGGACGAGGAAGACCAGCGCGACCGACACTCCGATCGCGATCACGATCGCGCGCAGCGTCCGCGGCGCGACGACGCGCGCCAGCCGCCCGCCCAGCGTTCCGCCGGCAAGCGCCCCGACCGCCATCACCAGCGCCGCCGGCCAGTGGACGAGCGGCGAGGCGACGAACACCAGCCCGGCGGCGACGTTGGTCGCCAGCGACAGGGCCTGCTTGAGCGCGTTGAGGCGGGTGAGCGTGTCTTCGAGGGTGAGGCCGAGCACGGCGAGGAACATCACCCCCAGCCCGGCGCCGAAATAGCCGCCATAGACCGCGCCGAGCGCGACCGGCGGTATCGCCCAGCCGAGGCCGAGCGCGCCGCCATGGCGTCGCTGGAGCCGCGCGCGGATCGCGTCCTGCGTGCCGAGCAGCAGGCAGCCGCCGATCAGCAGCCAGGGCACCAGCGCGGCGAAGATCCGCTCGCTGCTGTTGAGGATCAGCAGGCCGCCGGCGATCCCGCCGAGGACGCCGAGCGGCAGCAGCCGCAGCAGCCGCGCACGCTGGCCGGCAAGGTCCGCGCGCTGGCCGATCACGCCGCCGACATAGCCCGGGAGCAGCGCGACGCTGTTGGTGACATTGGCCGCGAGCGGCGGCACGCCGGCGGCGACGAGGGCGGGGAAGGTGAGGATCGATCCGCCGCCCGCCAGCGCGTTCACCGCGCCCGCGACGAGCGCGGCGAGCGCGAGCAGGGCGAGTTCGAGCGGGGTCACGCCGGGGCTATTGGCGGGGGTGGTGGGGGTTGTCGAGGGGGGTGCCCCTCCACCACGACGCGTCGCGTCGCGGTCCCCCTCCCCACGCTTCGCGTAGGGAGGAGCGAAGGATAGCTCCTCCCCATCAAAGATGGGGAGGGGGACCGCCGGCGAAGCCGGTGGTGGAGGGGCTAGGCCGCGAGCCGCATGTCGAGCCGGTCCCAGATCTCGACGAGGGCGTCGGTGAGTTCGCGCATCATGTCGGCGCTGTGGCTGGGGCCGGGGGTGAAGCGCAGCCGCTCGGTGCCGCGGGGCACGGTCG
>JAESGM010000422.1_pt1 | contig 36039 bp, 29 predicted proteins | sample 9269721 | NCBI WGS metagenome assembly JAESGM01 (sample SAMN15720920, study PRJNA650825) | algae metagenome | isolation source: Komarekiella atlantica HA4396-MV6 and co-occurring heterotrophs from... | place: USA: Theobald House, Kauai, HI | collected 2009-07-29
TTCTTTATCTTGTGGAACATCAAAAGCTCTTTGGATTAGTCAAAACTAGGCGTAAGCGCCATCGAGAGATTGACGCTTACACTCAACAAATTTGGGCTTTACCTTCTTAAGTTGACACCAATGGGCACTGCCATGCCCCTACACCTGACGATGTAATGTTGTACCGCATCTGAATGGGAACCGCTATACCTGTCTTAATTACGAATTACGTAGCTTGCTTCTCGCCCTTGGCGAATATTACGAATTACGAATTATTATGATTCCCCGTGTTAGAGCGCCAGAATTACCACAAAATTACTCTTGGCTAAACACCGATAAACCCTTATCTCTGAAACAACTCAAGGGTAGAGTCGTCATCTTAGACTTTTGGACATACTGTTGTATCAACTGTTTGCATATTCTGCCAGACTTGAAATATTTAGAACAAAAATATAAAGATAGCCTGAGTGTTATTGGTGTCCATTCTGCCAAATTTGACAATGAAAAGGAAACCGAAAACATCCGCCAAGCTATTCTGCGCTACGACATCGAACATCCTGTTATAGTTGACAGCGGTTTCCGAGTTTGGCAAGAGTATACTGTGCGTGCTTGGCCGACGTTGATGATCATCGACCCAGAAGGTTACGTGATTGGCTCCATTTCTGGTGAAGGAAATCGTGATGCTTTAGAGCAACTAATTCAACAATTAATTGAGCAACACCAAAATAAGGGTACGATTAATTTTCAAGAACTCAGCTTGACTTTAGAAAAACAGCGTCAACCATTAATTACACCTCTAGCTTTTCCTGGTAAAGTTCTAGCTACTCCGGCGGGTTTGTTCATCGCTGACTCTGGACATCACCGCTTAGTTATGAGTAGCTTTGAGGACGAAATTTTGCATTTGATTGGTACTGGAAAATCTGGCTTAACCGATGGTACGTTTCACGAAGCGCAGTTTTTTGCACCGCAGGGAATGACATTTGATGTAGAAAATCAGATTCTCTACGTTGCTGATACGGAAAATCATGGTCTGCGGCGAGTTGACTTGAAGCGCCAGGTAGTGGAAACTATTGCGGGAACAGGTGAGCAAAGCCGTAATATTCGCCCTCATGGCGGTGCTGGTTTAGAAACTGCGCTGAATTCTCCTTGGGATTTAGTGAAAGTGGAGAATACGCTTTTCATTGCGATGGCGGGGCCTCATCAAGTTTGGGAAATGGATTTGGAAACTGGTGTTATCAAAACTTATGCTGGGACTGGTGCAGAAGCTTGCGTTGATGGTTCACTTACTGAATCTGCTTTTGCTCAACCCAGTGGTATCACCACTAATGGAAAGGAATTATATATTGCTGATAGTGAGGTTAGTTCAATTCGCGGTGTGGGATTGGTGGAACTGCGTCAAGTTAGAACAGTTTGCGGAAGTGGGGGTTTATTTGGCTTTGGTGATGTTGATGGACAAGGTGAAAATGTCCGATTGCAGCACTGTTTAGGAGTGGAATATGTTCAGAATTATTTATGGGTAGCAGATACTTACAATCACAAGATTAAATTAGTTAGTCCTAGTGGCAATTGTCAAACAGTTTTGGGCGATGGTTCTGCGGGTTTGCAAGATGGTCAAGGTAAAAATAGCCGCTTTTTTGAACCTTCGGGATTGAGTGTTGGGGGTTCACATTTGTATGTTGCTGATACAAATAATCACGCTATTCGTCGTGTAGATTTGAATACTTTTGAGGTGACAACGTTACAATTTCCTGGTTTGTGTGCGCCAGATGTTTGTATTCCACCTAATTTATAAAATGATTATTTCGCGCAAAGGCGCTAAGAAAAACTCTGTGTCTCTGCGTGAGATTTAAAAGAAAATGTTGTTTGGCAAGGCTTTAATATTAACTGTAAGTTCCAAATATCTCTATGAATACTATTCTCCACATCACTAAACGCCAACAATGGCAAGAAGCAAACATAATTGAGAAATATCGCGCTGAATCACTCGACTCTGAAGGGTTTATCCACTGTTCAAAGGCAACGCAAATAGTCAAAGTTGCAAATAGCTTCTTTCCTAAACAACAAGATTTAGTATTGCTGTTTATTGATTCTGATAAAGTCCAAGCTGAAATTCGTTATGAAGAAGCTGAGATAGGTGAATTATTTCCTCACGTTTATGGGGAATTGAATATTGATGCTGTGTATAAGGTGATTGATTTTGAAGCTGGTGAAGATGGGTTTTTTGTGTTGCCGCAAGAAGTTGTAGATTTAGGATAACGAACCGCAGAGGCGCGGAGGACGCGGAGGAGGAGAGATGGAGAGTAGAGGATTTAATGTGGATGAGTATGTTGAGCAGATGGCGTTGTTGTTGGATTTGCAGTTGAGGGATGAGTATCGTGATGGGGTGGTGGCAAATTTTGAGAGAATAAGAGCGATCGCACAATTAGTAAACTCTTTTCCCCTACCGGAGGAGGTTGAAGCTGCACCCGTGTTTGAACCATGAATGATGCTGTATCTATAGCTGCTGCTGTGCGGGAAGGTAAAGTTAGCGCGGTGGAAGTTACTAAATCTGCGTTAGCGCGAATAGCTGCGCGGGATGATGAACTTAACTGTTTTACGGCTGTGACTGCTGAGGCGGCTTTGACGGATGCAGCACGGATTGATAGGAAAGTTGCTCAAGGTAATAACGCTGGTGTGTTGGCTGGTGTACCTTTTGCGGTGAAGAATCTCTTCGATATTACTGGGTTAACAACTTTAGCAGGGTCAAAAATCAATGCAGAAAACCCAGCAGCTACTCAAGATGCAACAGCAATAGCAAAGCTGAAACAAGCTGGTGCTATATTAGTTGGCGCTTTAAATATGGATGAGTACGCTTATGGGTTTGTGACGGAAAATTCTCATTACGGTGCTACTCATAATCCTCATGATTTACAGCGAGTAGCTGGAGGTTCATCGGGTGGTGCTGCGGCGGCGGTGGCTGCTGGGTTGGTTCCGCTAACGCTGGGTTCGGATACTAATGGATCTATTCGCGTTCCGGCTGCTTTGTGTGGGGTTTTTGGTTTTAAGCCAACTTATGGGCGGTTGTCTCGTGCTGGGGTAGCGTTATTTTCTAGTAGTTTTGATCATATTGGGCCTTTTGCTCGTTCGGTACAGGATATCGCTACGGCTTTTGATGTGCTTCAGGGAAAAGACGATCGCGATCCAATTTGTACAAAACGTCCACATGTACAGACGTTACATGTAACGTCTCTACATCATGTAACGTCTGTACATCAAAATATTAGAATTGCGATCGCTGATGATTATTTTACCAAAGGTGCAGAACCCGAAGCATTAGCAGCAGTGCAAAAGGTAGCAGATGCTTTGGATGTAACTGAATACGTAACCATACCAGAAGCACACCGCGCTCGTGCAGCCGCTTTTGTGATTACAGCTAGCGAGGGTGCAAATCTACATTTAGACAAATTGCGAGTGCGTCCCCAGGATTTTGATCCAGCTACACGCGATCGCTTTTTAGCAGGGGCGTTAATCCCCAGTAGTTGGTATCTGCAAGCACAACGCTTTAGAAGATGGTATCGCGATCGCGTCCGCGAAGTTTTTCAAAATGTCGATGTGATCCTCGCGCCAACTACACCAATTTCCGCACCGCTAATTGGTCAACAAACGATGATTTTGGACGGGGAAGAAATTCTTGTCCGTCCACATTTAGGGTTATTTACTCAGCCATTATCTTTTATTGGCTTACCCGTTTTATCAGTGCCAATTCAGCAACAAAATGCTTTACCTTTGGGTGTGCAATTGATAGCAGCGCCGGATAATGAAGCGTTAATTTTACGGGTTGCGGCTGTGTTAGAGGCAAAAGGTGTAGTATCAGCACCAATAGTGTAGTTATAACAAATATGATATTTGAAAATTATGAGTTTGCTTGAAAGATTCAAAGTTGTTTTACTTGACATGAATGGCACTTTTATGTTTGGAGGCGATCGCTTCTCTGAAAGCGAGGACTATGCAAAAACCTATCATGCCATTGGAGGTCAAAAACTTACAGATTCTACAGTTAATAATGCTATTCAAGCCTGCTACAACACAATGGCAGTTTACTACGAAGATCTAGAGCGGTACAACTCTTTTCCGCAGATAGTAGACACCTTGCGAACATTTCCTCAAATTGCAGGTATAGAAGAACAAGACATTTTGTATCTCGCTCAAGTGATAGCATTACATGAACTTGGGAAAGTTCCGCCTGAGTATGCTGTTTTTTTAAAGAAACTTGCAACAACACACAAGCTAGGTTTGGTTGCAAATATCTGGGCAAAGAAACAACTTTGGTTAAAAGAACTAGATCAAGTGGGTGTTGGAGAGCTATTTGAAACAATGATTTTCTCTTCTGATTCATCAAGTATTAAACCATCACCAAAGCTATTTGAGGAAGCACTGAGAGCATTCAAAGTTGATAAATCGCAGGTAGTTTTTATTGGCGATAGCATAAAATTTGATATACAGGGTGCAAAAGCAGTTGGCTTGGCAACAATCTGGATTAAAGGTAAGCAAGAAGATAATAATGAGGCAGATATCGTGATTAACGATTTGTTAGATTTACAATCTGGAAGTATTAATAAATAGGCTCAGTTATAGTCCGTGAAAAGCTGGTGGATAAACAACTTTACCCTTATACTTTTCCTGATAGTTTTGTAGTGGTTTAACCATAAAGACATCTTCTGGAACCGGAAAGGGAGACTCGACTTGATAATCAACTGATGGTTTGAAGCCAAAGCGAGGATAGAAGTGGGGATGGCCAAGTACAATTACCATCGCTTCTCCTCTCGCATTTGCTCTTTCTAACCCTGCTTCTACCAATTTGCTACCAATTAAGAGCCTTTGAAACTGTGGATGAACAGCCAGAGGTGCTAAACCAAGTACCTGTAAAGTTTCTTCACCCACTAAATCGATGTAACTGAAAAGAATGTGACCTACTACAATACCTTCAACCTCTGCAATCAATGATAATTCTGAAATATAACGGTCAGAATAACGAATTTCCTCCACAAGTTTAGCTTCATTTTCCTGTCCAAAAGCTAATGTATTTACCTCAGCTATTGCTGGATAATCTAATAAAGTTTCACTACGAATATTCATGATTTCAGTATCAATTCCATAAAAATCCAGTTGGCTCGATATTCTAAAGGAATCTCTTGTTTTTCTAAATACGGTTCGATATTTTGAAAGCCAAATACACGATAAAGTGCTTGGGCTTCCTTTGCAAATGGAGCGCTGTCTAAACAAATCTTTGAGTAACCAATCAAAGAAGCTTCATTTATAATAGCTTCTAATAATGCTCGACCTATTCCTTTTCTCCGAAATTCTGGTTTTACATACATCCTTTTTATTTCACCAAAATCCTCACCAATCTTTCGCAAGCAAGCGCAGCCGGCTATTTGTTCCTCATATTGCCCTAAAAGCAAGCGTCCTGTCGGCGGTACAAATTGATGAAGTTGAGTCATGTATTGCTCTAAAAATGTATTAACATCAAAATCGATATTCAATTCACGGCTAAATATTAAGTTAGTCTCATTCAAATACTTCAAAAACAATTCGCCTATATGAGATTTATATTCTTCAATATCTACTGATATAATTTTGAGCAAAGTTTATGCCTCCGCTAAGTAATTCAAAATATACAGCGGTTCTCGTTTACGTGAGGTATACCCGTAGGAGCACAGCACTGCCGTGTCCCTACACCTGACGATGTAATGTTGTACCGCATCTGAATGGGAACCGCTATAGCGATCGCTTGACATTCAAGACTGTAGATAGGAAGTCAAAGATCATTAAAATGTCACTTTTCTTAACCAAAATAGAGTAGGGATACAACATTGTTATACCCCTATGCGCCCCAAACATATTTTATGTATGATAGATTATTTTACAATCTGAATAGCAGTTGCTTGGCTCTTTAACTGATCAATCACAGCAAAACGAATATCTCGTTTTTCAGCAATCAGTTTAATCCCCGGTTGTTGAAGATTTAAGAAATCTAATCCGTTTTCTTTACCAGTAATTAAGAAATCATTAATAGCGACTTTGTAAGTTTGTTTAGGGTTAAGAAGTTGACCGTTAATTAACCAGTTTCCTGAACTTGTTTCTTGGCTAACTTTGGCTGTTTGCAGATAACCACCAGAGCCTTTATTAGCTTGTCCTTGATCTAAAACTCTTTTCAACAACGCACCATTTATTTCTATCGCCGCAATTTTACCTCCAAAAGGCAGTATGCGAATTACATCGTACTGGGTAATCGGGCCTGGTGGAATTACATCATCAATGCGAATTGAACCGCCATTAAATACGGCTAAATCTGCATTTTGTACTTCCTTCAACATCGCCTCAGCAATTAACTCTGTCATTTTTGTAGATTTATTGCGGACGCTAGATTCTAAACCATCTAGAGCAACTGGCATTTTTACAACTTCTTGCTCAGGCTCAAAACCATTGGCGCGAAACGCCTGATAACCTCTTTCGAGCCATTCCTTGACTACCTTTGCAGTCTTGGGTTCTTCAGGAATCTTTTCGGTAATCGGTACAAGCTGGGAGTTAATCTGGAGATTGCGCTTTGTAGTGTCATAGCTCAATTTGTGAACGTACACTGTACGGGCATTTGCATCTGCTTTAAAAATTGGTGTAAAATCCCGACCCCGCCATTGTTGAATATTTTCGTGTTCGTGTCCACCGAGAATGATATCAATTTCTGGTACAGTTTCCGCTAATTTGTGATCATCTTCAATTGACAGATGGCTAATAGCAACCACAATATCAACTTTACTCTTGAGCGCCTGAACCTGCTGTTTAGCTGTTTCAATCGGATTAGTGAAACTGACATACTGAGGCTGATTACTATTAAGAGTCACACCAATTAATCCTACCCTGACTAAAGCACCGCGATCGCCTTTAACATTTAATACTAGCGATCTAGGAACTCCTGTAAAAGGCTGCCCCTTGTTATTTGATACATTACTGGAAACCCAACGAAAACGAGATTCTTGCAATCGTTGGTAAAATAAGTTCTCCGGCAAATCAAATTCATGATTACCAAAAGTTGCATAGTCCAATCCTAAAGCATTCATCACAGCTACTATCTGCTGACCTGCTAAGGGTGTACCGTTAACTTTGGCAGTTCCTAAAGCCGAAGGGCTAAAGAAATCGCCAGCTAGAACAGTGTAAGTGCGAGGGTTTTCCTTGTAAAGTTGTTGTCGTAGGGTAGCGACACGCGCCAAACCGCCACGAGTTCCCCCCTCGACAGGAGTAATTTCGTAAATATCATTGAGTTGCAGCAGGTTAAGATTAACGATTTCCGCAAGTACAGGAGTAGCGAAAGTAACGGTTGCTAATACCTGTAAAACTACGCTACATCCCTTCAAGATAAGTTTCATATTTAGCTTTGACTGGCTCGTACTATACGGAATTGATTTTAAGGGATACTGTCAATCAAAGCTAGCCTCAAAGTAAAAGTCGGCTTTGTTGGGTGCGGTGATTATTGTGGAAATTTAGATTTAATTATACTTGGAGATGATTAAACTCAAGGGACGAGACTAGCGATGCCTGCGGTGGGCTATTCAGCGTCGCACCATTCAACACAAAATCATCCTATTTTTTACTATTTGAGAGTAAGCGATCGCTTTACAATCACTATAATTCACCCTTGGAACTGGGATGTTGCAGTTCAGAGGTCGAAATTCCGAGTTCTGAGCACGAAATTCCGAGTTCTGAGCATGAAGTTTCAAGTTCTGAGCACGAAGTTTCAAGTTCTGAAGGTGAAAAGTGGAGTTCTGAGCCTCAACATTGGAGATTAGAGGTTTATCTCTCCTGTTTTCTTCTGATTAATCCCTGTTTTTAGCTTCTTTAACAAGTTTAAAAGTACTTGTCGCATTCTAGTTTAAGTTCTGTGTTAATAGTGTCAAAGAGGCGATCGCCTGTCACTTTTCCATGATCATTAGTGTTCTCTGGTGACAACCCAGCCAGCACACGACGTAGGGGCACGGCATTGCCATGCCCCTACAATGATTCAGAAAGGGATATCGAATAGGAATTCGTAATCATCAAGATTTTGCTGTGGATTGTCTGGATCTTCAGCCCACCTCTGAGGATTGTCTAGGATATATTGTCGGATGTGATCCAAGGATTTTTGATCCCGGCTAATGTGTTCGTAAAAGTTGCGTTGCCAGATTGATTGCCCTTTGGTGTGCCAAATAACATTAATGCTTTTGCTGACAGCGCTTTTATAGCTACCAATTACGGTTGAGATAGAACCGGGTACAGGTTTGCCAAATTGTTCTCTTGTAGGGGCACGGCATTGCCATGCCCCTACAGACGTGTTAGTAATTACCAATACCCCATGTAGATGATTAGGCATTACCACAAAAGTATCTAATTCAATGTGCGGAAAATGATCGGGAATTGCCTCCCAGCAGTTGAAGGCAATATGACCTAAATAATTTAATTGCATTTCGCCCTTGACCACGTTGCCAAATAAACACTGCCGCCCGTGTGTGCAAAGCGTAATAAAATAGGCTCCTAGTTGGGTATAGTCATATCTTTTTAGGCGAATCGAACGACGGTGGTGTATTCGCGGGTCGTAAGGCATTAATTTTTAAGTACGGTTATTTGTAAGTTGTGTTTATATTAACCTGGGGCACGGCATTGCCGTGCCCCTACATTGTTGTGCCCTTGAGAAAAATTGCACATCGCGCTAGTCTTCATTGACGTAACTGCACGCTGTAACATTAGGCGATGACAAATCAATCCTCCCCAAAAATTCCGTCTTGCACTTGGAATCGTCCCATCGGTTTAGGCTGGGATAAGCCTTATACCGTCCGCTACGCTAGTAATATTGATGATGGCCCTTGGCATGGTATGCCTCTAGGTGGCTTCGGTGCAGGTTGCATCGGTCGTTCTTCACGGGGAGACTTTAATCTGTGGCACATTGATGGCGGTGAACATATCTTCAAAAATATCCCCGCCTGTCAATTCAGTGTATTTGAGTCTCATGGTGCATCTTCCCAAGCCTACGCTTTGTGTACGCAAGCGCCTGATGATGGTATTCTGCAAGCTTGGCACTGGTATCCGACACTTCCCGGTACAGAGGGGACGGGCAATTATCATGCGCTATATCCCCGTAGCTGGTTTGTGTATGAAAATGTATTTCAAGCACAGTTAACTTGTGAACAGTTTTCCCCAGTTTGGGCAGGCAATTACCAAGAAACTAGTTACCCTGTGGCGGTGTTTCTCTGGAATGCTCATAACCCTACAGATGCACCTATTACTCTTAGCATTATGCTCACCTGGCAAAATATGGTGGGCTGGTTTACTAACGCTGTTAAATCCCCCCAAGTGCGGGTGCGCGATGATGGTAGTCCGGTTTACGAATACCAACCACGCTGGGGTGAAAGTCAAGGGAATTATAACCAGATTGTTGAAAATACACAACACTTTGGCTGTGTTTTCAGTCGGGTTGGTAGTGATGCTTTACAGGAAGGGGATGGAACGTGGTGTGTTGCTACGCCCAAACATCCGCAGGTGGAAGTATTTCATCACACTAGGTGGAATCCTGTGGGAATGGGTGATGATTTGTGGCAAAGTTTTGCTCAAGATGGCTCTTTGCCTAATTATCTAGATGCAAATCCAGCTGTAGAAGGTGAACAGTTAGGGGCTGCGATCGCAATTCGTTTTACTCTCCAACCAGGGGAAACTCTCGAAATCCCCTTCGTACTGGCTTGGGATTTACCGATCACAGAATTTGCCGCCGGGGTTAACTATTACCGCAGATATACAGACTTTTTTGGTAATGATGGTAATAATGCCTGGGCGATCGCATCTACTGCTCTACAAGAATATCAAAGTTGGCGATCGCAGATTCAAAACTGGCAACAACCCATTCTCGAACGGGAAGACTTACCTTCTTGGTTTAAGATGGCTCTATTTAATGAGCTTTACGACCTCACTAGCGGTGGTACTCTCTGGAGTGCTGCATCAGAACTTGACCCCATCGGTCAGTTTGCAGTATTAGAGTGCTTAGATTACCGCTGGTATGAAAGTTTAGATGTGCGATTGTATGGCTCTTTTGCCCTGCTGATGCTGTTTCCAGAATTAGAAAAATCGGTGATGCGGGCATTTGCACGAGCAATTCCCCAAGGTGATGATACTCCTCGAATAATTGGCTATTACTTGACAATCAAGGCAGAAAGTCCGATCGCAGTTCGCAAAGTTGCAGGTGCAACACCCCACGATTTGGGCGCACCCAATGAACACGTTTGGGAAAAAACTAACTACACCAGTTATCAAGATTGCAATTTATGGAAGGATTTAGGTAGTGATTTTGTATTGCAAGTATACCGAGATTTTCTGCTCACGGGTGCTGACGATGTGGAATTCTTAGCAGACTGCTGGGATGCAATTGTTCAAACTCTCGACTATTTGAAAACCTTTGACTTAGATGGCGATGGCATTCCCGAAAATTCTGGTGCGCCTGATCAAACTTTTGATGATTGGCGGTTACAGGGCGTAAGTGCTTATTGTGGTGGGTTGTGGTTAGCAGCGCTACAAGCAGCGATCGCCATCAGTGAAGTTTTATTAACGCACCGTAGAGGTAACACAGCGGAGTTGGCGGTACAAAAATCCACCTATGAAGCTTGGTTAGAACAATCTCGCCCAATCTACGACAAAAAACTCTGGAATGGTCAATATTACAAACTCGACAGCGAGAGTGGTTCCGATGTGGTAATGGCAGATCAGTTGTGCGGCCAATTCTACGCCCGACTCCTGGATTTACCAGATATTGTACCGAGCGATCGCGCTCTCTGTGCCTTGAAAACTGTTTATGATGCTTGCTTTGTGAAATTCTGCCAAGGTGAGTTTGGGGCTGCTAATGGTGTTCGTCCCGACGGTTCACCAGAAAACCCCAAAGCGACTCATCCCTTGGAAGTCTGGACGGGAATTAACTTTGGGCTTGCAGCTTTTCTAATGCAAATGGGAATGAAGGATGAAGCATTTAAGTTGACACAAGCTGTGGTCAAACAAATTTACGACAATGGGCTGCAATTTCGCACACCTGAAGCTATCACCGCTGCTGGTACTTTCCGTGCTAGTACTTACCTGCGAGCAATGGCAATTTGGGCAATTTACTTAACCATTAAGTAATAGCGCATCAACCAAGAGCATTTTAAATCTCAACAGTGGTCAGTTGTAATTACTACTAACCACTGCTGATGAATTTTTAGAGAGTAGAGGTTCTAGGCATTTGCTCACAACGCTCTTAAGCTTGACGGTTACGTTATTGGTGGATTCAATCGCTGGGTAATCTAACTTTAAATTTGCAACTTTAGATACAAATAGATGTACATAGATGTTTTAATATATGCGCTTCAAAATGTACCTGATGTTCATCTAACAAAGCAGAGATTACATCTGAGATTTTATTTTCCGGGTGTTTCCGGAAACGAAAGAAAATTTAAGTAATGGTAAGAGTTGAAAGATTTAGAACTCCAGACTACTGGTTAAAAAAATGCCAATATCACTAGAACCAACCCTAAAAATTCCTAATATTTCCCAGATTATGTTGACAATTGACAAATTTCAACTGGAAAAAATTGACTTGCAAGCAATCTCAACTTAAAAATTAGGACAATTTAAGAAATGAATACTGGATAAAGTATGAAATGTTTATTGACGACAAGAGTCCAAGGCAGATGACTAATACTTTGGTATAAACAGTAAACAGTTGGGGGATTTAAATCCGCCAGATAGCGCCTCGCACTAATCGGCTTTAGGTTATTAGTTTTCAGTTACAAGTACTCGCCCCCTAGTGGTTTTCCTTAAACCCAATTATCTTGATTGATAACTGTTTACCGTTTACTGATTACTGTTAAAAACACGGTTAATTGCGTTTTACAAAGGCTGTTGGAATGATGTAAAACCCAATCGGTCAGATATTTATCAACTTTTTTGCCCTCTAACTGCTCGCCTCACACAAGTTAAGAAGCTTACCCAAAAAACCGAAATTAAACCATGAACTCCTCTTCGTCATTAAGAGTTCAGGGAGGGCTGAAATATACAAGTAATCAGCAGTCTCCCACTCCGAAAGTTGCTATCCTCAAATTTTTGAGGTTAGTAATAGGGGATACAAGCCTAGAGTCAGAATTTAGCCAAGTTTGGGTTTTCTATGAGTTTCAACTTGGTGACGAATTGGCTAACTACAGTTTAGATGGGATTGAAAATAGTAGCAGTTTTCTTTACCTAAAACATCTTCCTAACCCAAAATCAAACAGTCTGGTAGCCATTCGGGCTGCACCAGTTGAATTCCAAAACAGGAACAAGCCTCGTTCAATAACTAAATTGTGGCGTCCTTATGCCCTTTTTCAACAGCAAAATTCATTAGATTGTAGCGCGGCGTGTTTGGCAACGGTTAGCCAATACTGGGACACCCACTTGAGCCTGGATAGCCTGTGGAACTTAGCGGAGGTAAAACGTATAGGTGCGTTTTTCCAGAGTTTAGCAGAAGCAGCCCAAACTTTAGGATATGAAGTGCTATCGGTAAGGGCGAGCTTGAGTAAGCTGGACTCATATTATAACCCTTGGATAGCTCATTGGCAAGAAACTCAGTTAGAGGCGATCGCGTATTGCGTGCTCACGCGATAGCTAAGCGATGGTTCTCGTACCCAGTGTTTGAAGCATTGCTTTAAAAGCACGGCGTCAATACCTACTGGACATCAGGAACTCATGAGCAATTAGCAGTTTTTATTACTACTTACCTCCATGACAAGTGCATCTGTGATTTTACTTTCATCATTGGATTAGGTTTAAGAAATAGACATAAATAATCTTTCATATTGTTTAGTTGGATACAAGCCATAAATTAGCTAAGTTTACACAGTTTAAATTGCTATATCTTTATTGGTTAAAACATCCACATTAAGATATTTTAATATATTTCCTGATCGCTAGATAAAAAACAAATATTAATACCATAAATTCATAAACTCAACTATTTATCATCTGTTATTATTGACTATTACTCATAAAATAATCAGATAAAGTTGCTGTGGTTTATCAAATATTTATAGCTATAAGCCTTGTCAAAAAAGGCTTTTTTGTATGCACAATACTTTTTTATGTATGATCTGTAAAAATATTTTTAGGACTTACGCAAAAACCCTCTTAAACTCTCATTTCTCCGTGACCTCAGCGCCTCTGTGGTACCCTTCGGGAAGCCACTTCTCTACGAGACGCTCCGCGAACGTGTCTACGATTTTCCGTAACCCATGCGTAAGTCCTGATTTTCAATAACTATGTTCAGTAATAGTTTTTCTAATGTTAACTATCTCTCTATCAAATTGAAGGGTGTTACACCTCATAGTTAATAACAAATTTTCTAGTATATTAAAGATAATCAAAGTTCCAAGTAATAGTAACCGAGGGGTAAGACCCCCCATAAATTTACAAAAATGGACAAAGTTAAAAGTTGCACAATACATAAGGAAGTTTTTAAATATGTTCAGTAGATTTGATTCATGAAGATGCTAAATTAGCAGATGAACTTAAGAGCAATAACATAGTATAAATACGAATAATGCTCTTAATTTTCAAACATAAATAATTTTTCTCTACTAGGCTAAAAAAGGTGCAGCTTTACCGGATTCTTAATCAGGAAGAAATCTTATATGCAGGTGGTCAATTAGAGAAAATTAACTGAACTAAAAGTTTGAAAGTTCAAATAGGACAAAACTGCATCTATTAAAAATCACACCGAGGTTTTGGTCTTGCCAGTGGCACGACAACACAAGAAGTAAATTTTTACCTTTCACTCACTAACAAACAAAAGCTACAGCCGAGAACCAACCAGCAGCAATGTCCTTGATTAATCGAGGTAAATCTGGGGAATTACGGTTGAGCAGCCAACAAACTTAATTAAAAACAGCAAGGCCACTAAATACTATGAATCAAAACGTTTCTGGCATTAGTAGCAACTTAGACAAGACAATGAAAAATCAACATTTTGATAAAGTAGTAGAAGCAATTCTTGCCGGAAAGTATTCCTGGGCGTGTGTTTTAATGCTGCGATTTGCTGGCTACAATCCTCTACATTACATTCCCTACCGCACATACAACAGATTGCTCAAAGAAAATACTCAAGCTAGTAGGTCAAATCAACAGCAAAATGAGAATATAAAAATAGTCAAACATTCTAATGATTCCAGGTCTGATAGTAATGTTTCACCAAGCTGCTTAAGCAAAATTAAAGATTTAGCTTATCTTGAAGTAGTTGGAAAGTAAAAAACAAAAATTCCTGGTGGCAGTCTAGATTCAGAATAATTTAGGTGAGGACATCATCTATAAATCAGCAATTGAAACTCAATACGCTTGGTGTTAGCGCCAAGTGTATTGACTTATGGAATTATTAAATTAATATTCTAGATAAAATGTAATTATTGTTACATATAACTACACAATTGCGTCATAGCCAACAAAGTATTATACATGAGCATGAGATGTAATAAATTTCATCAGCTATCTTCAAAAAGCTGCCAAAATGGCAAGTATATACTGATGAAATACTTTAAATTAAAAATAACAACTTAAACAAAAAGACAGAGGTACTTGGCAAACAAATTAATTTTCTACTTATGACTGTGAAATACATCAAACTGATTGCTAAAACACTCAGTATTTCATGGATTAGATAGCTTCTACACCAAAACCGACGATCTAACTGTTGCTGTTGGTGGTTCTTTTTCCGAGGAAGTCTGAGCAAATAAAACTTGGAGCGACTGCTTCCCAGAAGTCCGGGCGGAACTTCGTAAGTCAATCCATTTGTATGTCTTCCGTCGGTGGCAAACGGCAAAAGCATAGCTTGTAAAACTTCCTACAATAAGGGTTGTGTTGCTTGAGTTTAAAAAACTCACTTTTAGCACCAGCACTAAGAACGGAAATAGAAAAGTAACGGTTAAATTGTTGTTATGGCTTGTAGAATTTAAAGCTAATACACTTCTGTTTTGGCTAACGTAATCCTTGTCCTCCTAACCGGGATTATGTCTGCTTTGTAAATTGGCAATTTATATAACAACTACTGGAAGCTATTCAAATTTTATAGCTTCCAGCTTTTTAATAAAGATGGTATCAATTAGATGGTACATTATATTGCGATCGCCTACGTCCCGCCGTAAGCGATCGCACCCTTACTAAAATTTAAAAGTAATTCATCGATTAATTAAATTTACTAAAAATATAATAAATCCGTAGTACTATATTACAGGCATTAACTATCTTCAGCTATCTCTGATTGTTAGCGCTCCTAAATTTACAATCAGTGAGAACATACCGTGAGCCTAACTCTTTATTTCCTTCGTCATGGACAGACAGAATGCAGTCGTAGCAATTCTTTTTGTGGTTCTATAGATGCAGAACTTACTCCAGAAGGCTTGGAGATGGCAGAAGCTTTTGCCGCTGTATACAGTTCTATATCTTGGACAGCAATATTTTCTAGTCCTATGCGCCGAACTGTAGCGACAGCAAAACCCCTATGTGCAGCCATCGGGATGGAACCACAACTGAGGGATGGTTTAAAGGAAATTAACTATGGCCAGTGGGAAGGAAAAACGCCAGAAATAATTAGCCGTGAATATCATGATGATTATATTCGCTGGTCAGCCGACCCAGCTTGGTACGCTCCAACTGGTGGAGAAATGGCAGTAACAATTGCTGCTCGTGCTTTACAGGTAATTGAAGAAATTAAGCAGTCTTACAGCAGTGGCAATGTTTTAGTTGTTGCTCATAAGGCAACTATCAGAATTATTTTGTGTAGTTTGCTAGGAATTGATGTGGGACGCTTTCGGTTTCGTTTGGGATGCCCTGTTGGTTCAGTCAGTATTGTAGAATTTGGCTCACATGGCCCACTATTGAAGGCTTTGGCAGACCGCACTCATTTAGATGAGCGTTTGCGAAATTTACCAGGAACATAAGGTAAGAGTCAGCAGTAGAGACGCGATTCATCGCGTCTGTACAGGATTCAGGAGACACGATTCATCACGTCTGTACAGGATTCAGGAGACACGATTCATCGCGTCTTTACAGGATTCAGGAGACGCGATTCATCGCGTCTTTACAGGATTCAGTTATTCTTCCCCTGCTCTCCCTCACTCGTTGGCTCGGTATATTTGCAGAAAACGTTTATCCCAATTTTTAAAATATATAACACGACGATTGTAGCTCGTCGTAGACATCGCAGTTCTGAATGACTAGCTTGTAATGACCAACATCGCGACATTCATAAGCAACATCGTGATATTCATTGTTAACATCGCGATTTTTATTATCAATATCGCGACATTCATAAGCAACATCGCGATATTCATTGTTAACATCGCGATAGTGCTTATCAACACCGTGATATTCATCATTAACATCGCGACATTTGTTCTTAATATCACGATATTTGGGCTTATGCTTATGCGATCGCTAGCAATGCTTAAACAAAACTTATGAATGAATAACACGCACTAGTTGAAAAGCTGCCAGAACCTCAACTTCTTCAAGAAGTCGGGGATCTAAATCAACCTAGCTCATCCCGCGCTGCCCAAATTGCCTCGCGATACTCTCCAGCGCACTCCTCACCCGTCGCCTCGCGCCAAATGGCTTGAAATTGGCTACTCCCAAGGCAAATTCAGCACCTCGGCGTTATCGGAAATAATACCCAGTTCATTGCTGCTGTGCTGGTTTATTTGATGAGTAGCTTATTTGGATAATTCACGCAGAGACGCAGCGGAAAGTCTGAGCGGAGCGCAAAGTCTGATCAGAACTTTGTAAGAGAGGTTTCCTCCGAACAGAACTTTTCCAAGACAGAGACGCAGAGAGGAAGATTGAGTTTTGTTAATTCCTGCAAGTTGGTATGATTTGGGTTTGTGTGGCTTATCAATTTACTCAAATTATTACCGAATTGTTTCATGCTGCCAGTTATTGAAAACATTGTATTACGTCAAATGGCTTCGGGCGATCGCCTATACTTACAACTATACAAATTCATCGGCGCTCAACCCGGTAAAAAGGTTTACATTCAATCTAATCTACACGGTGCAGAGATTGCTGGTAATGCTGTTATTTACCAACTAATTGAGTTTTTGCTAACTCTAAATAATACTGATTTAACTGGAGAAATTTGGCTAGTTCCTGTTTGTAATCCAATGGGTACAAATGAACGCGCTCAGCATTTCTCTCCTGGGCGGTATTGTGTTTACGAAGCCAAAGACTGGAACCGGATATTTTGGGACTACGAAAAAGAAGCTAATGATTTAGTAGCTTTTACTAAATCTCAACTTGATATTGATAAAGAGGTCGTTCGACAAAATTATCTAACTCTAATTCAAGAAAAATTTGCCAAACTTATAGAAAAAATTAATTCTCCTATTAGCGTACCTTACACTGAAAAGTTTCGCTATCAATTACAATCTCTAAGTTTAGATGCGGACTACTTAATTGACTTACACAGTTCTACAAATCAAGCGTTAGACTACCTTTATTACTTCCGTAATCGAGAAGACAGTGCAAAATCCTTCTTGTTGGATTTCGGAATTTTACTTGATAAGTATGATGGGGATGCTTTTGATGAGGCGTTTATTAAACCTTGGTTAGCGCTAGAAGCTTCTTTTAAAGAGTTGGGTAGAGATCTTAGGTTTGATATAGAAGCTTGGACGCTTGAATTAGGAACAGGAATGCAAATGAATCCTGATTCAGTTTCTAAAGGTGTACGCGGTGTGAAAAACTATTTGGTGCAAAAAGGTGTATTGCAAATCCCTGATTACTCGCATGACACAAAAACCCATGAAATGACTTTTGCATCCAGCAGCAATAGGAAAAAATATTATGCGATCGCAGGTGGTATGATTCAATCCAGAATTGAATTAGGTAGCTTAGTAAAAGCTGGCGAAAGACTGTATCAAATTCTCAGTTTTAATAAAGAAGGTAAGTTACCAAGCGTAATTGATGTCTGTGCCCAAGATGACGGTTTGGTTTATGATGTTGCAACCAATCAAGCTGTGAATGAAGGCGAGTTTGTACTAGGCATTATTAGTTAGGTTTAACCTTTTTCTTTGTACGGGCAGTTCGTTCAAGTAAAGCCACTGCCTTGCGGGGGTTCCCCCCGTTGTGGCAAGTGGCGCGGGAAACCCGCCCACACGGCTGCCCTCGTCTTTGTGCCTCCGTGGTGACAAGAATTAATTAAACCACAAAGACACCAAGACACTAAGCACTGACTTCAGTCGCCTAAATAAATACCCATACCACGGGCGGTTTTAACCAAAGTACCATTGGGATCGACGGCGCTATATTGAGCGATCGCTTCTGTAATTGGTACACTTAATACTCGGCGATTTTGCCATGTTACCATGTGATCGTATTTACCATCTGCAATCAGATTAACCGCTGCAACACCAAACACAGTAGCAACTAATCTATCTAATGGTGAAGCGGTTCCACCGCGTTGAATGTGTCCTAAAACTGTGACTCGCGTTTCTACGCCAATATGTTGGATGATTTTATCGGCTAAGTATTCACCAATTCCACCGTATCGAGATTGACCTAAGCGATTTGTAATCGTTACATTTTCCCCATCTTGGGTACGAACTGCTTCCGAAACAATAATCAAACAATAGTTTTTGCCTTTTTCTTGGCGTTCTTTGATTTTGTGGCAAATGTGATCAACTGTGTAGGGGATTTCAGGAATTAAAATTACATTTGCTCCTCCCGCAATTCCCGCAGCTATTGCTATGTGTCCTGCATCACGCCCCATGACTTCTAAAATCATGACTCGGCTATGACTAGCAGCGGTAAAATGTAAACGATCTAAGGCTTCTGTGGCAATATTGACCGCTGTATCAAAACCGATAGCATGTTCAGTCACGCCAATATCGTTATCAATAGTTTTGGGAATACCAACTAGGTTAATACCGCCTTGTTGGGCTAAGCGGCGAAGAATTGCTAAACTACCGTCGCCGCCAATACCAATCAAAGCGTCTAACCCTAGTTCATGGTAGCCTGCGATGATTTCTGCTGAGCGATCGCATACACTTCCATCTGACATCGGAAAGGCAAAAGGATCGCCTTTATTAGTTGTACCTAACATTGTGCCACCCGCAGTTAATAGCGAGTCTACTTGATCAATTTCTAGCTTTGTGGCTTGCGGCGGATGTGCCATTAATCCTAGAGTAGCTTGACGAATTCCCAAAACCTCCCAGTCGTAGGTATTCACAGCACAATTTACTACAGCTCTAATGACAGCATTTAAGCCAGAACAATCTCCTCCACTAGTCAGAATTCCAATGCGTTTGCGTTCTCCCATACCTTTTTTTGACATTTTAATCCAAATATATTTAGTAGTAGATTAAACTTAAGCCAGGGTTAGTAGTAGATTAAACTCAGCAAAAGTTCTTTCTGTAAATGCCAAAGTAATTTTATGTTTGTTTTGTGTCTAAAAACAAAACAAAGTTGTCTCAGCTGTAAAATATAAGTGTAGAACCAGTAGTAGATTAAACGTAAGTAAAAAGCAATCCCCGAAAATATAGGGTGATTTTATGCTTGTTTCGTGTATAAGAAAAAACCAAGTTATCCCAACTGTAAAATATGAGGGTGGAGCCAAAGGTGACTAGTATTGATAATTACAACTTCTCTTTTTCAGGAGAAGTCACAATTCCCCAGGCTCCTCCTGAATTTAGATCAGGTTTTATCGGCATTATTGGGCGTCCTAATGTCGGTAAATCTACCTTAATGAATCAATTGGTAGGGCAAAAAATTGCGATCACATCACCGATAGCACAAACTACACGTAACCGTTTGCGCGGTATTTTAACTACACCAGAGGCGCAGTTAATTTTTGTAGATACACCAGGAATTCATAAACCCCATCATCAATTGGGAGAAGTTTTGGTACAAAATGCCAAAATTGCCATTGAATCTGTAGACGTAGTGTTGTTTGTAGTAGATGGCTCGGTAGCTTGTGGCGCAGGCGATCGCTATATTGCCGATTTGCTATGTCGCAGCAAAACACCGCTGATTGTCGGTATAAATAAAACTGATCAACAACCTCAAGATTCTCAACTTATAGATGAGACTTACGCTGAAATGGCTAAGTTTCATGAATGGGAAATTGTGAAATTTTCTGCAAAGACTAGTGCAGGATTGCCGCAACTTCAAAAATTATTAATTGGACATTTAGAAACCGGGCCGTTATACTATCCCCCTGACTTGGTAACTGATCAGCCAGAACGCTTCATTATGGGCGAATTAATCCGAGAACAAATCTTATTGTTGACTCGTGAGGAAGTGCCTCATTCAGTAGCGATCGCCATTGACCAAGTAGAAGAAACTCCCAGTATTACTCGTGTACTTGCAACTATAAATGTCGAACGTGATTCCCAAAAAGGAATACTAATTGGTAAAGGTGGATCGATGCTCAAAGCAATTGGTAGCGCAGCTCGTGAACAAATCCAAAAATTAATTGCTGGCAAGGTTTACCTAGAACTCTTTGTCAAAGTCCAGCCTAAATGGCGGCATTCTAGAGTAAGTTTAGCAGAGTTAGGCTACCGCGTGGAAGAATAGGAAAATTAAACAGTTGTTATTTGTTATTGGTCACTTGTCATTGGACAAATGACCAGTGACAAAGGATTAATAAAAATGTCTCCAAATACTGATTATCCTTTAAATTTGCCTGCTAATGCTCCCCCGTTGCGGGTGTTGATTGTCGAGGATGATCCGATGATGCAACTGGGACTAGAGCAATCGCTCATGGCCCATCCCCAATTAGAAATTGTTGGACAAGCAGAAGATGGCTATTTGGGAGTCCAAGCAGCACTGCGACTGAAGCCTGATTTAGTTGTGATGGATATTGGATTACCACGACTCGATGGGATTGCAGCGACACAGCAAATTAAGGCTGCACTACCGACAACTCATGTAGTGATGCTAACATCCCATACAACAGAGACAGAAATTATCGCTGCACTGTCTAGCGGTGCAGATGCATATTGTATCAAAGGTGCAAGTGTAGAAAGACTATTGAGTGCGATCGCCGCCGCCGTTGATGGAGCAGCCTATCTCGATCCTCAAATTGCTCGACGAGTAATTGATAATCTTAAACCGCCTTCACTTACTAGCAACGCTGCTAACTTGTCTGGGCGTGAATTAGAAGTATTGAAACTCATGGTAGACGGGTTGAGCAATCCAGAGATAGCCCAAAAACTCTATCTCAGTCCCAATACTGTTAAAACTCACGTTCGAGGGATTATGAACAAACTAGCAGTTGATGATCGCGTACAAGCAGCAGTTGTCGCGCTCCGTTCTGGTTTGGTTTGATCTGAGATCTTGCACTTCTCACAACAACCGCCTAGGAATGAATTCCAAGGCTAATAGCTAAAGTCGTCTAAAGACGACTGGTAAAGGGTTTTAGTCCATGTAAGCGTAGACTTGAATTACGAGCCGCTGCAATTTCTTACAGGACGGATGAGGGTGTTAATTGAAAATAGTGCAAGTTATCAGTTTGATTAAACTTGTGTACTCTTCTCAAACACATTTAAACAGTTGAGGGCGCACAGATGTGCATCCTCGCTAAAGCCGATTTATTTGTTGCAAAGTTTTTTGAAAATGATCCAGTTAAAAGAGATTTAAAAACTATTGGGGTCTAAATTAACAGGAAATAAAAAAATTTCCTTACCTGCTAACTTCGCTTGGTGATATAGCACAATTGCTTTTCCCAAGTAACAATATTTGATTGGAACCCACCCATCATTGTAAAAATAGACTGTCACTCGGCTCATTGCAGACTGTTCCATCGGCAGTGGAATGTGCCAGGACGAGTCCATAATTTGAACCTTACCTGTCGAGTCCATGCTTTGAACCTCACCTATATTAGGTATATTTACTCTGACTTATTTAGAGTAGTTCTCGCAACTATCATAAGTAATAAGTTATCTCATTCTTATGATTAAGCTGAACTTTTCCCCGTATAGATGTACTAAACACACGAAAAAGATTACGAGTTCATTAGCAATATTCAGCCTACTCTGTGTCTCCAGAAGCGATCGCATCTAATTTCTGTGCATCAAGTATCGTAATCTGACCACCCCGACTATAAGCAACTACTGAGTTAATACTTTTAATTAAACGCACGCATTCTTCATAAGTAATCCCGCTACTCCGAGCCATCCGGTAGTAAGATAATTTGACTTTTAAAGATGTACCTTGGGGACTTGATTTAGTTCCAAATTCGGTAGCAAAATATTGAATTAATCTAGCAAGACGAACAATAGCTCTTTCAGAAACTAATCCGTGAACTGTTTCATGAAGTAGCTGAATCCGAGTGTTAAAAATCATCAGCATCCGTAGGGCAATATCAGGATTCTGTTGAATAGCTTTTAATAAAGCATCACGCTGGATAGTGAGAATTTCACAATCAGATTCAGCGGTTACAGTCGCCGGAGAAATTCCATTGCCTAATAGAGCCGGTGCAGCAAAAATTTCACCAGCAGTCAAGGCGCGGAGAATAGTTTCTTTTCCTGTTGCTGCTGTTTTGGTAACTTGAATTGAGCCACTAACAACAGCATATAGCTTTGCTGGTAAGCGATCGCCTTCGTGCAAAATAATCTCCCCTTTAGGATGATGTTGCACCAAAGTGTGAGGTTGCAAACTTATTTGATCTGCTGTTTCTAAACCTGCAAACACGATAATTTGTGAAAGTTGTTCAAGGGATGCCTGCATAAGGCTAATTCGTAATTATGTTGCAAATGCTGGACGATGTTGAATCCAAGGTTTAGCCGCTTCAATCTGTGCCGCTAGGCTGATCAGAGTAGCTTCGGCGGCTGGTTTGCCAATTAGCTGCACACTAATGGGTAAACCATTACTATCAAAACCTACAGGAAGTGCGATCGCAGGTTGTCCAGTTGCATTAGTCGGCGGACAAGGAGCAATCCAGTGAATAATATTTTGAAATGTCTCTTCTAAACTTAGAGAAGCCCATTCTCCCACCCGAATCGGTGAATGTAAATAAACTGGCAAGACTAGCACATCTACAGTATCGAAAAACGCCACAATTTGCCGTGCCACTACCTGCATTTGGGAAACCGCCTGGAGGTACTCAGCAACCGAACCTGTTCGTGCCAAAAGCCAACGATTCATCGGCTGTAATATCTCAACTGGAATTCCTGATGCAGCTACCCCAGCTTGCCAAACGATTTGAAACGGTTCAACTAAACCGCTGAAATCTGGACATTTTGCCTCAACTTTATGGCCAAGTTGTTCTAATAACTGGACTGTTTGCAAAACACCTTGCTGACAGTTGGCATCAGCTTCACCTAAAGGAGGGATGCTAGTAGCAAAGGCAATTTGCAGAGTATTGGGTTTTTGCTGTGTGGCAGACAAAAATGATGATTCTGGATCTGGTAGCCAATAAGGATCTCCGGTAACGTAGCCAGATATTGCATCCAAAAGCGCAGCAGCATCAGCGACAGTACGAGCTATTGGCCCATTAGTAGCAATTCCGGCAAGGCGATCGCCTACAGGTGCTTTACTGACTCTTCCCCGTGATGGCTTAATTCCCACCAAACCACAACAAGCCGCAGGCCCCCGAATCGAACCACCACCATCAGAACCTTGAGCGATCGCACACAATCCAGCGGCTACGGCTGCGGCTGCACCGCCACTAGAACCACCGGGTGTGTATTCCAAATTCCACGGATTTCTGGCTGGGGGAAATCCCATCGGTTCACTGTAAGGAAGCGAACCTATTTCTGAAGTTGCAGTTTTACCGAGAATAGTAAACCCAGCTTGCTTAATCCGCTCTACAATCCCGTCATTATAGTTAGGGATATTGTTCAGTAATACTGGATTTCCGTAAGTACAAGGCACACCCGCTACAGCGTTAAGGTCTTTAATGGAAATCGGCACACCAAAAAATGGTGGTAGTTCTGAGGTAGTCGTGAGAGTTTCTGTTTTGGCTTTGGCATCTGCGATCGCCAATTCTGCCATCACCGTAAAATAACTTCCCAGTTGGGGATTTAAGCGCTCAATCCTTTCTAAATATATTTCCACCAACTCTAATGGCGACACTTCCCGGCGACGGATTAATTGTGCCAACTCTAATGCTGGGGTAAAAACTAAGTCAATTTCATTCATAAGTTAGCTAAATAGGTAGTTTTATCTTCCTCTACAACTTTGCAACTTAAATTGTTACTTTAGCAGGATTTCCGGGAACTATAAATCTATCGCTCCTGAGATTTATTAATTAGCTAGGATGCCTAGCTTCAACAGGCGTGGTTACGCTATAACCTCGCTGCATAGACATTTTAATTGTTCCGCATAAACTTTCAACAAATCCCCAAGGGATATTTATGGCTGACCTAGAAATGCTTGTCAATGAGCTACCAAAACTTGTTTATAGCTTAAAGCTAAATATTGGTACTTCTCATAAAATCATGGAAGAAATTATCCTGATAAATAGTGTTCAGGAACAGCTACGAAATATCAAAAAAGTGATTACTCAAGAAATAAGTTTTACCAAAACTATAAATACCACAGTTAGTACAATTCCTGGTTTAGCTTCAACCGCTTTGGTTATCCCTAATATTTCTTTGTCAGATGATTTTATTAATAGTCCAAGAGAATTTTTTACTGCAAAGTTTGGCAAATTAGAAACAGAAATATCATTAACTAATTTACAAACAAAAATTGATTCTTGGATTGAATGGGGTTATTTAATCCAGGCTATAGCCACAGATATATTAAGTGATTCTCGGTTAGTATCTCAACTGGATTCTCATATTAACTATTTAAGCTTATCCACTGAAATTCAAAATATCGATGAAAGCTTAAAGATTGATTTAGGCTTTGCTAATCCTAAACTTTTGCAACAGCAAATTAATAAAATAAGTTATGTTCAAGAGGAGTTATTACAAACACAACAAAAACTTGATTATATAGTTAATACTATTCAAAATAGCCAGAATATGTTAACAATATTGCTGGGAGTCTCATGTTTTTGTGGTAAATCTGGCTTTGCCTTAGAATGGTTGGATGATGATCATGAATTAATTATATCTAGTGAAGGTAATTTACAAGAGTTAACAGATATTCTCAATACTTGTGATTCTTTTAAAGAAAAGGTATCTAATTTAGTTCTACATAGTAATTCTTTAAAAGAACAGGCAGAAAAAGCGCTGATCAAGATTGAACAAAAAAATAGTAAAAAAACAGTTATTAATCCTCAACTAGAAAAATCAGCAGTTATAAATCTTCAATCAGAAGAAGTACCGAAGTTTTCAACACAAAAAATCATAAGTTTGACTTTAGTGATAGCTTCAAGTTTAGTAGTATTAAGTTTTGGTAGTCAGATAATCAATAACCAAAATCCACGACTTCAGCAGATGAATCTGATTTTCACTCAGGAAGAAAGTGCGTTCGCCAATTTTAAATCTGCTCAAAACCTTGGTATGGAGGCTGCTGCTCTAGTTCAAAATCCGCCTCATCCTCTTGCAGTTTGGCAACAAGCAGCAACTAAATGGCAACAGGCAATAGAATTATTACAAAGTATTCCTGAAGAAACAGCGATTTCTCTGCAAGCAAAGAAGCAACTGGACAGCTATCGTGTTAACTATAACGTCATCATTAAAAGACTCTTGACTGAAAAACAAGCAGTAGCAAACTTAGAATCAGCCCAAAAACTAGCAACAGAGGCTACTTTTTTTGTGCAAAATTCGCCTGATTCAGAGCAGCAAGCAAAAGACAAATTAGAGCAAGCAATCAATTTATTAGAAGCTATTCCAGAGGGTACATCTGTTTTTATCCAGGCTCAAGAGATGCTCCCTATTTATCAAACTAACTATGCAGGTATCGGTACTAAAATACAAAACTAAAAGACTGAATTTATTTATAAACAATAATCCAATACTCAGGCACTTTTAACAGAGCATAATCGAATTCACAAGATGATTTATAATCGATTGGAAATAAATATTGGCTAGAATAACTAAAATTAGGAACTACTAAAAGGCACTATTTATAGAGCCTATAGTTGCTAAAGGTGTAAAATAACACGATAAATTTATAAATTGATTCAGCTATGCAAACAGAATATCGGCAGCGTCGCGAGCAGTTAATGGCAAAAATTGGTAATGGTACTGCCATTTTCCGCAGTGCGCCAATGGCAGTAATGCACAACGATGTCGAATACGCTTATCGCCAAGATAGTGATTTTTTCTATCTGACTGGCTTTAACGAAGCGCAAGCCGTGGCGGTGTTAGCGCCGCACCATGCAGAACATCGGTTTGTGTTGTTTGTTCAACCGAAAGATCGAGAGAAGGAAGTTTGGAGTGGTTATCGCTGTGGGGTAGATGCAGCGAAGGAAATTTATGGTGCAGATGAAGCTTATCCAATTAGCGAACTGGATGAAAAATTGCCGCAGTATTTGGAAAAAGCCGATCGCATTTATTACCACTTAGGACGCGATCGCAGTTTTAATGACACAATTCTGTGGCATTATCAAAGTTTACTGCGGACTTATCCCAAGCGCGGCACAGGGCCAATTGCCATCGAAGATACGGGGCCAATACTCCACAGCATGAGACTTGTTAAAAGTGAAACCGAGTTGGAATTGATGCGTCAAGCTGCGGCGATCGCAACTGAAGCACACAATTACGCACTAGAAATTAGCGCACCCGGACGTTATGAGTATGAGATCCAGGCTGAAATGGAACGCATCTTTCGGCTACGGGGGGGAATGGGCCCAGCTTATCCTTCAATTGTGGCTTCCGGCGCGAATGCTTGCGTCCTTCACTACATCGAGAATGTGCGCCAGATGCAGGATGGGGAATTGCTCCTAATTGATGCAGGTTGTGCTTACGGTTATTACAACTCTGATATTACCCGGACATTTCCGGTAGGTGGTAAGTTTACACCAGAACAAAAAACATTGTATGAGATTGTTTTAGAAGCGCAAAAACAAGCGATCGCCCAAATACAACCAGGTAATCCCCACAAATTAGTTCACGATACAGCCGTGCGCGTCCTTACCGAAGGCTTAGTAGAGCTTGGCATCCTCAAAGGTGAAATTGACAAGTTAATAGAGGAAGAGAAATACAAGCCATATTATATGCACCGCACCAGTCATTGGTTAGGCTTAGATGTTCATGATGTCGGTGTTTACCAACATGGTGATGATAAACCGCAGATTTTACAACCTGGTCAAATTCTCACGGTGGAACCAGGACTTTATATTGTCCCAGATACTAAATTAGCAGAAGACCAACCAGAGACTAACCCGCGATGGATTGGTATTGGCATTCGTATTGAGGATGATGTGTTAGTTACACCTGGTGGACACGAGGTATTAACTGCCGGGGTTCCCAAAGCAGTGGATGAAGTGCAACGATAAAAACGCATAGAGGCAAAGGTTAAAGGGAAAAGCGCAAAGTCTGAGCGGAGGCTTCCTCCGATGGTCTGTTCACTGCCGAGAGGCGCAAAGCCTTGCGCCTCTCCCTTGTGTCCTCTGGACACAAGGCAACCGTTCTTTTAGAACGGTTGGGCAATAGACCCGCATAGCGATGGCTCCGCCAACGCCAAGGCGAACAGAACTTTGTAAGAGAGGGAAAAGGGGTAAACAGGTCGGCAAAAAAGCAGGCGTTAGCGCGTAGCCGGACGTTCGCGTTCATCGTCTCGTAGAGAAGTTCGGTTTTTACCTTTCCCTCTGAGCCTTCTTGATAAAAAAGTAGGGATGGTATCTACCATCCCCACGATAATTTAAAGTTAAACCTTAGCCGTGGATAGCAGGAGCCGTTAGAGCAACTGGTGCTGCTTCACCTGCTGCTAAATCTAGAGGGAAGTTGTGAGCATTACGTTCGTGCATTACTTCCATCCCTAAATTGGCACGGTTAATTACATCCGCCCAAGTGCTAATTACACGCCCTTGGGAGTCGATTACAGATTGGTTGAAGTTGAATCCATTCAGGTTAAATGCCATTGTGCTGATACCCAAAGCAGTAAACCAGATACCAATCACTGGCAAAGCTGCTAAAACAAAGTGCAGCCATCGGGAGTTTTGGAAGCTGACATATTGCCAGAAAAGCCGTCCCAGATAGCCATGAGCAGCTACTATATTGTAGGTTTCCTGTTCTTGACCAAACTTATAACCGTAGTTTGCGGATTCGATTTCGCTGGTTTCACGTACTAAGGTTGAAGTCACCAAGGAACCGTGCATCGCGGAAACTAAAGCACCACCAAATACACCAATTACACCCAACTGATGGAACGGATGCATCAAGATATTGTGTTCAGCTTGGAACACCAGCATAAAGTTGAAAGTTCCAGAGATACCTAGAGGCATACCATCAGAGAAGGAGCCTTGACCAATGGGGTAAATTAAGAATACTGCGGTAGCACTAGCCAGAGGTGCGCTATAAGCTACACAGATCCAAGGACGCATTCCTAGGCGGTAGCTCAACTCCCATTGGCGTCCCATGTAGCAAGCACAGCCAATCAAGAAGTGGAAGATGATTAGCTGGTAGGGGCCACCGTTGTAGAGCCACTCATCCAAGGAAGCAGCTTCCCAAATGGGGTAGAAGTGCAAACCGATCGCATTGGAAGAAGGAACAACCGCGCCAGAAATAATGTTGTTGCCATAGATTAAAGAACCTGCAACAGGCTCCCGAATACCATCGATATCTACGGGAGGCGCGGCGATAAAGGCGATGATGAAACAGGTGGTAGCGGTGAGCAGAGTGGGAATCATCAGCACACCAAACCAACCGATGTATAGACGGTTGTCAGTGCTAGTGATCCACTCACAGAAGCGCTCCCAGACATTGGCGCTAGAGCGTCTTTGTAAGGTTGTAGTCATAGTTTAAAATGATTTCGTTGATGATTTAAAATTGTTGTTTCTTTGGGAATCAACAACTGATAGCATGTTAAAAAAGTTGCTGAATCTTTGCAGTAACTAAAAGTTATTACAAGTTATAAGTTTAAGTTAGTTTTAGTAAGCAACATGTAGGCAAATGACTGTCGAAGAAGCCTTAGCCATTGTTGAAATCATTCTGGGAAAAACATCTCTAAATGACTTGCAAGAAGTTATTTTCCGACAGTCTTGGGAACATAAAACATATCCAGAAATTGCTGAAAAGTTTGGTTATGATGCTGACTACATCAAAATTGTAGGTTTTCGACTCTGGAAAATACTCTCTAAAGCAGTGGGTGAGAAAGTTACTAAAGATAACCTCCGCTCATCTTTAAGAAGATGGTCTTCTCGTCAACTCAACACCACTCCCCACTCCTTACGGGCTAAATGCCCCGCTACCGCTAACAGCAACCATTACTGTGATTGGGGTGAAGCCATTGATGTTTCTATTTTTTACGGACGTACCCAAGAAATTGCAACTTTAGAGCAATGGATTATCCAAGAACGTTGTCGGTTAGTAGCGCTATTGGGAATTGGTGGAATTGGTAAAACTTCTTTATCTGTGAAGTTGAGTGAGAAAATTCAGGAAAACTTTGAGTATGTTATTTGGCGATCGCTCCACAATGCCCCAACTATTGAATCGTTACTCATTAGCTTAATTCAAGTTCTTTCTCAGCACCAAGAAGGCGATTTACCTGAGTCTATAAGCGATAAAATTTTTCGCCTACTTACCCATTTACAAAAACATCGATGTCTCCTAATTCTCGATAATGCAGAGATAATTCTGACTAGCAGTGAGGGTCGAACAGGTCAATATCGCTCTGGCTATGAAGGGTACGGTGAACTTTTTAAGCGGATTGGCGAGTTTCGTCACCAAAGTTGTTTGGTTCTAACAAGTCGAGAAAAGCCTAAAGAGGTAGCAGTACTAGAAGGCGAAACATTGCCAGTTAGAACTATGCAATTATCAGGTTTATCAATTGCTGATGGGCAAGCAATTTTTAGTTGTAAAGGTAGTTTTACTGGTTCAATCTATGAATGGCAAATTTTAATTCAATCTTATGCAGGTAATCCCCTGGCGCTGAAGATCGTAGCAACAACCATTCGTGATTTATTTGACAGTAGTATTACAAACTTTCTTGCTGAGGGTGCTGTTGTATTCGGTGACATTCAAGATTTGCTAGAACAACAATTTCAACATTTGTCAGTTTTAGAAAAAAAAGTCATGTATTGGTTGGCAATCAATCGCGAACCTGTAACATTTAAAGAAATACAGGCTGATTTACTATTTGCTATCTCATCTTCTCAACTACTAGAAGTACTGGAGGCTTTAGAAAGGCGTAGTCTTATTGAGATAGGCAGTGGGTTATTTACGCTACAGCCTGTATTGATGGAGTACATGACTAGTTGTTTGATCCAACAGGTTTGTGTTGAAGTTGAAACTCAAAACATTTCCCTCTTCAAAACTCATGCACTGATTAAAGCTACTGCAAAAGACTATATTAAAGAGATTCAAATTTACCTGATTCTTAACCCTGTTATTAAACAGTTACTTTCGGTTTTTGGAACTGCAAATAGAATTGAAATGCAGTTAATGACCATTCTGTCATCACTGCGGAGACTGAAACCAATCGATACTGGATATGTAGGCGGTAATACAATCAATTTGTTCCGCCAACTGCAAGTGAATTTAAGCGATCGCAACTTTTCTAGTTTGACGATTTGGCAAGCTGATTTAAAGGGTGTTAACTTGCACCGGACAAACTTCGCCTACTCAGATTTAACAAAATCTACCTTTACTGCAAATCTAAGCTACACCTTTACACTGGCAGTTAGTCCAGATGGTAGCCTTCTGGCAATAGGGGATACTCTCGGTAAAATTTCTTTGTGGCAAACAACAGACGGACAGCAATGCTTAACCTGGGAAGCACACGCAGGTTGGGCGCGTTCTATTGTGTTTAGTGCTGATGGTCAAACCTTATTTAGTGGCAGCGATGACCAAACTGTTAAACAATGGGATCTTACAGGTCGATGCCTGCAAGTATTTAGCAGGATGCACACAGGCTTTGTTTGGTCTGTAGCTCAAGCTCGGCAACAAAATTTAAGTGGCAGTTATTCAGTCCTTGCCAGTGGTGGTATGGATCAAATGGTAAAAATCTGGGACATTCAGACAGGTGAGTGTTTGAAAACCCTGCAAGGACACACAGATTGGATCTGGTCAATCGCTCTCAGTAAAGACGGTCAAACTTTAGCCAGTGGCAGCGCTGACCATACGATCAAACTTTGGCATGTCAATACAGGAGAGTGCTTGAAAACTCTCCAAGGACACACGAGTATTGTTTGGTCTGTAGCATTTAGCGCAGATGACAAAATGTTGGTAAGTGGTAGTGCTGATGGTACTGTGAGGATTTGGGATGTAGAAACAATGCAGTGTCTACATACTCTCCACGGTCATACAGCTCATGTCTGGTGTGTGGCTTGTAGTACTGATGGTAAAACAATAGCAAGTGGCAGTGGTGACACAACGATTCGATTCTGGGATATTTACACTGGGGAATGTCTGAAAAGCATACAAGGACACACCCATACTGTGCGATCGCTAACATTTAGTCCTGATGGACAAACTTTGATTGTCAGTGATGACAACCAAAATGTAAAGTTTTGGAACATTCGCACAAAACAGTGTTTCAGAACCTTTTGCGGACATGGTAGCGGTGTCTGGGCATTAGCCACTTCTCCAGTTAATGATTCCGATCACAGCCAAATCTTAGCGAGCGGTGAAGACCAAACCGTTAAACTCTGGGATATTCACACTGGTCAGTGCATCAAAACCTTGAGGGGACATACTAATTGGGTGCGAACCGTGGCTTTCCATCCTCAAGGTAAGACCATTGCTAGCGCAGGTGCCGATGAAACAGTGAGAATTTGGGATGTAGATACAGGAAAATGCTTGCATATATTGCAGAGTCATACAAACTGGTTGCTTTCAGTCACCTTTAGTCCAGATGGAAAAACTCTAGCCAGTGGTGGTAGTGACAAACAGGTGCGAATTTGGGATGTCAAGACTGGGCAGTGTCTTGGCGTGTTATGTAGTCATAGCAATATTGTCTCGTCACTTGTTTATAGTCCCGATGGCAAGATGCTAATTAGTTGCTGTGCAGATGCCCTAATTAGAGCTTGGGACGTGGCTACAGGGGAATGTCTTAAAACCTTTCGTGGGCATACAAACGGGATTTGGTCAGCTAAATTCAGCCCAGATGGGCAAACCTTAGTAAGTAGCAGTCAAGATACAACAATCAAAATCTGGAATTTCGAGACGTGCCAATGCCTAAAAACCTTTGAGGGACATACTCAAGCTGTAATTACTGTAGCTTTCAGTCCTGATGGTCGCCTTCTGGCAAGTGGAGGAACTGACCAAACCGTGAGGATTTGGAATATTAAAACTGGCGAGTGTTTGAGGGTTTTGAAGGGTCACACGCGATGGATTTATGCGATTGCTTTTATCCATTCTCGCCCAGGACAAAATCCCATCCTCGCTAGCAGTAGTGAAGACCAGACTATCCAGCTTTGGGATACCGAGACTGGTCAGTGTCTCAAAATTCTTAGAAGTCCAAGACCTTATGAGGACATGAACATTACAGGGGTCGTGGGTTTAGCAAAGTCGCAGCGAGCAACACTTTTGGCTTTGGGAGCAGTTGAAGGAACTGAGTCTGATAGCTGTTGATTGGGAAGTTCTGCGAAATACTAATTTCAATTAGTACCCTTCCCGCCCATAACCCAAATTCTGCACTAGTGGCCCAATACGCTTGGGATAAGACAATTTCACGACCGCTAACTTCTGTAGAGACGTTGCATTGCAATTTCTTTACTATTAGTGGAAGTTATCAGATCGTATACACTCGATCAAAGTAAATATAAGTAATACTTATTTAAGAATAATAAACTATTGCATTCATTTCTGTAACATTCATTTAATGTTCAAAAGTAAGAACATACTTATGTTTTGCTCTTGTTATTACGATTTTCAAACCTAAGCAATGCTAGGTGTGATGAAGGTCTGAGACATTACAGGAGGTTGTCGTTTAAACACAGAGCGATCGCTTCACACCAGTTTAAGCAAACTGCCAGAGATGATGGTAGCGAAATAACAGGCTGAAAACCGAATTTTATCATTGCCTGTAATCACAAACTTTGCAAACTTAGACAATGCAAGAGCAAACAATCAGGTATTTCATAGCATGAAAAGTGCAAAATCTTGTTTGACTCCACTGAGTTGGTTGAGATGCTCAAACTGTAATATTTAAAGCACAAGACCGACCCTGTACTTATATCAATCATTATTCTTTGCTCACCGAAATTATATTTTGATTCAGTAATGTCCAAATTTTTTAAACGGCCTACTGCTGAACTCATAGCGCCTGACAAAGAAGGACGTGCCAGATGATATCAAAACAACAATCAGAATGTTATTATCAGGAGCTACTGCGCGATTCGTGCTATTGCCATAATCTGGAAAAGATTGCTCGCAAATATACTAGGAACACAGGCTTATCTTGGGAAGATGCTATCCAGTCGGCTCATTTAAAAGTTTTTCAAGCTGTTCAAGCTGCCAAATTTCGACAAGGTGGAGTAGAAGAATTTTCTCACTGGGCGGCTACAGTAGCTAAATGTGAAATCATTGATTTTGTTCGTAAAGAAAGTCTACGGAAATGCCAGAGTTTAGACTGTAACATTCCTGGAACAGATATATCGCTGTTAGATACGATTCCCGATGAATTTTGTACTTTAGAGGCAACAGAGCGGGCAGATTTAATTGTTAAAGCGATAGAGGCAATTTACCAACTTGATCAAAGCTATCCTCATCAAAAGTATCTCAAACTGTGGCAAGAGAAGATTAACGGGAAAACTCAAACTCAAATTGCTGCGGAATTGGAAGTTAGCCAGGGTGAAATATCCAAGCGGTGGGAGCAACTTGTAGGACGCATTGCTGAGGTGCTAGGATTACTAAAATTTGAAGATGTTCAGCGACAACAGGCAAATTGCAAGCAGAAGACAGGACGCGATCGCTCAACAAAGCAGTGGTAAATGAACAAAGCGATTGTCCAGAATTATAAAGATTAAAACAAGTCGTTATAATTGGACGCGATCGCTCGTTAACTTACATATGGATACAACTAAACTCACAATCCCAACTCGTCAGCCATTCGTGTCGGGAAATATAGATTTATGCGTATAAACTTGAGTAACCAGCAAGGATGTAATTTGCCAATACCGCAACCAGGAGAAATCTGGGAAGTGAGTCGCTTGGTGCAAAGTCCTTTAGAGTTCTCAAGTAAAGAGCAACAGATTTTATACTCTTCTTCAGTAAAAAGGTTTTTGGCAAATAACTCCCCACCCCGCTATGTGATGATTGTCAAAGATCCTGAATCACTCATAGAGACACAACAATGTCTGATTGTTTCTGTGATGATGTTCTCCGTAAAAACAGATTTTATAAGTGATGTAGATTTGCTAATTCCTACAAAGATATCAGGGCTAGCTCAAGATTTGCTAGCTGAGACTTGGCATATAATTCCTGCATTAACTTGTAACTTGTTACAGTCAGTTGGTAAAAGAATATCCCGCCAAATTTATGACTATCTGCTGACAGTAGGAGATTATTATCACGGCTTAATTGATGAATTGCCAGCGATATCAGAAATGCATCGTTTAGGGTTAATAAATGCAAGCTTATCTGCCAAACAAAACTTAATAATCCAAGATTTTCATAAGCAAGAAAAAGCTTGGAGTGATGTTTTAACTCTGCCAGTAGCAGCTTACCAAACATATTTAAAAAGTAACAAATTTACGAATGCAGTATTAGATGAGGCGTTGGATTTAGAACAAGATTAAGTTAAATACTATCGAGTTTTATATCAAACACTACGTAACACCTGTTTTGTCTCATTCCAAAATAAATTTATAGACATGGTAGACCAAATATTGGTAAGCCAAAATTTATGTTTTGTAAAAACAAGCAAGTAAAGGTAAGTAGATTTCAGATAACAACTTCGTTCATAGTTAGCGATTTATCGCTCTGTGTAATGCTTTAAATAGCTTTAGCTCTCTACTACGAACTATTCTATTTTTGCCTTGGCAATGACTTCTGCTTGGTTATAAGGACAAAGGACTAAATTACAAAGACAACAAATCTATGTCTGTCGGACTCAAGAAAAAGATAGAAATAGAAAACGGCACAGTAATTTTTGGATAGGTTTATACGGACAAAATTGGATAACTGCTTTTCATGAGTGTCAAATATGGGTTGAGGAACTCATATTATGTCCGGTTAATTAGTTACGATGCTCATCCTCACACCAAAACTCAACTTTTGCATCTGGATAAGCAGCTTGAATTTGTTCTACTTCGATGGCGAGTTTTTTTTTCCAGGCTTCTTGCTCGAAATAATCACTTTTTGTGTGGCATGGCCGAGGAACTCTCAGTCTAAAACTCATCTGCCGCAATATCTCCCATCCCCTCTGTCTGCTGATATGAGTTCCTGTCATTTCGCTTAACCAATCTGCCACCTTCCTGCCATTCCATAATCCTCCATCTGGTGCTTTTTCTTGTAACGCCTGCCATAACTGTGCTTGCTGGATATCATCTACCAAAGGCTGTTTACCTTGGTTTGAGTCTCTGCGATCGCCTAAACCTTCCACCCCTAATTCGTTGTATCTTTTTACCAATGCGTATATCCATGTTCTGCTGTAGCCAGTTATTTCCTCTACTTCTTCGGTTTTTTTTCCTTGTGCTAATAACCAAATAATCTGATACTGACGGCTTTCTACCCCATCACTAGCTTGACGGTAACTTTGTTCTAGCTTTTCAATACTTAGATGTGTAGCTACACCAATTCGTTTCGGCATTGCTCATCCTTGCACTCACTACTTTTATCGGAAGTAATTAACCGGACTTGATATCATGGGTTCTATCGGGACTTAGACAAAAATTAGGCGAGATGCTTGCTCAACAACTTGTTCTATACGCGGGAGAAAAATTTCCCATTTTTGCAATAGTTTCCGCGACTTTACGGCATCCGACTTATCAAGAATTGTCTTCACTTTTTCAGCTTGTTTAAT
>JAESGM010000423.1_pt1 | contig 35914 bp, 27 predicted proteins | sample 9269721 | NCBI WGS metagenome assembly JAESGM01 (sample SAMN15720920, study PRJNA650825) | algae metagenome | isolation source: Komarekiella atlantica HA4396-MV6 and co-occurring heterotrophs from... | place: USA: Theobald House, Kauai, HI | collected 2009-07-29
ACTAAATTGAACTTAGATAATGTTTTATATAATTGCTATGGCCCGACAGAAGCTTCCATTGATGCAACTTTTTGGAGATGTCAGCGCGGCAACAATTACATTCTTGCTCCTATTGGTTGCCCCATTACCAATACACAGATTTATATCCTAGATGAAGATTTACAACCTGTGCCGGTTGGTGAATCTGGGGAACTGTATATCGGCGGTGCTGGACTTGCCCGCGGCTATCTTAACCGTCCTGATTTGACCAGAGAAAAATTTATTCTCAACCCTTTTAGCCAAGAGCCAGGAGCGCGACTGTATAAAACTGGCGACTTAGCTCGTTACCTGGGTGATGGCAACATTGAGTATATTGGTCGCCTTGACTCCCAGATAAAAATCCGAGGCTTCCGCGTCGAATTAGGCGAAGTTGAGGCAGTACTATCTCAACACCCTGCTGTGCAGCAGTCTGTGGTGATAGCGCGGGAGGATGTCCCTGGAGATAAGCGCCTAGTAGCTTATGTTATTCTCAACTCCGAACAAGTAGCCATTATTGATAAACTACGGCACTTTCTCAAACAGAGATTGCCTGACTATATGGTTCCTTCAGCTTTTGTAATGTTAGAAGCCTTGCCAATGACACCTAACGGCAAAGTAGACCGCCGTTCTTTACCAGAACCCCCTCAAACCAGACAAGAAACAGAAGCAATTGTCGTTCCCCGCGATGAGGCAGAACTCCAACTAGCAAACATTTGGGAAAAAGTTCTCGGTATTCAGCCGATTGGCATCAGGGATAACTTCTTTGATTTAGGAGGAAACTCTCTGCTAGCCTTGCGTCTGGTTGCACAAGTGGAGAAAGCTTTTAAAAAAAATTTACCCCTAGCGACGTTTTTCCAAAATCCGACTATTGAGCAACTAGCTAAAATTCTGTGTCAATCAGGATTGCCAAAATCCTTATCTTATTTAGTACCAATTCAACCTAATGGTTCCAAACCACCTTTATTTTTATGTCAAGGTGTTAGCTTATATCAACCTCTAATTTCTTATTTAGGTTTAGAGCAACCTGTTTATGGATTGATAGCAGAGGATGGACAAGGAAGACCAGTTTATTTAAATCGAATAGAGGAATTAGCAGCTCACTATATTGAAGAGATAAAAACTCTCCAACCTGAAGGCCCTTATCTTCTGGGAGGTTTATCTTTTGGAGGTGTTATAGCATTTGAAGTTGCTCAGCAATTGGTTTCACAAGGAGATCAGGTAGCTTTATTAGCTTTGTTTGATTCTTGTCTACCAGGCGCACAAAAAGTATTGCCAATGCCAATTTACAAGAGACTCTTACATCACTTAAATCAGATTTTACAAATTGGCCCTAATTATTTATTAGAAATGCTCAAGCGGAAGATGAACATTTCTTATGGAAAAATTGCCTTCAAAAATAACTTTTTTAGGATTAAAAATCTCGAATATCTAATTAGGCGAGAGGCATATAACCAAGGAGTAAAAAAATATTCAATAAACTATGTACCACAAGTTTATCCCGACCGTGTGACTCTGTTCAAAGCTATTGATAGGGATATCACTAATGTTGAGGTTGTTGAAGTTGAGCCGGGACTGGGTTGGACTAAGTTGGCGGCTGGAGGATTGGAGATCCATGAAATTCCTGGCGATCATCATGGCATTTTGAAAGAGCCAAATGTTCAGTTATTGGCTGAAAAATTGAAGCTTTCTATAGACGAGAGGACAAAGTAGGTTTGAGCCTATTAGTAAACAGTAAACAGTAAACAGTAAACAGTAAACAGTTATCAGTTAAGATAATTGGGTTTAAGGGGAATTACTATATCGGCGATCGCAAACAAGCTGAAAACTAATAACCCAAAGCCGATTAGTGGCAAATCCGAATAAAATCAAAAATAACTACAGATGAACATAGATAAATATCGGTGTTCATCTGTGTTTATTTGTGGTTCGTGATACTACGAAATACTTGGGATCGCAGAGCGAATTGTATGAATAAAGTTTTGGGCATAACGCTGCGTTGAGAAATCGCAGGCACGTTGTCGCGCTGCTAGTCCGACATTTCGGGCAAATTCTTGCTCGTCAAGATAGCGGAGAATGGCGATCGCTAATTTATCCGCATCGCCGTAAGGTGTTAATAGTCCATTAACGCCGTCAGTAATAATCTCAGTCGGGCCCCCAGCATCGCCAGCGATAATCGGTTTGCCCAACGCCATCGCTTCAATAATTACAATCCCAAACGGCTCTTTATCTGATGCATGTACAAATACATCCATTGCCTGTACCCATTCTGGGATGTTACGCTGTAGCCCAGCCATAATCACCCGCTCTTTCAAGCCTAGAGTTGCTATTTCTGCTTTTAAAAATTCCTCATAATCTGGTTCCAAATCGTGCTTACCGCCAACCACTACACAATGGGCATCGGGGTATTTTTGCAAAACTTGGGGCATTGCTTGTACCAATACGTGCATTCCCTTCCATCGTTGCAATCGCCCGACAATTCCAATTAACGGCCCGTGCAATGGTAAGCCCAACTTGCGGCGTGTTTCTTCAACAGAAGGCAAAGCAGTAGGCTCGAATCTATCTAGGGCGACACCAGGATAAACTAAAGGTGTTGGTCTGTGGGGCCAAATCTGCGCTTGTGCTTGCTTACCATCTTTTGAGAGGGTGACGATCGCACGAGCAGGTATTAAAGTAGCAAGTCGTACTAACCAAGTTTGATCACTAGGTACTTCTAGTTGATACCACACAGCGGGCAACCCCGCTAGCATCGCCGCTAAACCCCCAGATATATGAGTAATCCACATCCAATTAACAATCATATCTGCACGTTCGCGGCGGGCGATCGCAGCTATCTGAAAAACAGCAGCAATAAAACGGTGAAGTTGGCGTAAACGACCGCTTTTAACAATTCGCGTATCAATGCCGAGGGACTTCACTTGTTCTACCATCGGCCCGTCTTCCAAAAATATCACCAACCACTCAACACCTGCATTACGTCCTTGATGCATTAAATCCCAAAGCATCATTTCACCGCCACCTTTTTGCTCGGCTAGTGGCATCACAACTATAACTTTCATAATTTAAACCTTTATTTTAATGTCGTAATTCCTTGATGTTGATAATACTTATGTGCCGCCATAGTCATAGCTAAAAAGCCCCAAAGAATCATACCTGCTACACTCAACATGCCACTACCAATAAATAGCTGTGTAGAAGCACTAATCCCAATAGCACGGGCAGCACTGACAAAACTATCAAAACGGGCTTCACTATACTGACTAACGCTGAAAAGCATCAAGATTAATCCACCCATATAAGGTATGGCTCCAAACCAGCCTAGAGTGAAGAACATATCTAAAATGCCGCTGTCAATTACAAAAACTTCTATTTGGCCGGTTTTTTCGTTAACCTTCCAGATATTTCCTAAACCGCTACCTAGACCGTTAGAAAGGGCTAGACCAAGGTTTCTGTCATAACTCCCCGATCTATCTTTAAAACTGCCATCTTCTTGAAGATGATAAAAAGTTTCTAACCGACTACCAATAACTGTAGAAAGTGGTTCGATGGTTGCTAAGGGAATAACACACATTGCCATCACCAGAATTATTGTAATTAGGCGCATTTGAATACGAGCTTTAACTGAACCCATAATCATAATTACTCCTAATAACCAACCGCCCCAGTTAGTACGTGCTTGTGCTAGTAAAAAAGACAAGTAACCAACAGCTGAGGCAGGAAAAATTAATTTTCCCGAACTGGTAAATAACAATAACAACCCAGCTTGCATGACGGAGCCAAACGGCCCAACTGAGTGCAGTGTGCTCCACACGCGCATCCCAAAAGGTACTGGGTTTCCCGAACTGGTAAACAGTTTTGATTCTATTAACCAGTAACGATCCCACTCAGGAGCTACCACGAATTGATATATGCCATAAGCTCCTGTAATCAAAACGCACCAAAGAAATGTGCGCTGAATGTTCTGGCGATAACTGGGATAATCTCGCCAGTTTGTGAATAAGTGAAAAGCAAAGATAATTGGACTTAGCCAATCTAGAAGACCGCGTGCTACAGGAATTGGTGAGTTATAAATTAGCCCGACCAAAAAGCCATAAAACACGCCGACAAAACCCAAGATAAAAGGTAAGCCACCTTGGCGGTAAGCAGCAGGAAGGTGACGTAAGAAACTCCCTATGGTAACAAACACCACCAAGTAGGGTGCGATGAGCATCTGACGGGTGGGATCCCAGCCAACTCGATAATCAACTAAGCGGGTAGCTAAGGGCGTAAGAAACCATATCCACCAGGTAAAACCGATGTAGAGAATGGGATGACGCAAGTATAAAAATACGGCTACAAGCAAAGCTGTCACGGGATAAATCAGGCGCAATAAAGCAGCAGCGCCAGCAAAATAGCAAGCTATAGTTACGAATAGAAAGCCGAGGATGACAATCCAACCTTGTGGCGATCGCTCTTTGGGAGAAAAGTTTTCTTTTAAAAAACTATTGAAAAGTATCTGCTTGGAAATCACTATACATCTCCACCATGCAGGTTATTTAGTGAAAAGTTTTAAACGCAAAGGGGCGCAGAGGAAAGCGCGGAGGGGCACAGAGTTCACGCTGTTCTTACAGAATTTTGAATTGCTGATATGCTTGCCAACGCCCACGCCAGGATGCTAGCAACTTTTTACCCGCCAGCTGGCCTTGGCTGGGCAGAAGTCTTAGCCATTGTACTAAGCCCAAGCTATCGCGTGTGCCAACGAATACAGCCCAGAGTAAAAAGGCGGTACGGCTGATAGATGGCAGATGTTCTAATAAAACTAGAGTTTCGTTATGAACTAAATTAATAAAGGCAATTTCATTAAAGTTATTTCGCTGATCTTCATCAAAACGTTGGGCTGGAAAATGGTCTACAGCCACTTGGGGGTCGTAAATTATCTGCCAACCAGCCCGCTTGAGAGTCAGAGTAAATGCCATTTCAAAGTGTACTTGTGCCCCTGTACCTCGCATCCGTTCATCAAAGCGCAATTGTCCGTATGCCTGGGTACGAAAACTCATGTTTACGCCCTTGAGAATATCGACTTCGCGGGGTTCTCCGACTCCCAGGTGATGGTTGCCAATCACGCGCCCAAACCACTGCAACTGACCGACTACTAGGCGGGAATCGTCTTCTAGTTTGCTACCGTGGTGTATCCAGTCGCGCCCACCTACGCCGCCGATGCGACTATCACAGATAAAGTGAGCGTTGATCCGCTCTAACCAATCTGGGTGAGGTGCGGCATCATCATCGGTAATTGAAACAATATCGCCTTCTACTACTGCTAGTCCAGCGTTAAGGGCTGCCACTACCCCCGGTTGCGTTACCTTCACAGTATGTAGTGGCAGGTTGTGCGCTTTGTATTGGTCAAGGAATTGCCAGGTTTCCGCATCTGTATCACGCACAACTACTATCACTTGATCGGCTGGTTTAGTTTGCTCCTGTAGCGCCGAAAGGCAACGGCAAAGATCTAGAGGACGGCGATAGGTCGGGATGAGAACGGTGTTCTGCATTGCTTAACTCCTCGAATAGATCCACATAAGTTTGCGCCATAGTAGTCCAGCTGTGTTGTTCTGCTACAGAGCGAGCTGCTTGACCCATCTGTTGCATTAAGATGCGTTCGCCCTTGGCGTTGGCGGAGCCATCGCTTACTAACGACAACAGTGCTGCTGCTAAAGCATCGGTATCGTCTGAGTTGGGCAAGACGACTCCACATTCTGGTGTTACTAATTCTGCACCACCTGTCGCTGTAGCAGTGATTACAGGCAATCCAGAGGCGAGTGCTTCTAACAATACAAGCGTGCAAGCTTCATAACGGGAAGGAAAAACGAATAAATTTACCGCCCGCATAATTTCGGCAATATCACGTCGATATCCGACAAAATGCACGCGCTCATTTAATCCCAGAGATGCTGCTAGCTGGGGGAAGGGGCTACCTTCAGTGTTACCCACCACTACTAAATGTAAGTCGGGAACTTTTACCAAGGCGTGCAACACGGTATCCAAATTCTTCCTAGGTGTGCGGATGTCTCCGGCAAATAATGCTAGGGTGACATTTTCTGGGAGTCCTAATTTTTGCCGAGATACTACACCAGGAGCAAATTCTTGTAAATCAACTCCATTGACTATTACCCGAATTCGAGAACGGGGAACGCCAATATCAACTAATTCTTGTGCTACCTTTTCGGATACAGCTACGACGACTTTCGCAGTTTGAAAAGCTTGTTTTTCCCAACGGGCATTTAAAGCAGTAAAAAGCCACTGATAAAGACCATACAAATCTCGGCGGTTGCGGGAAATATGAACAGGCGATCGCAACCATGAACTGTGGACAAAATGTACAGCATTCACATCAGCAGCAGTCATACTAATTGCTCCATTGACTTTAAGCAAGTCAATGCCAAAGCGATGTTTCCGTAACCAATCTGCGCTTTTCTTAGCAAATATAAAATTCCGAATGAATTCAGTTGGATATCCTTTAACTGGAATTGCTATCCAGTTAACTTGGCTATCATTTTCTAGTTCTGGTGCAATTTCACTTGCTAATAATGTCAGGTGATGACCGCGATGAATTGCTTCTTTTGCAACCTCATAATTTACCCGTCCTTGACCATCACCTCGTTTAACTTTATGGGTAACAATACACAGTTTCACGTCCTACCTCTACCAATAGTTTAAATTTAATTAGCTCAATTATTTCGATATCTCTAACAACTTACTTGCCAAAAGTTGCGGAGTAAAGCTGAGAGTTAGTGCTGCTATAGTTCGCAAATTAAATCTTTGTTTGTTCAACACTTGCCAAAAATAAGGGCGTGCGGCTGTTGTCTGATTAATTCGTAGTAAACCAATTCCCAAAGTAGTATTAGCAGCTAACCATTGTTCTTGAAAGTATGTTTTAAATTCTTGTAAACGAGTATCTTCCATAAACACTTTGTAGCAAAACATTTCGCTTTTGGCTTTGCGAATTTTTGCTTGTACATCTCGACCACCACTAAGCATAGTGTCAGTTTGTTCATGGACACGATATTGCGTTAGTCTTTCTGGATAATAATAAGCACCACGCCCAGATATACAACAGAGATAAGTTAAATATAAATCCCACATCCCACCAACTTCTGGAGGAATACTATCCCAATCAATAACATCATTGCGAATTACACAAGCGGCGGCAGTGGCTATACTTTTATTTATTAGCCCAATTGTAAAAAAAGATTGATGAATGCCTTGTGCCAGTTTATCTCGTTTATAAGCACGTGTATTTTCTTCAGTTCCAATATCATTAATTTTGCCATGTGCATCTATAATGTATTGGTCACAGAAAGCGAGAACTAGTTCGGAATTTTTTTCGAGAATTGGTACAAGCTTTGCTAAAAAACTTTCATTCCATATATCATCATCATGAAGGCTAGCAACGTATTTACCTTGCGCCATTTTGAAGCCATGTTGTTGATTAGCAAACATGCCGATATTTTGTGGTTGTCGCCACAATTTTATGCGTGAATCATTAAAAGATTCGATAATAGCTTGGGGATTTTCTCGACTACAATTATCAGAAACAATAATTTCAATGTTTTGATAAGTTTGTTTAACAGCACTAGCGATCGCTAGCTTAAGATACTCTGGACGATTATATGTTGGAATAATAACACTGACTAAAGGATGTTGATATTTTTGACTTGATAACATATTTTTACTTTGTATTTTGTCCGGTAAAAGTTGTCCCCCAAAGCAGCCAAATTGGCTTGATTTATTTTAATAGCTTAATTAGTTCAAATAGAAAAATCATATATGATTTTTTCATAAATTTCTTGGAGATGTTTTACATGAACATCCATTGTAAGTTCTTTTATCAAAAAAGCATGACCTTGTTCGCCAATTTGGCGACTTTTTTGATAATCTCTGTCCAGTTCATTAATAGCATCAGCCAGCTTTTTAATATCATTAGCTGGCACAAGAATACCTGTTTCACCATCGCGTAAGTGTTCTGGAATACCTCCAACTGCGCTGGCAATTACAGGTCGATAACGAGCATAAGCTTCAAGAGTAACAAGTCCAGCAGGTTCAGGCCAAACACTAGGAAATATAACTGCAAAACACTGTTGATAAAGTGTATTTAATTTGTCACCCTCACACCAACCGTGCCAAGTGATCCGGTTATTCAATCCTAGTGAACTAGCTAATTTTTCTAATCGCAGCTTATCCCATCCTTCACCTGCTATATCAAGATGAATTTGCGGATTTATATGTACTAAAGTTTTTAGCAACCATTCCAGTCCTTTATCAGGTACAATCCGGCCAACAAAAAGAATTCTATGATTTTGATGAATTTCTAAACTTAGGGGTTTTGTGCCAATTGGGGGTACTGAAGTACCACAACGCAGAGTAATAATTTTCTCAGACGGCACACCATTCTTTATTAACTGTTCTCGGACATAATTGCTATTAGCAACAACTGTAATTTTTAGATTATTTAATATATTTAAAACTTGCTGAGAGTGCAGAAATTCCTTAACCGCTCTTTGAGGTCTGCGGCTACCACAGCCATCTACTACTTTGCCCCAAGTACATCCCAAATATGAGAAATTTCGCTCGCAAACTATACCCTGACCTGCTAAATATTTTGTGCCACTAGGACAGTAGGTTGAATGATTATGAACAGTGAAGACTGCGGGACATTTACCTGTAAGCCCTAATAATAAATCTGGACTATGAATATGAACTAATTTCAATTGGCTTTGGTCAACATTCTGAAGAGATTTGATAACGCGATCGCTTACACCAGGTAGTTGATGATTAATCAGAGAAGTTAAATAAGTTTCCGCTCCTCCGCTTCCATTTATTTCAAAGCCAGAACAGTGATAAATCAGTTTTTCATCAAATACTTCCTGTGAGATTATTTTTTGATATTCCTTATTTTCTTTAATTAAATTCGACATTTTTAATCCCCGGTGATTTTCAAGCCTAACTAGATTTAACCTCTTACATAAATATTATTTGCATCTATACGTGATGCAAATAATGGCAAAAAGTTACGTATGCCCAAAGTTTATGATTAACTTATATTCAATGTTTCAGTTGAGTAATCCCTGAGTTCTAAATATTTGTTGTAGTTGTTGGTTATAAAGTGCTTGATTATAACCAGTAGCAGTAGTTCTAGCTGCTTTACCCATTTCTATACGAATCGATTCATTAGCAGCTAAAAAACTTAGCTTTTCAGCAATAGCTTTCTCATCTCTGGGTGGTACGATAAATCCGTTCACGCCATCTTCGACTAAATCAGCAGCACCACAATGAGAAGTAACAATTACAGGTAAACCGCAAGCCATTGCTTCGAGTACAACCAGTCCAAAACCATCTTCAACGGAAGGTAAAACTAGTACTGAACAACGACTAAATACTTGTACAGGATCTTGGTGATTGAAGTTCCAAAATTCTTGCTTGATATTAGAGTATTTACTTAGTGTTTTCTCTACTAGTAATCGTAATATACGTGTTGATGTACCACCAACTAATAAGAGTTCAGAATTAGGAATTTTAGCTTGTAAGAAAGCAGGGATTAAATATTGAACTCCTTTACGAGGTTCAATTGTGCCTACATAAAGAGGACGAAATGTTGAGTCAGTTTTGGGAACAGGATAAAATCTTTCAGTATTAATAAAGGGAGTAAGAACAGCAATTTTTTCTGCGGAAAATCCTGTATCAATAAATGATTGTTTAGCAACTTGTGAAAGTACAATAATTAAATCAGCTTGCGTACACTCTTCCAAGAAGCGTTGCAGCATCATAGGATTCATCATTGCTACAGTAGAATCAGAAAGAAACTGCATTTCTTGCTGAATTTGTTCTTGCATAAATGGAAGGTAATTATTAAGGCAATAAAGCCAAGCGATCACACCTTTGGCTTTGGCTACCCTAAAGCCTAAATTAGTTTGACCTGCTACCCCCATAATTAAGTCACAGGGCTGAGATTGTAACTTTTTACTTACCTGTTGATCAAAATATAAATCACTCAATAGTACAGCCCAATCATTACGACGACGTAGTAAGGGAGTAGCAAGTAATCGTCTACTCCAGCGAGAATACCCAACGGGATAAATTGGAAAATCTGTGTGAGGTATTTCCAAGCCGGCACAAAATACAGTTAAATCTGCAATTTCGCTTAAACCTGCGGCTGCATTTGCTAAGCAAACTCCTTGTCCTCCTGTACCTAAGCTTGTATTACAAGTAAGAGTAATTTTCATAACTTTGAGTTAGCAAAAGTTGAATTTGAGCAAACTTGCTCGAAGATTTGCAAATAGTCTTCGACTAAGTTGATGAGGTTTTACATGAAATACGTCCGTCTGGAGTTCCATCAGGACGATTGGGCTAAGTTATTAATAAAAAGTCTGCCAACTTGGCAACTTTAATTGCTTGAAATTGAAGTAAACTACCGAAGATGGAGGTAACACCTATAATATTTTGGTTTTGCAAAACCCTTTAGATGATAAATTATCAGAGTATGCAACCATTTTAATTTAACAGTTATCAGTCATCAGTTGTTTTCTGACCACTGTTTACTGTTTGCTGTTTACTGATTTAATCTATTTGACTCATTTCGTACTGCATTTGGTGATATTTCCAAAGCTTACCTTGAAGCTCAAGTAGTTCTTGATAATTACCTTGTTCTACGATACGTCCTTGTTCTAGTACTACAACTTTATCTGCTTTAGCAATAGTAGAAAGACGGTGAGCGATCGCAATGACTGTTCTCCCAACAGATAGCTTTTCTAATGAGTCTTGAATTAAGCGCTCAGATACAGAATCTAAAGCGCTAGTTGCTTCATCTAAAATCAAAATTTCTGGATTCCGCAGTAAAGCACGCGCAATTGCAATTCGCTGTCTTTGTCCTCCAGATAACCGCACACCTCTATCTCCTAGTTGTGTGTTAAAACCTTCTGGCATTTCTAGAATAAATTCTAGTGCATTTGCTAGTTTGGCAGCTTCTACGATTTCAATTTCACTTGCTTTTGGTGTACCGTAAGCAATATTATTCCGAACAGAAGTGTTGAAAATAAATGTGTCTTGACTAACAACAGCTATCTTATGACGTAGAGAGTTTATTTCAAATTGCCGCAAATCAACTTCATCGATATAAATATTTCCCTCTGTGGCATCATAAAAGCGAGGAATTAAATCAGCAAGTGTTGTTTTACCAGCACCAGATGCTCCAACTAGCGCTGTCATTTTACCCCGTTCAATGGTGAGCGTAACATTATGCAGTACTAAGTTATCGGCACTGTAACCAAAATCAACAGATACTAAGTTGATTGACCTTTTTAAATCTTGAAACTGAATTGTGCCGTTTTTAAAATAGATTTTATCATCTGTTCTCAGAAGATTTTTAATGTTTTCTGCTGACCCTTGAAGGGTGCTGAGAAATGCTCTAGTGCCATTAATATCTTGAACGAATGGAACGAGGCGCAATAGTACAAAGAAAAAGGTTAGTAAAGAAGCTACTTGTAGTGTTCCGTTGACAACAAAGTTAGTGAACGCTAAAATAATCATTCCAATCAATACAGTAGTCGCTATACCTTCAGCAATTGGTCTGACTAGTGTCCAGATTAATATAACTTGAGTTGAACTACTAACAACGCGATCGCTAGCTTTATAGTAACGCCGACGCTCAAATTCTTGAGTACCAGAAGCATGAACTGTGCGAATACCATTAATAAATTCTATGGCTGTTGATGTAAAGTTACCGTTAGCTACCGACATGCCAAAACTTGTTTCTCTGACTCTGGCATTTAGCGTTGATAATCCTACGGCTAAAAGTGTAAATAACAAGATTGCAATCAATGTTAGTTGCCACGAAAGCACAAACATTGATATTAAGTAAACTAGGGTTGTCATCCCTTTACTAAACAAAAATGCTGCTCCACTAAAACCTTGCCTTACCCGCTCAATTTCTGTAGTAATTGTATTAATCAGTTCCCCAGAACGAGTTTTTGCAAAGTAGCTTAGCGACAAGGATTGTAACTGTTCAAAAATTTGCTTACGCAAGCGATCGCCAAGATAAAGTTGGGATAATTCAGTATATACTTGTGCAAAGTAATTGAAGCCTACACGTAACCAGGTACTCAACAAAATTAGCAGAGATATTCTATATAGACGGCTAACTGCTGATGTATTAGCACCTAATATTAAATTATCAAACCAGTCTATTCCTATCTTGATTGGTTGAGCATCAGGACTAGTTAAACTTTGCAAAAATGATAGCAAAAAACCAATACTTACACCTTCAAAGGTTGCAGTTAAAAATGAAAATATTAAAGCAAGTATAGCAGTCTTACGAAAGTGTCTGAATTCTCGTAGAATCAAATAGTTGTTTTGCCAGAAGCTAGTAGCTTTGATTAAAGTGTGGAGTGGTCGAGATTGGAAATACATAGATTTTCAACAATAGTCTTATAAAGTAAATAAACATAGATGCTATGCAAATTTTTTTGCATATTGAGTGCGGCAAATGAACTAATCAATTACCGCACTCAGCCTTAAGAGTTATTTTTGCAGAATTGAGAAGAGTGAGAAAAACTTGACCCGCTTATAGTTAGCGCTAATTACGAACTTTTAGGAGCAAATAAATTACAGTGTTGAACTATCTAAATGCAATAAGTTTGGCTGTGTATCTATCTCCCATGAACCAGTAATTTCTGATAGTTTATTCAGCTGGCGTTTTCCTTGTAAACTTAGCTGTACTGCCTCTTCTAAAGTCCAACCACGAGTTCCCACCAAACTCATTTCACCGCGCAATACATTCAGTAATTGGGGCAAGTTATCCAGATCATATTTACGCATCCAATGCCCTAACGGTGTTATTTTATGCTTTGCAGTTGTGCAAAACTTGATTGCTTGAAAGAGTTTACCTCGTTCTCCAACATGCCACTCACGAGAAAAAACCGACTCTGGCGAATCAAATTGCATCAACCCAACTAATATCAGCATAATTGGACTCACTAATAGCAGTAATACTAAAGCAGTAATCCAATCAATTAGTCGTTGCAACCAGTTCAAAGGATAGCTACCTCTCGGTAGTTGATTTCCAGGACGGATGCGTAGGAATATTGGCTTATGAGCTTGCTCACACGCATCTGCCCAAAATCTCAGTGAAGTCTCACCGAGTTTTGGATCTATGCTCACCAAATTTACTGGAGAATGTTTTAAACAATCTACTAATAATTGCTCATTATCTAATGAAGGTAGATATGGTTGTTTCACTTCTTCAGTAGGCTTCACCAACAGCTGACCCCGCCGCCACTGAAGCTTGCAGTGTGAGGAGGGATTAACTTTGTGCTGCTTGTTAACATTATAAAAATTCTGTAGAGTTGGAATTATTGAAGTTGTCATATGTCTTTGGATTTATACAATAGTGAATTGCTGAAGTGTTATCAAAGACTATCAAGATTAAAGACTCAGTTTGAATCTTTTTTGCCCCAAAAGCTGTAGATAATTGTGTGCAAAATGTGCTATTTTTACTTATCCTATAGACAAGTACACATGTTGCGTAATGATTCTGGTTTCAAGAGATACTAAGCAGATAAATAACAATAAACGTAACTGAAAAGCTTGGTGCTAGATTAGGGATTTCCTCTTGGGATTAAGGATAGTGGGGAGATACAGAGGAATATTACCTAATTACTCTATTGCTTCATACCTACATTTAATTACGCTTATCTACTTATTTGGATTGTTCTAACTAAACCAGTTTACTCTTGCTTTCTAGTTTTTTGGAAGAGGCTTTAATCTCTAGAATATAAGAATATATAAGAATAAATAACGCTCACATAAATTCTTTATTGACTCTTTAAGTAACCACTAGTTTTTATAAAAATTATAAAGATTGCATCAATGTTGTTTATTTTATGCTGATAGTAATACAACTAAATTGTGACATTAAAAATGCTGATTAATTATAAATAATTTAACTAAGTAATTTTTAAACAAGGCATTGTAGGGGCACGATTGTGCCCCTAACGTGTTGCTTTTGTATTCTATTCGGTTACAAACTGCTATATGTGCGATCGCAGCTGTTGAGATGCGATCGCACAATCTACAAGATATCCCAGAGTGTGACACCAGCATCCACTCTAATTAAAAATCCTCTAAAAGCAGGATATATGTTATCTACTATTTTTCCACAGCTTGTTTGAGGGCTAATCGTTGTTGTTTTGCATAGGGTACATAAGTATGAGCAGCGTTTGATACTCCATCTGCTACAACCCCAATTAGATTTAACCTGCTCAGCATGGTTGTAGCCTGGGCTAGCTGGGTTCGCGTTACACCACCAATGCTTGCCACCAGTACTACACTACGACAAGATGATGCGGTGAGCATGGCATCTACCAAACCGAGAACTGGAGAAGCATCTATGAGTACCAAATCATAGTTTTCCTCAAATGTTGCCATCAATTGCATCATCCGAGGGGAACTCAAGAGATTAGCTGAGTCAGCAGGCGTTGGCCCGGCGGTCAAAATATCAATGTAGGCTGAGCCTGAGGACTGAATACTAATCTGGTTGGGTAGAGTGACATCACTCGCCAATAGAGTTGAAAGTCCTTGTTCATTGGGAAGATTGAGCTGTTTGTGCAGACTAGGATCTCTTAAATTGGCATCAATTAACAGTACTCGTTTGTGTAAACGAGCAGCACTCATTGCCAAACCTAATGCTAAAGCTGACTTACCCTCATCAGGCAAAGCCGAGGTAATCATCAAAGACTTTAAGCTGGTTACAGAATTTAAAAGTTCAATATTTTTGTAAATTAGATCCAGCGATTCCCAACGCGGTGGGGATTGCAACACCTGAATTGTCCAGGGGGCGAGAACTTCTGGCTTGCCAAAAGGCAACTTAATCATTGATTCTCTTGTTTTAGCAGGTGGTAACTTGGGAGTCGTACCCAACAATGGCAAAGCAACTTGCTTCTCCAACTCAGCAGTAGTATGAACAGCATCATCAGCTGCTTCTCGAATAAAGGCAGCAACACCTCCTAACATTAACCCAACCACTGCACCCAACAGAAGATTCTGCTGGAGGTTAGGGCCCAACTTTGCACCTATTTGAGGATCTTCTACAACTTCCCAATTAAATCCACCCTTGGAAAGTTCTTGCCGCAATTGCTGCTCTGCTCTTAAAAGTTGCTCCAACCTTTCACGGCTAAATTGTAATTGCGGTAACATGCGATTGTAATAAGCTAACAGAGGTGGAAAGCGTTTGAGTTCCAAGCGCAGTTCGTTCTGTTTCTGTGTCAAAGTTTGATCGCGAGCACTTAAGGCAACTATATTTGTCTGCGTCTCTACTAGCTGGCCAGCAAGGCTGAGGTCAATTTCACCAAGCTGTCCTTGTTCAAGAAGAGATTGTCCAGCAGAGAATGCACCTGTAGGCTTTCCGCCTAAAGTCCTTCCGACTTCTTGTTGCAATAATACCTTCTGGCTTTGAAGTTGTTCTTTGAGTTTTTGCACACTCGGAGTTTCATCCGTGAAGCGTAAGCGTTCTTGTGCTAAAGCCAGTTCTGATTTTTGGATTTCGTTTAGTAAGCCTTGATAGCGAGTAGACTGACTAAGACGGGAAGAAACTAGAGCGTTTTGTGGAGAACGGTTAAGTTGTTCTTCCAAAGATTTTTGACGTGCAAAAGCCTCTTCATATTGAGAACGAGTTGTCTGTCGCTCTTGCTCAATAGTGTTCAAAGCTGTTTCAATCGCTTTAGCTTGTGCTTCTGGATCGATTAAATTTTGGTTTCTGCGAAACCGTTGTAAGTTTGCCTCAGACGCGTTTACTTCTTCACTGGCTTTACTCAACTGTTCCCTGATAATTTGCAGACCTTTCTGCAAACGCGAATCCTGCTGTTGTTTGTTGTATTCTAAATAAACTTGCCGAATTGCATTCAAAACTTTTTGTGTCTTCTCTGGATCTGTATCTATATATTCAACTTGAAAAATTTTAGTAGCGACATTATCTTCTTTAGTCCTTAATTGATTTAAGACTAAAGAACTTTTAATTTCAGCTGTTGTAATATTCGGATAGTCAGACTGAAGTTTATCAACCGCTTTTTGGATAAGTCCAGAACTCTGCATCAAGTTAAGCTGGGTCGCTGTATCGATAACAACGTTAGAGTCGGTAAACTGATTTTCTGGCCCAATTCCTTCTTTCTTGCCTTGATAATTAGCTTCTATTAGCAGTTGCATCGAACTTTTGTAAGTAGGATGTGTTCTAGAAGTTACTATACCTGCAATAGCAATAGAGCTAATAAATACTGCTAAAAACCAGGGAAATCGCCGCACAAGTATTGCAAATAATTGTCCGTAGCCTGGTTCATTTTCGGGGGCTGTAGTTATATGTGGATTTAGACTATTTTGAATCACTTTTATTATCCTTCTCTTCTCTTTGTTACCCTGCTGAAGTTCTGAGCGGAGGCTTCTTTGGCTCAGACTTCTCTTTGCGTAGCTTGCTTCGCCCTAAAGGTAAACCCAATAAATCAAATGAATGACTGATGCACGCCACGCGTTTGACCAATAATTTTCTCGACTTTACTAAAGAATGCTTTTTCCGAAAAATTTGTCACTGCATGATTACGGATATGATCGTAATTCCAAGTGATTTTTCCTGCTTCTAGTAAAGCAGCTTGCAAAGATTCGGGTGTCTGTCTTTTAAAGAAGACCCCTGTTTCTCCAGGTATCTGAGTATCTAATACTCCACCTGCGCCATAGGCGATGACTGGTGTTCCACTAGCATTAGCTTCTACTGGAACTAAGCCATAGTCTTCTAAAGCTGCAACGATAATAGATTTAGCTTTAGAAAATAAGTTTTTGCGTGTTCCATCGCTTACGTGTCCTAAGAATTCAATGTTATCTAATGCTTTGGACTTTAACCGCTCTTGTTCTGGCCCGTCACCTGATATTAATAACCGCCACCCTAACCAATTAAAAGCTTCGATGATTATATCAAGACGTTTATAGCTGATCATTCTAGCTGAGGCCAGATAATATTCATCTTTTATATCCGAAAAAATAAAGTTACTAGTATCAATTGGATAGTTAATTACAATTGCTGGTTTACCGTAAATACTTTGAATGCGTCGGGCGACAACGCTGGAATTAGCAATGTACAAGTCAGGTTCCTGAGCATAAGTCAGGTCTACGTTTCTCATCAATTGGAAGATGTATTCAATTAAAGGAGCAAAGTATCGATAGTCTCCGTATTCTCGTAAATAAGTTTCTGTGTCCCACAAGAAACGGGTAACATTATGACAAAAGCAAATGTGGCGGGCAGAGGGGCGTTTTCGTACTGCTTTGGCGAAGCTAGTACTACTGCTGATAATTAAATCGTACTCTTGTAGATTCAATGCCCGAAAAGCCGGGAAATATAAAGGAGCGATCAATCTAAAATACTTGGCTGCACCTGGAATCTTTTGCAAAAAAGTCGTGTTAACTATGCGCTCACCTACATCAATAGTTTTTTGGCGATCGTATAAAGATGTGAAAATATCGGCTTCGGGATAGCGCTTACATAGCAGTTCAAACACGCGCTCTGCCCCACCGCGCTGGGTTAAATAATCATGGACTAGAGCAATTTTCATTAATTTTACCTAAAGTTATAATAAAGCTTTTTTGAAAGTTAACCAGCAATTTACTATCAACAACTTTAGTGTTCAATAGTATAACTTTCGTTCATAGTGAGCGCTTTATCGCTCTGTATAAGGTTTTAAAGAGCTAAAGCTAGTCACTACGAACTCTCATTTAATTCAGTTATACTTATCTTTTATGAGGATATTTGAGAAGTAACAAATATTTTGTATATCCCTTAACCTCCTTAAAAATGAGGTTCAAGAAGTTATCCAACTTTGGATATTAACAGTAACTTTTCAAATATCCTCTAAATATTGCTTGAAATATCTACACAGAATCTAGAAAATCTTGATCATTGATTTAGCTGATAAGTAGGAAGGCTAAATTAAAGCTTACCTAGATTGCCGGGTTTCGACTCCGCTCAACCCTTGTATTCTCAGGGTTCGAGCATTGAGCGTACTCCTTCTCCTACGGAGACGCTAGCGCGAACAAAGAAGCAAGCTACAAAGTAGCGTCCCGCAGGGAAGTCGAAATGCGTCTTACAAATAATTGCAACTTCCTACTTACCAGGATATTTAGATAGTAATACATCATTTATTTATGATATTGGTATCATTGGTTGATATTGTTCTGATTTTGAGAGCAGACAGTTAACTCTTGTGATCACCACACATAAAAACTTGCTACTACTATCTATAAAATCTAGAATTTACCCAACTGCTGCAAGAATTTTTTCTGAGGCAAAATAAGCGTTTTGCTCAGTTCGTAGTTGGTCGCAGAGTCTACCTTTGGGCAATTCTACATCTTCGTAAGTGAGGACTTGATCCTTAAGAATATCTCGCTTCAAACGACATCCTTCAGCTAAACCAATTGGTAGAAGGTTTTGTTCTTGGACGATGTGGGAATTTTCACATTGTCCGTAGGTCATATAGTAGCCGATGCCGTCTAAAGTTTCCCCTGCTTTTAGGTCAATTTTGGCGGTAGTGACAACATCCACGAGGGGGCCAGCTATTGGAGACATAACGGCATCTTGGAACAGGACAGCACGCGCGACAGATAGTGGAACTTCAAAATGACAGAGGTGATAGGGAGTATAGAAGCTGTAAAGGGGCCCTTCACCTAGTTTGTACAAATTGAGGTAGTGGCGTTGCTTGGGGTCATCGTGAGTGGCAAATACATACACACCTGGCCCAGGTTTTGCTCCAACTACATAATCGACGATACCGCCTAGTTGTTTGAGTTGTTCAACATCATAAAGATGGGTCATTTCTTCAACATAACCGCTGAAGTCATATCCCAGCATCCCCCGTTTGGCGACTTTCATCCCTGTGGCATTGGCAACGATCGCCTGCTCAAAGGAAATTTTTGTTCCGTCGGCAAAGCTAGCTACCATGTGGGGTTTTTGACCCCAACGCTTAGCAAATGCTTCTTGGGTGGTGGGATTACGATAGGGGTCTTGAAGTCCTTTAATGTTACCGCACAACAGCGGAGTTAAACCAATGCTTTTGACAAATCGGTAAAGATTCATTTGCACCCCTGGCTGATCGCCATCACAAGCGCTGAGAATCACCCCTGCTTTATCGGCATAGACTTTGAGGATCGGGCCGATAGTGCCATCGAGTTCGGCATTCATCATAATCACATGTTTGCGATGGGCGATCGCTTCTAAGACGATATGAGCACCAAACTCTACAGCGCCCGTAACTTCGATTATGGCTTCAATTCCTTCGGCGCGACAAAGTAAGTTGGCATCTTCTGTGACGGCATACTTAGAAGAAGCGATCGCATCTTCTAATTCGCTGACGGTTGCAACAACTTGAATGTCCTCAATTCCCGCTTCTGAATAAGCTTGCTTGGCGGCGTCAATCCGACGGTTAGAGATCGCAACTAACTCCATCCCCGGAACTGAATTGACTATCTGATTGGCAATTCCTCTACCCATAAAGCCAGCACCAATCATCCCTACTTTGATCGGATTGCCTGCTGCTGCGCGGGTTTGTAAGGCGCGATCGATAATAATCATTAACTAAACTCCTTTATAGAACTGTTTGTTGGGATACCAATTATCTATATTCGGCTCAGATTCCCTCTCAGATTCCCGACTTCTTAGATAAGTCAGAAATCTTATTATTCAGTTTTGCTGTCTATGTTCTATCATTTGCTCCACAGCATTTCGGTAAGCCTCAGCAAACTTTTCTTTGGTATGATTTTCTCTTGCATATTCCCATGCCTTACAAGACATTAGTTTTAAGTCTTCTCCAGGCAAATTAGCAATTTTTCTAACTGTTGCCTTAATTTCTTCAAGGGAATAGTTCTTTAAAATCACGCCAAAATCGTGAACATCTACACCAGATTCGTAGGTTAAAATTGGAATTAACCCGGCTTGTAAGCTGGTTATTACCGCTCCTGCCTGTCCCTCAGAAACAGAAGGATAAACAAGTCCTAAACAGTTATTTGTAATTTCTAAAAATTCAGGACTACTAACATCAACCCAACCATGAGTATGAATGTTTGGTGTTTCATATAACTCTTTATAGAATGCCTTTTCAAATTCTTTGTCGTTACTGACAGGGCCGCAAACCGTTAAATGATATTCCGGCATTTGAGCAAAAGCATCTAAAACTAAGTCTAATCCTTTGAGAACTAAAGCACTACCACCAAACCAGAGAAAACGCTTTCTGATCGCATCAAAGTCTTTCTTGTCGGGACAAGGATAAACGTGTGACGAGGAAATGGGGATACGAAACATCGGTTTGTTAGCGTATTTAAATGTATTAACTGTGAAATCGTTGCCTAACACAGTAGCGTAATCGGCATATTCAATTCCCAAGTTAGGCGTTTCAAACCGCTGCGGACGTAAAGTAATACCTCTACGCTGTTGTAGTTCTAAAAGTCTGTTACATTCAGCTGCATTGCGAAACACCATATTAGCAATATCAACGTGGAAAATTTTGATGCAATCTTTATTGAGTAATGGTGTAAGTGCTTCTAGCCGATGGCGTAGGTCAATGAAAAATGCGTAGTCTTTTTGAGGAACGAATTCATCATTGTGGAATTGTATAACATCAACACTATAACCAAGGTCTAAAAAAGTTTGCGCGATGAGCAGACACTCCCAATTCCAACTTTGGTCATTGGGAACAGGTTGACCTGGTTTTAACAAGAATGGTTCAATCCGATAAGAAAGGAGTACATTTCCTTTAGAAGGTTGATTTGGTTTTAAGGAAACAACCTGCAAAGTTTTGATGTAATTGATGCGAGTGTTTACCTTTTTGATCAAAGAAGAGATAGAGTTAGCAAGATGAGATATGGTATTGTTTGGCACTTGATATTTCCAATTTTTTTGACTCATTAAAGAGTATTTGGCAACTATTTTTCAGTTTTTAATTGGCAATGAAATCTAGCAATCTAAGATATGTTGTGAGCATCACTAAACCAGAATAAAATTGGTACAAATAACGGGCGATCTCGAACTATTTAAGAGCTATATTTATCTAGAACTTGCACCCCCAACACTCATCATTCTCAATAAAGGCCAATTTAAATCTTTCTCGGAAATTTCAGTCACATCTAAAGGCCAATCAATATTAAAAAATGGATCGTCATAGCGTAGACCTTTCTCATATCCAGGCGTGTAAAATTCACCCACTTGATAGACAACTTCAGTCTCATCCGCGAGTGCTTGATAGCCATGAGCAAACATTTCTGGCACATATAAGGCGCGGTGATTGTCTGCTGTAAGTTCTACACCAATATGTGATAAAAAAGTGGGCGACTCAGGACGCATATCGATAATTACGTCATAAATAGCACCTTTAGTACAGCGAATTAATTTTGTTTCTGCTGCTGGGAGAGTTTGATAGTGCATTCCCCGCAGAGTGCCTTTTTTGTAGTTAAAAGATAGGTTACATTGAGCAACTGTTGGCTTTAATCCGTGTGCTTCAAATTCTTGAGCGCAGAAAGTCCGCGCGAACAAACCTCGGTGATCTGGCTTTGCTTCTAAATCAATGATGAATGCGTCTTTGAGCGCGGTTTCGGTAAATATCATAGATTTCAAGGGTTAGTATTAACAAAAATTTGGTAATTGATCCACTATCGACTATTTTCTACTTGTTGCTTTAACTCTATGCGGGGATAGGTATCATCCCAGTATTGAGTACAAAGGTCTGGGCGTTCGGGGGGATTAGCTGTATAACAAAAAAATAATGCTGAGCGGTCTTCTGTGCGTACTGTTCCATGATGGAAAGTATTTTTTGTATCTACAATCATGACTGTTCCTGCTGGCCCTGTACAGGATTCCCAAGCTGATTTAGGAATGACTTTTTTTACTTGTTCATCATTAATACCTAAATAGCTTGACTTCAAAAGTTTGTAGTAAATGCGCCAATAATTCAAACTAAATAAGGGAGTTAAAGAACGCGGAATGTATTCAAAAGGCCCGGTTTTTTCCTCGACATCATTTAAGTAAATAAAGATTTTGATAATACGGCGGTCTTCTGCATCACTGTGCCAAAGCAGCGTACCAAACTGATCGTTGCTCTTGAAATCTTTGCGTAAATGTACACCGTGAAAAGTAATAGGAAGACCAATATAATTCTCGATGATGTTGAGTAGTCTTTTCTCCCTTCCCCAGGTAGAGATTTCTGGTAAATCTGTAACTGTGTAAATTTGCGGCCACTTTTTATCTAGATGGTCGTTATTTAATTCTTCCATCTGAGACAATTGATTGTAAGCAGTTTTGAGCAGTTCTGAGGTAGAATTTAATCCTAATTCTGCAAGTGTTGTCACATAAGCACCATCTTTTTTGAGAGTATTAAGAATTTTGCGATCGCGTCCTTCCAATGCAGGCAAATTGGGAGCGTGTTTCAAAAGTGCTAATTTATAAACTAACTCAGATCCTAGTGAAGCTATTTTGTCTTTAATGTTGTTAAGCATGGTATGGTCACTTTGTTTTTAATACCGATTTAGTACCAGAACGTTTATTATTAGCTCGCATTTCTTGAGTAGATGGTTCACTAGCTTCAGAGATTTTAAACTCTTTAAAAGCCATGACATCAAATGCTGACAAGCTAACTAAAGCCAAAAACGGAATGACTATTTTAATAGCAGACAAAGGCCATCTTCTTAAAGCACCTAAGAAAACTTTTAAATTTACTTCTCTACCATTTTGCAAAAGCATCCGTCTACAAAACTGTTTAGAATATCCACTCTCCTCCAGTTTCAAAATCACTTCCGGTATATGTTTGTATTGCATTAATAGTGCAGACTTTGGTTCTTTCTGCCAATAACTCACACCAACAATACATTCTAAATAAGTCTCTTTAGTAACAATTACACTGCCATTAGCCGCACAATAACCGGCTAAATATGCCAAAGATATCCAGTTATTCTCAGCATCTTGCCAAATTTGTAGAGCACGTTTTACTAAGTCGGTGCGGTACACCGTAGCAGTCAAAAATATAACGGCACCAACACTTTTGGAAAAACAATGTTCAAATATTGCTTTACCATCACCATAAGCATTTTCGCTATCAACGTCAAACCAGCGATTATCAACTATCGTTGGTGGATGTACTGGTTCACCAGTAATTTTATTCCGACCAGAAAAGTTGAGAAACAATAATGATAAATCTTCGTGTTGCTTGAGTTTATCGATGACATAGCTAACGGCTCTTTCCTGAATTGGGTCATCATCGCCAATTGTCCAAACGTATTTTGTTGTTGCAGAGTTTAGGCAATAAATAATATTTTTGACTACGCCTAAGTTTTTAAAGTTTTTATTTACTTTAAATGTGATCGAACTAAGTTTAGTTTGCCACTTTCTTATAACATCCTGAGTATTGTCGGTAGAACAATTGTCAGAAACTAAAATTTCACAATTAGACTCAAAGCCCTTGATAGCTTGAGCTAGCCATGCTAGCTGTTTATCAAGTAACTCAGCACGATTATAAGTAGGGATGGCAATAGTCAGTAATTTATTCATGGTGAGAAATAAAAATCAGTTTTTGTAAAGCCTACTATACTGCTGTTTGATATATTGCTTTGCTATCGAATGTAATATCTCAATTTTCAAGAGAAAAGCAATGTTCATAAACTACTTCATTTATTGATGCACTCAGCCAGGAAACTTTTAAAATTAATAGTGCTAAATTAGGATGTTTTTTTAGTTTAGGATTTACGAAAAAGTAACGGAAAATCGAACCACAGAGAAGCCAGTGCGTTGGGCGGGTTCCCCGACTTGAAGCAACTGGCGCGACGCAGAGGACACGGAGAAATAAGAGTTTCAGAGATTTTTTGCGTAAGTTCTATAGTTATTTACCAAACAGTTGTTTTATCAATATTTTCAATGAAAGAAGCAGTGTAAGTAAAAAATTACACTGCTTTTATTTGAAAGTTACGATATTACAGATAGTAGATTTCGTACAGGTAATGAATAAACTTGTACTTCAGGAATTGGCACTACAAACTGTCCACCCCACTCGCTAATAAACGCCATTTGTTCCATAATTTCCTCCCTGAGATTCCAAGGTAAAATTAGTACATAATCTGGTTTAGTTTCGCGAATTGTGTCTGGATGAAAAATGGGAATATGAGTTCCAGGTAAAAATAATCCCTGTTTGTAGGGATTGCGGTCTACTGTATAATCGATGAAATCTTTACCAATACCACAGTAATTAAGCAGTGTGTTGCCTTTAGCTGGCGCACCATAGCCAACAATTGATTTACCTTTGGCTTTAGCCATTAGGATGAAACTTAATAGCTTGTGCTTTGTCTGTTTGACTTTTTCTCCGAATGTAATGTAAGTTTCTATCCGGTGCAATCCAGCAGCAATTTCTTTTGCTTTGATTTGGCTAACTCGTTCGCTAATAATGGGATTATCAACATAGTCATGTTTAGCATAAATTCTCAAAGAACCGCCATGGGTTGGTAATTCCTCCACATCAAAAAGTTTTAAGTTGTGCGCTGCAAAAATTTTTTCTACAGTGAGGAATGAAAAGTAAGAAAAATGCTCGTGATAAATAGTGTCAAACTGATTTTGTTGAATGAGTTGTAAAATGTGAGGAAACTCCATCGTCAAAATGCCGTTCGGTTTGAGAAGGAGTTTCATCCCGGCGATAAAATCATTTAAATCTGGAACGTGAGCTAAGACATTATTGCCTATTAAAAGGTCAGCTTGTTTTCCTTGTATAACTAGTTCTTTAGCAGTTTCAACTCCAAAAAACTTGTTTATACTAGGAATACCTTTTTCTTGTGCTACCTTGGCTATATTAGCTGCTGGCTCTATTCCTAAAACGGGGATTTCCTTTTCTACAAAGTATTGCAGTAGGTAGCCATCGTTGCTAGCAATTTCAATAACTTGAGTCTGATGATTGAAGCCAAACTTTTCTACTATCATATCGGTGTAAGTCTTAGCGTGTTTTAGCCAAGTTGCCGAATAAGAAGAAAAGTAAGCATAGTCACTAAAAATTTGCTCTGGAGTTTCAAACTGTTCTAATTGAACTAACAGGGTATCTTCTGAGATATAAGCATGGAGTGGATAAAATTTCTCGGCACTACTTAGCTGTTCTGCTGTTAGATAAGCGTTGGCTAAAGGTGACATTCCTAAATCAACAAAGGTATGGTGTAAAGGTTGACGGCTAAAACGACATTGGGCAATTCTCATAAACTAAATCTCACTGATGGAAAACAACTTGGTAGATGAGAGAAATCCGAATCAACAATATTTGATTCGGAAATTGCATTTGTTGACTGCTAGGAAGGTACTTTAACTACTTTTTCTTCCAAAAAAAATCGTGGTCAATTTGCTCAGTCCGAATCAGATACTCTAGTTGCTTTAAGCGTGTAAATCCTCTAAACAAGAAAGTATCTTCAGCCATATCTATTTGACTGAATAAATCAAATAATTGCTGAGCACCGGACTGAGCATTCCAATCACATTTAAATCCGGGTAATATTGTGTTAATTTTCTCGAATGAGACTCGATAGCTGCGGTTGTCTGCACCGTTGTCACCAAAGGACAATTTACAATTTGGGAAAATAGCAGCAATAATCTCAGCAATTTCTTTGACACGATAGTTGTTCGCTGTATCTCCCACGTTGAAGATTTGATTATGTACAATATCCCGTGGCGCTTCTAAGGCGCAGACTATGGCTTTGCAAATATCTAATGCGTGGACTAATGGACGCCAAGGTGTACCATCACTGGTCATTTTGATTTGTTTTGTAGTCCATGCCAAGCCTGCCAAGTTATTTAAAACAATATCAAAACGCATCCGAGGAGAAGCGCCAAAGGCAGTGGCATTCCGCATAAAAGTAGGAGAGAAGTCATCGTCAGCTAGTAGTTTGACATCTCGCTCTACTAGAGTTTTGCATTCTGCGTAGGCTGTTTGAGGATTAATAGGAGATGCTTCTGTGACATCACCTTCGGTAGCAACACCGTAGACACTGCACGAAGACATATATATGAAGCGGCGCACACCTATGGCTTTAGCCAGGTTAGCTAGGCGAACTGAACCTAGATGATTAATTTCGTAAGTGATATTCGGTGCTAATTGTCCGGTGGGGTCGTTGGAGAGTTCCGCCATGTGAACTATTGCTTCCACGCCTTGCAAATCTTCCGGGGTGATGTCACGGATATCTTTGTTGAGGGTTTTGGCTGTCACTTCAGTACCGTTGTACAGCCAACCGACTTTATAGAAACCAGTATCGATGCCGAGAACTTCGTGTCCTCGTTCGATTAACAGAGCAGGTAATAATGAGCCAAGATAGCCTTCTGTTCCGGTTACTAATATTTTCATTGTTGTTAAATTCTCTGTATTGATGAGTTCGATTCAATTTCGCTGAGCAATTACTCTAGCGGCTACACCAACCGCATTTGAGTCAGGAAGAATGTTTTTATTGATGACTGCTGCGACAAATTGTGGCATACAAATCCTTTGGTAGAGACGTTGCAATGCAACGTCTCTACAATGGTCTATCTGTCACATACTCTTTTTTAATTGGTATAACTTTTTGTAGGAATTGTGTGGAGTCTAATACCAACACCACTACTTTCCATTTAAATATCAGTAATACCGGAAAGTTTCACATATATATGTCAATGCAAACGGTTTTGTAGAACTGATAAAAAATTGGAGGATACAGTTACTTTGGCAAGTAAAAATTAATAGCGATCGCTCACACATTTCCTGATAGTGTAGAAGTTATTTTAATGTTGCGATCGCTTATTCTTAATTCTACTTGCATCCACCCAACAAGCACAAGCAACTATCTCTTAAGCTACTAGAGTTTCTAGATGCGACGGTTGAGGAATTTGTGCCACAATGGCTTGGCCAATTTCCAAGGAAGATGTAGCAGCAGGAGAAGGAGCATTGCAAACATGGATGGAGTTTTGACCTTGAACAATCAAAAAGTCATCCACCAAAGAACCATTGTTCATCAAAGCTTGAGCACGGACTCCCGCATGGGTGGGAACTAAATCCTCTGCTTGAACTTCTGGAATTAGTTTTTGCAAGCTTCTCACGAAGGCTGCTTTACTAAAAGAACGAATGATTTCCTGAATACCTTCATCGGCGTGTTTGGCTGCCAATTTCCAAAAACCGGGATAGGTTATGACTTCCAGAAAATCCCCTAAGTTAAAGTCGGTTTTTTGATAACCTTCGCGCTTCAGGCTGAGCACTGCATTTGGCCCTGCATGAACGCTGCTATCAATCATCCGGGTAAAATGAACACCCAAAAAGGGAAAATCTGGATTTGGAACCGGGTAAATTAGCGTCTTGACTAGATGGCGTTTTTCTGGGATTAGTTCGTAATATTCTCCCCGGAATGGTACAATTTTTGCTTGAGGGTCAACTTGACCTAACTTGGCAATGCGATCGCTATGCAATCCTGCACAATTAATTACAAAGCGCGTTTCAAAACTACCGTTGTTTGTTTCTAATACCTGATTTTTACCACTTGGGGAGATTTTCAGAACTTTCGTATTGAGGTATAAGTCTCCGCCTTGTTGTTGAATTAACTCAGCATATTTCAAACAAACTTGCTTGTAATTAACAATCCCAGTTGAGAAGACCCGAACTCCACCTACACATTTTACATGAGGTTCAATTTCTTTAACTTCCTCTGGGCTGATTCTCTGGACTGCTATGCCATTTTCTAAGCCTCGCGTGTAAAGCTTTTCCAGACGTGGTAGCTCTTGTTCTTCTGTGGCAACAATTACTTTACCGCAAACTTCATGCTCAATTCCATATTCTTGGCAGAATTCTACCATTGAGCGACTACCGTCACGACAAAATTTAGCTTTGAAACTCCCCGGCTTATAGTAAATACCAGAATGAATCACTCCACTATTATTACCGGTTTGATGAAAGGCCCATTGGCTCTCTTTTTCTAGTACTAAAATACGTGCATTGGCATAGCGTTTACCTAAAGCTAATCCAGTGGAAAGTCCGACTATTCCCCCGCCTATAATCGCAAAATCATACATTAGTATTATCGCACCTGGAGCCAGAGTATTAAAGTGTTTGCAGATAAAACTTATTATCTACCATACCTTCCAAGGAGCCTGACTGTTCTTCCATAGCTCCTCTAGGTAGTTTTTATCGCGTAAAGTATCCATCGGTTGCCAAAAACCGTGATGCTTGAAAGCAGATAGCTGTTCCATATCAGCTAGCTTTTCTAATGGCTCTTGTTCCCAAACAGTAGAATCATCAGCAATCAAATTAATTACTTCTGGTTCTAGGACAAAATAACCGCCATTAATCCAAGCACCATCACCTTCAGGTTTTTCCCGGAAGCTGGTAATTTTAGTTTGCTCATTTCCTAAAGAAATAGCACCAAAACGTCCCGCTGGCTGAACTGCGGTGAGCGTTGCTAAGGTATTTTGTTCTCTATGAAAGTTCATTAGCTCTGTGATATTTATATCACTTACACCATCACCATAGGTAAAGCAAAAAGTGTCATTACCAACATGTTCGCTGATGCGCTTTAAACGTCCACCTGTCATTGTATTATCACCTGTATTCACTAAGGTGATTCGCCAGGGTTCAGCATAACCAAAATGTACATTCATCTGGTTAAATCGCAAATCAAAGGTAACATCTGACATGTGTAAGAAGTAGTTGGCAAAATACTCCTTAATTATGTAACCTTTGTAACCGCAACAAATAATGAAATCATTAATGCCGTGGGCAGAGTAGGTTTTCATTATATGCCATAGAATTGGTTTGCCACCAATTTCAACCATCGGCTTGGGTTTGATACTAGTTTCTTCACTGAGGCGTGTACCAAGCCCTCCAGCCAAAATCACCGCTTTCATGCAATTACCTCGGAGATTTGCAGGTAGATTATTATTTGACTTTTACGATATGAAGAGGATGCACTTGGATAGAGAAAAATTGATTTCTAATTTATTTTTCTCCGTCAATAATCTAACGAAGATTTTATTCAAAATTATGAAGGAATGATAAATTAAAAACTTTTGTCTGTGAAAGCTTCATAAATATATAGAAACCGGAAAATTCCATATTAATTGAAATACAAAATCTACCTAAAAAACAATCAGGGTTAGCAGAAGCTAACCCTGATTAAGACTGATTTTTCTCAATCACAACCAATATTTGCTAGTAACAAAATTTACTTTTTGTTGTTAGCTTTTTCTAACATACTTGAGCTTTGGAATAAACTGTCACATTTGTTTTCTACGACTACGCACATATGGCTGAGTGCTTGCTGGTAATTATCCATATCGTCTTGCTCAAGAGATATTTTAGCAGCTGTTTGTAAATCCTCAATAGCTTGCGTACGGTTTTGGTTAGATTTAGTGCCACTATATTGTGAAAGTTCATAACGAACCATACCTCGTTTAAGATACACTTTCGCTAGCTTGGGATTGAGATTTAGTGCTTGATTAAAGTTGGCTATTGCTTCTTTGTATTCTTGAGCGTAATCGCTGCTATATTGAGCGATTTGATAATAGGCAACACCGCGCTGAAAATAAGCTTCTGTTTTGGAAGAATTGAGGTCTATTGCTTCGGTAAAATCTGCTATGGCTTTTCTATAACCTTTTTGAGAATCACCGCTGTATTTAGCAATTTGAGCGCGGACAATACCTCGCCTAATTAAAGCTTCTACTTCATTACTATCGAGGCGTAGGGCATTATTAAAGTCTGCGATCGCCAGGTTATACTCTTTGTCAGGGTCGTTACTATATTCAGCGAGCATATAGAGAGCATTACCCCGATTCACAAAAGCTTTAATTTCTTGAGGATTGATTTGCAGAGCTTGGCTATAGTCTGTACGTGCGCCTTCATAGTCTTTCAAATTGTAGCGGGCATTGCCCCGATTGACGCGAGCTTTCGCATTTTTGGGATCTTTTCCTATTGCTTGACTGAAGTTTTCAATTGCTAGATCATAGTCTCGCACTTTGTAAGCAGCATGACCCTGTTTATAATAATCTGCGAAGCTAAGAGTATCTTTTTTAATTGGCTGACGAGGCTTTAATGTTTGTTGAGTGTAAGCATTTTGGAAAACAAACGGACGAGTAAATTTAATCATTACGTCCAAATATCCCAAAACACCAAAACCCAGCAAGCAACAAATAATCGGGTATAATTTTGGTCTTCTGGAAGGTTGATAAGGCGCAACACTTTGGGTAATTGGCTGCCAATAATTGACTGCGTGCGTTGGTATGCCTGGCTGTGGTGAACGTGGAGTTTGATTGTAGCGTCTTTTCGATTTGATTCGCGGTTGTAGATGTTCTCTACTTTCTATAGCCCGATGGGATGGAAAGGGGTCACGTCCGCCTAATCGCGATGTTCGTTCACACCAGGGACAGCTTTGCAGATGATTGTTGTAGCGATGCTGGGGATTTACAGTACAGCTAATCAGGCTATCTTCGGCTTCAGCTAGTGCCGATAGCCAGGTTTGAGCGCTAGGGCGTAGGTGTGGGCTGTTGTGACCTTCTTCAAAACAACGCACAAATAATTCTTGTAAGTTGGGATGGAGAATTTCCCAAGCGGGTGCAATTGGGGTAGGCAGGTAGGGTACGCGCCGCTGTTTACTGTAAGTAAAATGTCCAGCAGCAATGCGTGCTTCATAGGGGGGTGGCTCAACAGCGCCTTGAAAGATGCCAGAAAATGGGTGCGTGCCTTCCATTAATAATTGGAATACCAGCACTGCTAACCCAAATAAGTCGTGGGAAATTTCGCGATCGTGTTGGGCAAAAGTTTTATTCTGTAGTTCTGGTGGGGTAAACTCTGGTTTACCCACTGAGCAGCGGTAAACAATATGGTTGCTTGGGTCGCGTACTTGGAAAGAATCTGTGTCTACCAAGGTAACGAGTGCTGTATCGCTGACGAGGATATTTGACTCATTCACATCGCCAACGCAATATCCACTAGCGTGTAGAGCAGCGAAAGCCGCCGCTAGGTTCCGAGCCGTGCGGAGCAGGTATTGATAATTGAATAAAGGGCAGTGTTGGCGACGGGTTCTGGGGTTGTAAAAGTCGATGATTGGACGCATCCCTTGAATGCGTGGCATTAAGAAGCCGATGACGCCACCGCTGCCATCTGCCGATCGCAATAAAACTTCTGGCCAAGCGATGGAGATATGCCCTAAACTAGCCGTAGGGTTTTCCGGCGGGTTGGCAAGCATCGCCTGGAGTTTGTCAGCATGGGCAACAGTTGGCTTGTGATAAATCTTTGCCACCATATTGCTATCGGATGGCAGTGCATAGACACAAGCTTCACCGCCACGACCCAGACTGACACTGAGGTTGAGAATTTCTTGCTTAGGAAGACAACGTAGTACCTGCATGGTGAATTACCGCTAACGGGAGTTGTTTAAAATGCCAAACACTAAACTATTGCCTATGAGTTGCTCAATGCAGCAATAATGAGTGTTAAATCGTCATCAGTGCGTTGCGTAATCCGCTCTGAGCGTAAAAAGCTTACCAACTGTTCTTTTGCCACTGTCTTATCCTCAGAATTCGCTACAAACTCAAACAGAGGAAAAAAGAACGGTTTATGAGGTTCACTAACAACCATATTCAAAGCCAGCATTTGTAGTCCGTCGGTAAGGACACCAACATTGATTATGTCTTCACGCCATAATCTCATCTGCGCTGTATCTAAAGCACTGGCCGAAGTCAAAAAAGTGGTTTCGTTGATGTATTCGCCGCTGTCAGGCATGGTTAGTGCGAGGAGGTTGCCCATGCTATCTTTGGCTACGGCCAAACCATCACCTATCTGTGCCACAGCTACAACTTCTGGCGTGGCAACCAGAAGAATTAAGGTAGTCGCTAATTCTTGAGGCTGTTTATTACAAGCAGCCGCCTCATCTTCCACAGCTTTTTTGGCGGCCACCATCGCCTCGCTCAATAGCGATCGCACATTGGTATCATCAGTCAAGAACTTCCGGGTAACTTGTTTGATGGAAATATTTTCTATTGCTGTTTCCACAGCAACCATTGCCCCCACTTTCCCCTGGCTTGCTGAACCTGCACCATCTGCTGCCGCTACTACTAAAACATTATCTGATAATATCTGCCAGTGGTGAGCGTCTTGACACAACTGCTTGTTCTTTAAGTGGCTTGTACCACATACAGACGCAGCTACTACCCGCCATTGAGCAATCTGTTTTGATGTGTTCATAAATTTTATTCCAACAGCTCGCTGTCGTTAACATCAAGCTGCCATCTTTAATTAAACAGCCCCCCAGCCAATTGGTGGTAGTGCCACCTGTTCGTCTACCTGTGAATGGGAAACAGCTGACATACTAGCTGACAGCCAGACAAACATCTCGATAAAGTTTAGACCTTTGAGTTTTAGAGGAGTACGCACAGTAATTTGATTTAAGCGCGTCATGTTCGCGTTTTCGACACCGACAGTAAAGAAAGCTACACGTTTGCTTGCTTCATCTCCTTGTAGGCGCTGCGCCGCTTGCTCTACCACATTGTCTTGCTCACCCTGTGGCTCACCATCAGTGATCATAAATACCCAAGGACGATAGTAAGCAATGCCGTTAGAACGATATTGAGATTTGCGCTCTTGAATTATGTCCAAGGCTTTATGAATTCCCGAACCCATCGTAGTCAGTCCTTGTGCTGTCAAAATGGGGGGATTGAATTGATCAGCAGTCACAAAATCTTGCACTACGTTGACATTGCTATCAAAGGTAACTATCGCTACCTCTACCCGTCTTGCTGCCAAGGAATTTTTCACTAATTCATCTTTCAAACTCAGCAACCCCTGATTTAAAGCCTCAATCGGCTCTCCTTGCATTGAGCCAGATGTGTCTAGTAGTAGCACGCACGGACAACGTGGTTCTGGGTTTTCCGCAAACTCCACAACTTCATCAAGTCTTAATGTATCATGCATAACTTTTTGTGTTATGTTATAGTCCAAAGCTTTATTTACCTCGTTCTCAAAGTATATAGTTTCTGATGCCGACACGACTACAGATATGATGTTTGGCAGTAGATACTTTAATTTTTATTAAACAGAATATTTTCACAAGAATCTCTACATATTTAAGGAACTCTTAATCACGACTAGACTGCGTTTAATAAATAAAGAATTTATCAGGAGCTAACATTACCTGTTGTAGTGGATCTACCAAAAATTCTATCTCTTCATAACTAGGATACAATAAATACGTAAATATTCCTAGATAAGTTTTTAAAGATTTCATGTAGTAAAACCTCCATTTTATATAAAAGTAATTAATCCTAATTAAGACCATCAGACTTCAAAGTATACTCACGTAACTGTGTGAACTTTACATCAAAATTGCTTAGCAAGTAAGTAGGGCGTAAATAAACATAATTGTTAAGGTCTTGAGCCAATAGTTATCGTTAGGGAGGGTAACTGACAACTAAACTGACGCCTGCTGAAATTGTCATGACAAATATTTACATTTTTTTGTGCCTACTTAACTTAAATTTTCAGACTTGTTATCAAACGTGCCAAATGTAACAAAAAAGTTATGAAAATTATAATTTGTAATATATATACATATTTAAACAAATAATTTGTGTATAGAGAAATATTAAAAAGAAGAGAATACTTCAGAGCCGATATTTCCCATTTACGAATATTTAGTCGCTGATCCGCAAAAAAATCAAAAAACATGAATAACTCAGGTACATTTACTAAATTACGTCCTCAGAGTTTGTTAAAACAGTTATTTAATTGTTCTGAGAGTATTTGTTTACAAGTATTTAGCAACTCAGTTTCCTGGTGGATTTATTTAGAGCAAGGCAAGATAATCTATGCTACCCATTCAATTGAACCCTTTGATCGATTAGAACGTCATTTGCGTCGCCTTAGCCATCAAATTCCATCACTTACTAATGAAGTTCGTGTTCAATTACGTCTGATGTTTGAATCAGATACACATAGTCAAGTAGTAGAACATGAGAGGAACTCTAAAAATCAGCCTCCTGAATATCAAGCTATACAATGGCTTATTAGTCAACAATATCTACATTCTACACAAGCAGCAGTACTGATTCCAGAATTGGTTAAAGAGGTGCTTGAATCATTTTTACTGATCAAAAAAGGTACTTATGAACTAACAGAAGCACTTAATAGAATGCCAATCATTTGCAGATTGAATGTAGAAAATGTTTTAGAACGCTGTCAAGCACGATTAGAGAGTTGGAAGTCTTTCGAGCCTCAAATTTCTTCTCCCTATCAACGTCCATATCTGTTAATTACTGGTAAACCTTCTAAACAAAACTTACCAGAACTCCAACCAAATTTAACTAACTGGATGAAGGGTTTTAGCTTACGTCATCTTGCTGTGATTATGAATCAAGACGAAATCGAACTAGCCCACAATTTATACCCTTACATCATTCAGGGAGGAATTATCTTACATGAGCCAGATCCACCATTTGATCAGTTACCAAATACATTGGAAGATTTAGCACAATCTTCTAAATTGATAACATTAGTTGATGTTATAGATGAACTAAGTACCACTAATAGTAAAGCTTACCCAGGTATTTTTGAAGATAATAAAACTAATGTTGAGCAATTACCACAAGTTTCTGAATCTTTAAAAGAAAACCTTCAGAAATTCACAATAACCAATAATATAAATCCTGCTTCTGAAAGAGTAATACCTGCTACTGTAACTGGCAAAAAAACCTACAAAATTGTTTCTGTAGATGATAGCCCCACAATTCTCAAAGAAATTAGCCGTTTTTTAGAAAATGAAAACTTTTCTGTTGTGACGATTAACGAGCCATTAAAAGCTGTGATGTCGATTATCCGGCACAAACCAGACTTAATTTTATTGGATCTTAACATGGTAGGAATTGATGGATATGAGTTGTGCCAGATTATACGAAATAACTCACTATTTAAAGAAATACCGATTATTTTTGTAACAGGAAACAAGGGGCTTGTAGACAAAGTAAAAGCCAGATTAGTAGGAGCATCTGGATATCTCACTAAACCTTTTACTCGCGCGGAATTATTGAAGATAGTGTTCATGCATCTGATTTAGCCCTTTGAAAGCGTAATATATTTTTCTTGGTGTCTTGGCGTCTTTGTGGTTAAAAAGTCAATTTTGGAACCACTAAGGCACTAAAGCACAAAGGTAAACAGCCGAAAATTCGGGAATATGTACATGGCTATTAATCTAGAAATTGACGAAAACTTAATTCAGGAAGCACTCGAACTTGGTGGTGATCGTACTAAGCGTGCCGTTGTTGAAGAAGCATTGCGAGAGTATGTGCAGCGTCGAAAGCAACTGAAAATTATAGAACTATTTGGCACGATTGAATACGACGATGATTATGATTACAAACAACAGCGCCAGAGAGGATGAAAGTCATTGTTGATACTTCAGTTTGGTCTTTAGCTCTCAGACGCGCTAGCAAAGCTGACGACTCACCTTATATTGCATTATTTCATGAATTAATTACGGATGGTCGAGTTGCTTTGCTGGGTGCTGTTCGGCAAGAGGTACTTTGCAAAATTCGTCACGCTAACCAATATAATCGGCTTAAAAATTATCTCCGCGCATTTCCAAATCTTGACTTAGAGATTGAAGACTACGAACTTGCTTCTGAGTTTTATAAGAGGATGTTTGTAAAGTCTAAGATGGTTAAAAATGTCATTCTGTAGACGCTTCTGCGGCTTCCCGCAGGGTGTGGAGCAGGGCAAACGCATCTAAATATAGTACATATATACTAAATATAGGATAAAGGTAGTGATCGCCGGGTGACATGTAGGTAAGGATTCAAGCTTTGATGATAAAGTCATTGTAAAAGTAGCAATAT
>JAESGM010000424.1_pt1 | contig 35862 bp, 33 predicted proteins | sample 9269721 | NCBI WGS metagenome assembly JAESGM01 (sample SAMN15720920, study PRJNA650825) | algae metagenome | isolation source: Komarekiella atlantica HA4396-MV6 and co-occurring heterotrophs from... | place: USA: Theobald House, Kauai, HI | collected 2009-07-29
TGAGCTTGCGGGCGCAGAGCGCCGCCACGCAGGCGAACAGATTGGCTTGCGTCTCCTTGCCGCCGAAACCGCCGCCCATGCGCCGGATTTCGACCGTGACCGCATGCGAGCCGACGCCGAGCACGGCGGCGACCATGTGTTGGACTTCCGTGGGATGCTGGGTCGAGGAGAACACCTGCATGTCCTCGTCCTCGCCCGGTATGGCGAGCGCGATCTGGCTTTCGAGGTAGAAATGGTCCTGCCCGCCGATCGCCATCGAGCCCGTCAGCCGGCGCGGGCTGGCGGCCATGGCAGCGGCGACGTCGCCGCGTTCGAGCTTCAGCGGCTCGGTGACGAGAGCGCCGTCTTCGGCGCGGGCGGAGGCGACGTCGAGGATGGGAGCTCTTTCCGCGTAGCTCGCCTTCGCCTGCAGCGCGGCACGCCGGGCCTGGTCGCGCGTCCCGGCGACCACCGCGAACAGCGGCTGGCCATGATGCAGGATCGTCTCGGTCGCGAAGACCGGCTCATCATACTTATGCGTGGAAGAGATGTCGTTGATGCCGGGAATGTCGGAGGCGGTCAGCACGGCCAGCACGCCGGGCGCGGTGCGGACGGCGTCGAGATCGAGCGAGAGCAACCTGCCATGGGCGATGGTGCTCAGGCCGAGATACGCGTGAACCAGCCCGGCCGGCTCCGCGAGGTCGTCGATATAGAGCGCCTCGCCCGCGACGTGCTTTCGCGCCGAATCGTGCGCGCTCGCTGCGCCGACGAGCGGCGCAGGTTGCGCGAGGTCGAGCCGCTTGCGCGCGTCAGCCATCGGCGGCCTCCGCCAGCAGGCCGGCGACGCGCGTCGCTGTTTGCGTCTCCGTCGTCTCGATCAGAAAGCGTCGCAGCAGGTTGCCGGCCACTTTGAGCCGGTAGCCGGCCGAGGCGCGCATGTCGGAGAGCGGGGTGAAATCGTCGGGCAGCGCGGCGATGGCGGCGGCGACCGCATCCTCGCTCCATGGCCGGCCGAGCAGGGCGGCTTCCGCCGCCTTGGCCCGCTTCGGGATGCCGGCCATGCCGCCACAGGCCAGACGCGCTTCGGTCACGACGCCAGCCGCATCGCGCCGGATCAGGAACGCACCGCACAGCGCGGAGATGTCTTCGTCGAAGCGCTTGCTGATCTTTGAGACGTGGAACAGCGCATCGCTTTCGAGCTTCGGCGCCAGCACCGTCTCGACGAATTCGCCGGGACGCCGGTCCTGCTTGCGATAATCGAGGAAGAAATCTTCCAGCGCGATCTTGCGGCGGCTGATCCCACCCGATCCCTCATCCTGAGGAGCGGGCGCAGTCCGCGTCTCGAAGGAGCCTCCAGCGCGCACTGGGCCATCCTTCGAGACGCCGCTGCGCGGCTCCTCAGGATGAGGGCTCTGGGCTTTGGATGCGCGCGCCAGCACCAACTTCGCGCCCAAAGCGATCAGCGCCGGCGGCAGGTCGCCGATCGGCGAGCCGTTGGCGATGTTGCCGCCGATCGTGCCGGCATTGCGGACCTGCTCGCCGCCGAAGCGGCGCATCAGCTCGTCGAGCTGCGGCGAGATAGTCGCCAGCGCGCGGCGGACATCGACATGGTTCGCCATGGCGCCGATGCGGAGGTGGTCGCCCTGATCCTCGATGGCGCGCAGCACCTCGATCCGGCCGAGGAAGATGACCGGGTCGAGCCTGCGCAAGCCTTTCGTCACCCACAGGCCCACATCGGTTGCGCCGGCGACGAGCGTGGCCTCGGGATGGGCGGCGACAAGCTCCGCCAGCGCCTCGGTGGTCGCGGGGGCAAGGAAACGCCGGCCCTCGCCGCCGAGCGACAGCGTATCGGCATCGGCCAGCGCCGCGAGCTTCGCGGCGGTGTCCTCGCGGTCGAGCGCGAAACGATCCTGCGTCCGCTCGGCGCTGCGGTACATCGCCTGCGCCGCCGCGATGATCGGCTGGTAGCCGGTGCAGCGGCACAGGTTTCCCGCCAGCGCGTCCTCGATCCGCGCCACGCTTGGCGCATCCTCGTTCAGCCGGAGCGCCAGCAGCGACATCACGAACCCCGGCGTGCAGAAGCCGCATTGCGAGCCATGATGATCGACCAGCGCCTGCTGGACCGGGTGAAGCGCGCCGTCTGGACCTTTCAGGTGTTCGACGGTGAGCAGATGGCAGCCGTCCAGCGTGGCCAGGAAACGGATGCAGGCGTTGATCGCCTCGTAGCGCAGCACGCCGCGATCGAGCCTGCCGATGACGACAGTGCAGGCCCCGCAATCGCCCTCGGCGCAGCCCTCCTTGGTTCCGGTCATGCACCGGTCGAGGCGCAGCCAGTCGAGCACGGTCAGCGTCGGATCGCAGGACGCGATCTCGACGAGCTCGTCGCCAAGAAGGAAACGCAGGGTTTCACGCATGGCGCGATCTCCCTCCCCCCGCTTGCGGTGGGGAGGGTCGGGGTGGGGGGGAGAGTCCAGGCCGTCGGAGTGTGGCGTCGGCGTCGAGCCTCGTCCTGCACGCCCCCCCATTCCTAAACCTTCCCCGCCGCAAGCGGGGGGAAGGGGACAGGGCGGCGCGTCCCCGCCGAACTCGTTCAGAACAAATCATGCCCGCAGATTAGGCATGTTCCACCCTTGGCCGGAAGCGCTGATTTGATGCAGAGATGACGCGGATTTGGGCCGGGATTTTCACGCGATGAGCAAAGCCACCTCGACCAAAGCGCTGCGCGGCCGTCTGCTCTGGTTCGTCGCCGATCCGGACACGGTCGGCGAGGCGGCGCACGCCTATGTCGAGGACGGGCTGCTCGTCATCGAGAGCGGGCTCGTCAAGGCGGCCGGTGCGGCCGCCGATCTGCTGCGGACGTTACCGGTCGACGCCGAGATCGTCGACCACCGCCCGCATCTGATCATGCCCGGCTTCATCGACGCGCATCTGCACATGCCGCAGACGCAGGTGATCGCCTCCTATGGCGCGCAGCTGATGGACTGGCTCAACACTTACACCTTTGTCGAGGAGCAGAAGCTCAGCCATCAGGGCCATGCCGAGAAGCTGGCGCTGTTCCTGCTCGACGAGTTGCTGGCCAACGGCACGACCACGGCTGTGATCTACTGTTCGGTGCATCCGCAATCGGCCGAGGCGCTGTTTGCCGAATCCGAGCGCCGCAACACCCGCATGCTCGCCGGCAAGGTGATGATGGACCGCAACGCGCCCGAAGCGCTGACGGATACCGCCGAGTCGAGCTACGCCGATTCAAGGGCGCTGATCGCGCGCTGGCACGGTCGGGGCCGGCAACTCTACGTCATCAGTCCGCGCTTCGTCGTCACCTCGTCTCCGGAGCAGTTGGAGGCGGCGGGGCGGCTCGCGGCCGAGCATCCAGACTGCCACGTCCAGACCCATATCAACGAGAACCGGGCCGAGATCGCGCTCGCCAACGACCTCTATCCCGAGCCCGGCGACTATGCCGGCATCTACCAGCATTTCGGGCTGCTAGGGCCCAAGAGCCTTCTCGGCCACTGCATCCACATGACCGACCGGGAGTGGCGGCGCTTCGCGGATACCGGCACGGTCGCCGTGTTCTGCCCGACCTCGAACCTGTTCCTCGGCTCCGGCCTGTTCGACTGGGCGCGTGCGCGGGCCGAGGGCGTGCCCGTGGCGGTGGCGACCGATATCGGCGGCGGCACCTCCTACTCGATGCTGCGGACCATGTCCGAGGCCTACAAGGTGCTGCAGTTGCAGGGCCAATCGCTCTCGGCCTTCGCCGCGCTTCACGCGATCACGCTCGGCAATGCCAAGGCGCTCGGCCTCGACCACCTGATCGGCTCCTTCGCGCCCGGCCGCGAGGCCGATGTCGTGGTGCTCGATCCGACGGCCCAACGCGCTATGGCGCACCGGTTGGAGACGGCGAGCACGCTGGCCGAGGAACTGTTCGTGCTGGTCACGCTCGGCGACGAGCGCAATGTGGTCGCGGCCTATGTGATGGGGGAGCGAGCGGCGGCGCGACTCTGACGGTCGCCGTATTCAACGATTTGAAAAAACGTTGAACATCGACTATGCTCAACAAAAGAAAATTTTGTTGAGCATAGTCGATGACCGAGATCGCCCGTCATTCGCCGACGGCTCATGCCGCGTATCATGATCTGCTCCGCTCGCTCAGGGACGAGGCCCTGCCCGATTTGCGCGGAACGCCGACGCGGGTCGAACGGAATGGGCGCGTTTATTGGTACGACAGCTATCGCGTCGGCTCGGACGTCAAGAAGGCGTATATCGGCGAGGATAGCGACGAGTTGCGGCAACGCTTGGAACATGCCGCGGAACTGAGCACGCTTCGGGTCGAGCGACGCGCGCAAAGAACGCGCCTCATCCGGCTATTGCGGGCGGAAGGCTTCCTCGGCGTCGATGCCGGAACCGGCGGCCTGCTCGCGGCCATGGCCAATGCAGGGGTTTTCCGGTTAGGCGGCACGCTCGTCGGAACGGTCGCGTTTCGCCTCTACGAAGGCGAACTCGGCATCCGCTACGGCGTCGATGATGCAGCGCAGACCAACGACCTCGATATCGCGAGTTTCGAACGCCTGTCGCTGGCTCTGGGCGACACGATCGATCAGAGCCTGAAGCAGATGCTCGCTGATTTCTCCTTTGATCCCGCGCCGACGCTGGTCGATCGCAAGGTCTGGCGCTGGAAGCAGACGCGCAGCGAGACGCTCGTCGAATTTCTGACGCCTGCTTTCACGGAGCGCGAGGAGCAGAGGCCTCTGGCCGCGCTCGGCGTCCATGCGCAATCGCTGCATTATCTCAATTATTTGATCGCCGAACCGATCAAGGCCGCCGTAACCTACCGCAATGGCGTCCTGGTCCAGATCCCGCGTCCGGAGCGCTTCGCCATCCACAAGCTGATCGTGTCAGACCGGCGTCAAGGCGGTTCCGACAGCCTGAAATCAATGAAGGATCGCCGTCAGGCGCAATTCCTCATCGATGTTCTGGCGCAGGATCGCCCGGACGAACTCCGGGAGGCCTATCGGGACGCTATCTCGCGCGGTCCCCGATGGCGCGAACGCCTGGCCGCGGCAGTCGCTCGCGTGCTGGGCCTGAAGGAGAAGCTCGAGGGGCTCTAGCGACGCAGCCGCACCCGGCTCACCCCAGCACGCCACCCTTCCGCGCGAAATCGAGATAGATCTCGCGCAGCCGTATCGCCGCCGGCCCCGGCGCGCCGTTGTGGATCGTACGGCCGTCGATCCGCACCACCGGGGTGACGAAGCTGTTGGCCGAGGTGATGAAGGCCTCTTCCGCGTCGAGCGCCTCGGTCAGCGTGAACTCGCGCTCCTCGAAGGTGAAGCCGGTCTCGGCGAGGAAGGCCAGCACCGCCTTGCGCGTGATGCCGGGCAGCACCTTCTCGGAGAGCGGCCGGGAGATCAGCGTCTTGCCCTTGACGATCCAGGCGGTGGAGGAGGCGCCTTCCGTCACCACGTCGCCTTCCAGCATCCAGGTTTCCTGCGCTCCGCTCTCGGCCGCGAACTGCTTGGCGAGCACCGGGGCGAGCAGGTTGACGCTCTTGATGTCGCGCCGGGCCCAGCGGATGTCGGGGCAGGTCACGACCTTGATCCCGGTCTTCGCCGCCGGCGATTCGCTCAGGTTCCGCTCCTGGGTGAACATCACCAGCGTCGGCCTCACGTCTTTCGGGAAGGCGAAGTCGCGGTCGGCAGCGCCGCGCGAGACCTGCAGATAGATGCCGCCCTCCTTCATCGCGTTGCGTGCGATCAGTTCCTCGTGGATGGCGAAGAGTTCGGCCGTCGACCAAGGGAGTGACAGCCTGATCTCGCCGCAGGAGCGTTCGAGCCGGGCCAGATGCGCCTCGCAGTCGACGAGCCTGCCGCCGATCACGGCCGAGACCTCGTAGATGCCGTCGCCGAAAATGAAGCCGCGGTCGAAGATCGAGATCGTCGCCTCTTCCTCGGGAAGATAGGCGCCGTTGACATAGACGATGCGGCTCATGGGGCTGACTCGTGTGTGGCTCTCGATGAATCTCTCCTAGCCGAGCCGCGCAGGCGAGGCGAGCCCTGCCGCCGACTTGCGGATCGGCGTTTCGCGCAACACTGTCGCCCCGACAAAGCAAGGATTCGCCGATGACCGCCAGACCCGACCGCATGCCGCCGCTGGCCGACGCGGACCAGACGCAGGCCCAGCGCGACGCGGCGCAGGTCTTCATGACCATCCGCGACCAGCCTGTCTTCGGCCCCTTCGTGCCGCTGCACCGCAGCCCCGACCTGATGCTGCGGCTGGCCCCCGTCGGCGATTTCATGCGCAAGGAGCTCTGCTTCGGCGTCAGGCTGGCCGAGATCGCGATCCTGTTCACGGCGCGGCGCTACGACCAGCCGGTCGAATATGCGATCCATGCCGAAATCGCCGCCAGGGCTGGCTTGCCGGCCCATGTCATCGCCGCGCTGGCCGAGGACCGCCAGCCGGCGGACATGACGGAAGACGAGGCGCTGATCTGGTCCTGCGTCGCCGAGATCGATCGCGCCAAGCGGTTGTCGGACCCGAGCTACGCGGCGCTCAGCGGACGCTTCGGCGAGCAGGGCGTCGTCGAACTCGCCGCGCTGATGGGGTACTACCAGTTGCTGGCGACGGTGATGAACTGCGCCCGGACGGCCGCGCCTCCCGGCCCGGAACTGCCGCCTGTGCGCTGAGAGACAACTCCTGTTCCTCCTCCGGGCTGGTCAAGCCCGATCGAGCCCCCTAGTTTCGGCGCGGGAAACGACGCCGGACCGCCAGAGCCGCATCAGCGCGCCATGTCCGGATTGCAGGAGGATGATCCAACATGACGACAAAAGGTTTTCGCCGCCGCGACATCGTGGCCGGCCTCGGCCTCGTTGCGGCCATGCCGAAGATGGCCTTCGCCCAGGCCGGTCCGATCAAGCTGATCGCGCCGTTTCCGCCGGGCGGTTCGGTCGACGCGATCTCGCGTCTCGTCCAGCCGGGGCTCCAGCAGCGGCTGGGAACCAGCGTCATCGTCGAGAACCGACCCGGCGGCTCGGGCTCGATCGGCGCCAACGCGGTGGCGAAATCCGCGCCCGATGGCCAGACCTGGCTGGTCGTTTTCGACACCCACGCGGTCAATCCGACGCTGCTGCCGAACATGCCGTTCGATTCGGTCAAGGACCTCGATCCCGTAGAGCTGATCGGCACCGCGCCGATGGTGCTGGCCTGCCACCCGTCGCGCCCGTTCAAGACGCTGGCCGATGTGCTGGCGGCGGCGAAGGCCGCGCCCGGCAAGCTGAGCTACGCCACCATCGGCAATGGCAGCCTCGGCCACCTCGCCATGGTGCTGCTCGGCAAGCGCGCCGGCGTCGAACTGACGCATGTGCCCTATCGCGGCGGCGGGCCGGCCATGAACGACGCGGTCGGCGGCCATGTTGATCTGATCATCGGCTCGGCCGCGCTGGTCGCCCCGCAGGTGACCGGGGGCCTGATCCGACCGCTCGTTCAGACGGCGGCCAAGCGCATCAGCACGATGCCAAACGTGCCGACGGTGCTGGAGAGCGGCTACGAGGGCTTCGTCGCCGATGCCTGGTGGGGCGTCTTCGCTCCGGCGGGAACGCCGAAGCCGGTCGTCGACAAGTTCCGCACGGCTCTGGTCGAGTCCATTCGCGATCCGGCCATCAACCAGCGGCTGGTCGAGCAGCAGCAGGTCACGCTGGCTCTCACCGGGCCGGACGCGTTCCGGAGCTTCTTCGCCGAGCAGATGAAGATCTGGGGCGCGGTGGTGCGCGACAACGCCATCAAGGCCGATTGAAGGATATCTGGATGAGCCGTCCCATCGTCGTCGTGCTCGACGACAGCCAGAACGTGGCGCGCGCCTCGGCCGATTGGTCGACGCTTGAGGCGCGCGCGGAATTGCGCTTTCTCAGCGAGGCCTTTTCCAGCGAGGAGGCCGTCGCAGCCGCGTTGGCCGATGCCGACATCGTCATCCCGATGCGCGAGCGCACGGTGTTCTCGGCCTCGCTGATCGGGCGGCTGCCGAAGCTGAGGATGATCGCCTCGACCGGGCCGCGCACGCTGAGCCTCGACACGGCCGCCTGCACGGCGCGCGGCATCCTCTGCTCCAACACGGGCGGCACGCAGGTCGGCGCGTCTACCGCCGAACTCGCCTTCGGGCTGATCCTGTCCAGCGCCCGCAACCTGCCCATGGCCGACGCGATGATGAAGGCCGGCGGCTGGCATGACGGCCTGCCGCTCGGCCGCGTCGTCGCCGGCCAGCGCCTCGGGCTCGTGGGGCTGGGCAAGCTCGGCCAGCGTGTCGCGCGCTATGCCAAGGCCTTCGACATGGACGTCGTCGCCTGGAGCCAGAACCTGACCGAGGAGACGGCAGCCGCGTCAGGCGTAAAGCGCGCGTCGAAGGAGGAGCTATTCGCCACCTCCGACGTGATCTCGCTGCATCTCGTCCTGTCGGACCGGACGCGCGGCGTCGTCGGAGAGGCGGAGCTTGCGGCGATGAAGCCCGGAGCCTGCCTCGTCAACACGGCGCGCGGGCCGCTGGTCGATGAGGCGGCTCTGCTGGCGCACCTCAAGAGCGGCGCGATCCGGGCCGCGCTCGACGTTTACGATACGGAGCCGCTTCCGGCGGACCATCCGCTGCGCGGGCTGCCCAACGCCGTGCTGACGCCGCATCTGGGCTATGCGGCGGCCCCGGTCTTCGCCGAGTACTACGGCGAGAGCATCGAGAACGTGCTGGCCTTCCTCGGCGGCAAGCCGATCCGGGTGATGAACCCGGAGGTGCTGGAGAAACTCGCGGGCTGATCCCAAGCCCCTCATCCTGAGGAGCGCCGCAGGCGCGTCTCGAAGGATGCTCCAGAAGGCGCTGCCCCCGCGAATTGGAGCATCCTTCGAGACGCCGCTTCGCGGCTCCTCAGGATGAGGGTTGATGTTTGATCGCAGCCGCCAGCAGCCTTTGCGTGTAGGCCTCGCGCGGCGCGGCAAACAGCGCCTCGCTCGGCCCTTCCTCGACCACGCGTCCGTCCTTCATCACCATGATCCAGTCGGCCATGGCGCGCACCACGGCGAGGTCGTGACTGATGAAGAGATAGGACAGGTCGTGCCGCGCCTGCAGCGACTTCAGCAGCGCGACGATGCTGGCCTGCACCGTGCGGTCGAGCGCCGAGGTCGGTTCGTCCAGCACCACCAGCGCCGGATGCAGGATCATGGCGCGGGCGATCGCGATACGCTGCCGCTGCCCGCCCGAGAATTCGTGCGGGTAGCGGTTGCGCAAGGCTGGATCGAGCGAGACCTCGGCCAGCGCTTCGCAGGCGCGCCGGTCACGCTCGGCGCGGCTCAGTTGCGGCGCATGGACCAGCAAGCCTTCGCTGACGATCTCGCCGACCGTCATGCGCGGCGAGAGCGAACCGTAGGGGTCCTGGAACACTGCCTGCAGGCTTTTCCGCAATGGCCGCATCGCGTCGCGGTCGAGCGGTTGGAGCGCGCGGTCCTCGAAGCGGATGCTTCCCGCCGAGGGCAGGAGCCGCAGCACCGCCCGGCCTAGCGTCGATTTGCCGGAGCCGGATTCGCCGACGATGCCGATGGTCTGGCCGCGCCGAAGCGTCAGGTCGACGCCGTCGACGGCATGGAGGATGGCCCTGTCGCGCCTGAACAGGCCGCGCGACAGGTCGTAGCTGACGCGCAGATCGCGCGCCTCCAGCAGCACCGGCGCATCGGTGGGCGGCGGCGCCTTGGTCCCGTGCGGCTCGGCCGCCAGCAGCGCGCAGGTGTAGGGATGCGTCGGCGCCTCGAAGATCGCCTGCGTCGGCCCGCTCTCGACGATCTCGCCATCCTTCATCACATGGACATGGCCGGCATAGCGCCGCACCAGCCCGAGATCGTGGCTGATCAGGATCACCGCCATGCCCAGCCGCTGCCGCAGCTCCGCTATCAGGGCGAGAATCTCGGCCTCGATCGTGACGTCGAGCGCGGTCGTCGGCTCGTCGGCGATCAGGATGTCGGGGTCGTTGGCGAGCGCCATGGCGATCATGACGCGCTGGCGCTGGCCGCCTGAGAGCTCGTGGGGATAGGCATCGAGCCGCGCCTCGGGATGTGGCATCCGCACGAGCCGCAGCAGTTCCAGCGCGCGCGCCCGGGCGGCCTTGCGCGAGAGGTTCTGGTGGCGTCGCAGCGGCGCGGCGATCTGCTGGCCGATCCGGAACAGCGGATCGAGCGAGGTCATCGGCTCCTGGAAGATCATCGCGAGTTTTTTGCCGCGATAGGCGTTGAGCGCGGCAGGCTTCAGGCCGAGCAGGTCCGCGCCGCGATAGCTGACCGAACCCGTCGCCTCGCCATTGCTCGCGAGCAGGCCCATCACGGCCATCGCGGTCTGGCTCTTGCCGGAGCCGGATTCGCCGACGATCGCGACGAACGCGCCGGGTTGGATGTCGAGGTCGACGCCGCGCACGGCTTCGACCATGCCGTCATTGGTGCGGAAACGGACGCGGAGGTCGCGGATCGAGAGGATGGGGGGAGGGGGCGCCACTCACCGATCCTTCGGATCCAGCGCGTCGCGCAGGCCGTCGCCGAGGAAGTTGAGGGCGAACAGCGTCGTCACCAGGAAGGCGGCCGGGAAGGCGAGCAGCCACCATGCGCCCTGGATCGAGCGCGCGCCGTCCGAGATCAGCACGCCCCAGCTCGTCATCGGCTCCTGCACGCCGAGCCCCAGAAAGGAGAGAAAACTCTCCAGCAGGATCACCTTCGGCACCAGCAGCGTGACATAGACGATGACCGGCCCCAGCGTGTTGGGGATGACGTGCCGCCTGATGATGCCGCCAGACGAGACGCCGAGCGCCTGCGCCGCCAGCACATAATCCTGCCGCTTGATCGACAGCGTCTGGCCCCGGACGATGCGGGCCATGTCGAGCCATTCGATCGCGCCGACGGCCAGAAACATCAGGATGAAGTTCCGGCCGAAGAACACCACCAGCAGAATGACGAAGAAGATGAAGGGCAGGGCGTAGAGCACGTCGACGATGCGCATCATCAGCATGTCGATGCGCCCGCCGAGATAGCCCGCCGTCGCGCCCCAGGCGACGCCGATGACGAGCGCCACGCTCGTCGCCAAAAGGCCGATGGCGAGCGAGACGCGGCCCGCGACGAGCGTACGGGTCAGGAGGTCGCGGCCGTTGCCGTCCGTACCGAAGAGGAAGCGCAGGCGCTTGAGCGGGACGTCCAGCACGAGGCGACGGCCCTCCTGTTCGGAGGCGATCAGCTTTGGCGCGCCAAAGCTGTCGGAGCGGTCGAAATAGACCAGCAGGCGCTGGTCGATCGGCCGGGCGGCGATCAGCGTGAGCCGGACGCTGTCGGGGCCGGCCGCGATCTCGCCGGCTGTCGCGCGGATGCGCGCGGCGATGCGCTGGATCGCGGCCGGGAGGGCCTCGGCCTTGGGATGTGCCTCAAAACTCGCAGGCGCGCGGACATGGTCGGGATAGACGCGGTCATAGGGGTGGCCGGTCAGAGAGGGGCCGATCAGACAGGCGAGCGCGATCAGCCCGAGCACGATCAGGCTCGTGATGGCGGCGCGGTTGCGGCGCAGACGAAAGCCCGCATCCTGCCAGAGCGAGCGGCCGGCGGTCACAGGGGTGAGGGCCGCCTCGCTCATCGCTCACTCCAGCCTGACGCGCGGATCGAGCAGCGCATAGAGCAGGTCGACGACGAGGTTGAAGACGAGGACGAAGACGGCGACGACGACGACCGTGCCCATTACCAGCGTGTAATCGCGATTGAGCGCGCCCTCGACGAAATAGCGCCCGATGCCGGGAATGGCGAAGATCGTCTCGACCACGACCGAGCCGGTCAGAAGCGCTGCCGCCGCCGGGCCGAGATAGGAGACCACCGGCAGCGCCGCGCCGCGCGCCGCATGGAGCGCGATCGTCCCTCCCGACAGCCCCTGCGCCCGCAAGGTCCGGATGTGGTTGGCGCGCAGCGTCTCGATCATCGCCGCGCGCGTCATTCTGGCGATCACGGCGATCTGCGGCAGCGCCAGCGTCAGCACCGGCAGCACCATGTTGCGCGCCGCCCCGTTGTTCCAGCCGCCGACCGGCAGCCAGGCCAGCATCAGCCCGAAGACGATCTGCAGAACCGGCGCGACGACGAAATTGGGGATGGTGATGCCGGCCGTGGTGAAGCCCATCACGGCGTGGTCGGCCGCGCCGTTCTGGCGGAAGGCGGCAAGCGCCCCGAGCGGCCCGCCGATCGCGATGGCGAGGCCCAGCGCCGATGCGCCCAGCCGCATCGAGACAGGCAGCCCCTGCGTGAACAATTCGCCGATCGTGAAATCGCGAAAATAGAAGGACGGGCCGAAATCCCCGCGCAGCAGCGCGCCGAGATAGGTCAGGTATTGCACATGCAGCGGCTGGTCGAGCTGGTAGATCCGGCGCAGATTGGCCATCACGCTGGCTTCCAGCGGCTGTTCGAGATCGAACGGCCCGCCCGGCGCGAGCCGCATCAGAACGAAGGACAGGCTGACGACGACGAACAGAGTCGGGATGGCGGTGGCGAGCCGGCGCAGGATGAAGGGGAGCAAGGGGCTACTCCCTTGTCATTCCGGGGCGGCCCGCAAGGGCCGAACCCGGAACCCACGACCGGGCGAGCGTTGGCGACCGGGCTGCGGCACAGGTCTCGCCCGGTCGTGGGTTCCGGGTTCTTCGTTGCGCGAAGCCCCGGAATGAAAGGCCGGTCAAGGCTTCAGGCTCATGAACCGCGTCGGCAGCGCCCCGCGCAGATTCTGCTCGAAGCCGACCAGTTTTGGCGAGACCAGGTTCTTCGAGGAATAATAGAGGATCGGAATCCACGGCACGTCCGCGATCACGATGCTGTCGGCCTCGCGCAGGAGCGCCGCGCGTTTGGCGAGGTCGGTCTCCTCGGCCGCCGCCTTCATCAGGGAGTCGAATTGCGGATTGGCGTATTTACCCGAGTTGAAGCCCTTGTTGTCGCTCAGGAACAGGAACAGGAAGTTCTGCGGGTCGGAATAGTCGCCGATCCAGCCATAGCGGGCGACGTCGAAATCCCCGCCGTCGCGCAGATGGGCGAAATGCGTCTTGCCGTCGGTGTTGATGAAGGAGGTCTCGACGCCGATCGCCTTCCACTGCTCGGCGATGGCGATCACGGTGCGGCGGTTGTTGTCGGTGGTGTTGTAGCGAAGCTGCAGTCTGAGCGGTGCGCCGGGTCCAAAGCCCGCCGCCGCCAGCAGCTTCTTGGCCTCGTCCTCGCGGTCGAGCGGGGAGGCGAGCTTGAAATCGGCCTCGGCGCGCTCGCCGTAATTGCCGATATTGGGCGGGATCACGCCATAGGCCGGCAGCATGGTCCCGGCCCAGATCTCGTCGGCGATGAACTCGCGGTCGATCGCGAGCGACAGCGCCCGGCGCACGCGGACATCGTCGAATGGCTTCTTGGCCGAGTTGATGATGAGGAAATAGGTGCCGAGATAGGGCGCGACCTTGACCTGGTCGCCGAGTTTCGCGCGCAGTTGCTTGATCTGGTCGGCCGGGATGTCGGTCGTCATGTGCAGTTCGCCGGCCTGGAAGCGCCGGGCTGCGGCGGCGAGGTCCGAGGCCGGGTAGTAGATCACCGTGTCGATCCTGACGTTGCCCGCGTCATGGAAGGCCGGATTCCGGTCGAGCCTGATATGCGAGTTCGGCACGCTCTCCTTCAGCACATAGGCCCCGTTCGAGACCCAGTTCTCCGGCTTGACGAAGTCCCGGCCCGCCTTGGCGACGGAGGGCGGATGCACCGGCAGCCCGGTCTGGTGCGTCAGCAATTCGAGGAAATAGGGGGTCGGCCGCTCCAGCCGGATTTCCAATCTGCGTTCGTCGAGCGCCCTGACGCCGAGGTCTTCGAGCTTTGCGGTCGCGCCGGCCTTGTTGATCGGTTCGGCGTTGAGGATCGGGTAGAGGATGTTGGCGTATTTCGCGCCGGTCTCGGGATTGACCATCCGGCGCAGCGAGAACACGAAATCGGCCGCTGTCACCGGGTCGCCATTCGACCATTTCGCGTTGGCGCGCAGGGTGAAGGTGTAGGTTCTGCCGTCGGGACTCGTGGTCCAGCTCTCGGCGACGCCGGGCATGATCTCGCCCTTCATGGAGTGGATGACGAGGCCCTCGAACAGGTCGCGCATAAGATGCGCCTCGGTCACCGTCGAGGTCTTGTGCGGGTCGAGCGTCTCGGGGTCGCCGTCATTGCCGCGATGGAACACGATCTGGGCGAGAGCGGCGCTGGCGGTGGTGGCGGCAAGCGCCAGCGCGAGAAGCAGCGGCAGGACGCGGCGGCTGAACTCGATCATCGAAACCTCCCCCAACGGCAGCCGAAAATCAGGCTGAGTCGACGATTTCGGCGAGTAGAGCGCGGCTGCGCGGCCAAGCCAAGATCAAACTGGCAGCAGGTGTCAGCCGTCCCGGAGACGGCCTCAGCCGCCTGCCGCCGTGCGCTCCTGCGCCTCCACCACCGCGACCGCCGTCATGTTGACCACGCCGCGCGCCGTCACCGAGCCGGTCAGGATATGGGCCGGTTTGGCTGCGCCGATCAGGATTGGACCCACCGGCAGCGCGTCCGCCAGCACCTTGGCGAACTGGTAGGCGATGTTGGCGGCGTCGAGATTGGGGAAGATCAGCACGTTGGCGACGCCCTTCAGCCGCGAGGAGGGCAGCACGCGCTCGCGGATCATCGCGACCAGCGCGGTGTCGGCCTCCATCTCGCCGTCGCATTCGAGGCCGGGCGCCCGCTCGCGGATCAGGCCCAGCGCCTTGCGCATCTTGAGCGAGGACGGCGTGTCGGCCGCGCCGAAATCCGAATGCGAAAGCAGCGCGATCTTGGGCTCGATGCCGAAGCGCTGGACATGGTGTGCGGCCAGCACCGTCATGTCGGCGATCTCCTCGGCGGTCGGCTCCGACTTCACATGGGTGTCGGCGAGGAAGAATGCGCCCTTGTTGGTGACGATCAGCGTCATCGCCGAGATGTCGCAGACGCCGGGCTGGAGCCCGATGATGTCCTTGATATGCCTCAGCCGCGACAGGAAGCGCCCCTCCAACCCGGCGATCATCGCATCGGCCTCGCCCCGCGCCACCGCCAGCGCCGCGATCACGGTGGTGTTGGTGCGGACGAGCGAGCGCGCCGCCTCCGGCGTGATGCCGCGCCGACCGGCGATCTCCAGGTAGGTCTGGACGTAGTCGCGGTAGCGCGGATCGTCTTCCGGGTTGATCAGTTCGAAATCCGTTCCGGGCCGGATCGACAGGCCGAAGCGCTGGATCCGGCTTTCGACCACGCTGGGCCGGCCGATCAGGATCGGGATCGCCAGCCCTTCCTCGAGCGCGACCTGCGCCGCGCGCAGCACGCGCTCATCCTCGCCCTCGGCATAGATCACGCGCCTGGGGTCGGCCTTCGCCTTGGCGAAGAGCGGCTTCATGATGAAGCCCGAGCGGAAGATGAAGCGCGACAGGTCCTCGCGATAGGCCTCGATGTCGGCCAGCGGCTTGCGGGCGACGCCGGTCGCCATCGCGGCCTCCGCGACGGCGGGCGCGATCCGCAGGATCAGGCGCGGATCGAACGGGTTGGGGATCAGCGAGGTCGCGCCATAGGTGGATGCCTCGCCGCCATAGGCCCGCGCCGCGATGTCGGACGTCGCTTCGCGGGCGAGCGCGGCGATGGCGCGCACCGCCGCGAGCTTCATCGCCTCGTTGATCGTCGTCGCTTGCACGTCGAGCGCGCCGCGGAAGATGTAGGGGAAGCACAGGACGTTGTTGACCTGGTTGGGATAATCCGAGCGCCCGGTGCAGATCATCGCGTCGGGGCGGACGGCGAGCGCGTCCTCCGGCGTGATTTCGGGGTTCGGATTGGCCAGCGCGAGGATCAGCGGCTTCTCGGCCATGCTCTTCGCCATCTCCGGCTTCAGCACGCCCGCCGCCGAGAGACCGAGGAAGACGTCGGCGCCGCCGATCACCTCCGCCAGCGTGCGCGCGTCGGTCTCCTGCGCGTAGATCTCCTTCCAGCGGTCCATCAGCGCGGTGCGTCCCCGGTAGACGACGCCTTCCAGATCGGTGACCCAGATGTTCTGTCGCTGAGCTCCGAGTTCGACCAGCAGGTTGAGGCAGGCGAGCGCGGCCGCGCCGGCGCCGGAGACGACGATCTTCACGTCGCCGATATGCTTCCCGGCGAGGTCGATCCCGTTCAGGATCGCCGCCGAGACGATGATCGCGGTGCCGTGCTGGTCGTCATGGAAGACCGGGATCTTCATCCGGGCCTTCAGCTGCTCTTCGATCTCGAAGCATTCCGGACCCTTGATGTCCTCGAGATTGATGCCGCCGAAGGTCGGCTCCAGTGCGGCGACGACCTCTACGAACTTCTCGATGTTCTTCTGCTCGACCTCGATGTCGAAGCAGTCGATTCCGGCGAACTTCTTGAAAAGGACGGCCTTGCCTTCCATCACCGGCTTGGAGGCGAGCGGGCCGATGTCGCCGAGGCCGAGCACGGCGGTGCCGTTGGTGATGACGGCGACGAGGTTCTGGCGCGAGGTCAGCTCGGCCGCCTGGGAGGGATCGTCGACGATCGCCTCGCACGCGGCCGCGACGCCCGGCGAATAGGCGAGGGCGAGGTCGCGCTGGTTGCCGAGCGGCTTGGTCGCCTGGATCTCGATCTTACCGGGACGCGGAAGACGGTGATAGACGAGCGCGCCCGAGCGCAGATCCGCCGACAAGGTGCTCTTAGCCATCCCCACGCTTCCTTCGCGTCGCCAGTCTCAGAGCATGATGCCGAAAAGTGGGACCCGGTTTTCGGACGACATCATGCGCTGGCTCTGTGCAACGAGGTCGCGCGTTCAGCGCCGGGCGTCAAGCCGCGCGGTCCGCGAAGGTCTTCCGCCCGGCGGAAAAAATCGGTGGTCGGGCTCGTCTGCCGACGCAGGCGGACGCGGAGAGGCAGAGCGTGCAATCTGAACGGCCGATTAACAGGGGAAAATCTCCGAAAAAATAATGATTTCAATGTACTATGGCGGTTTCCGTCTGTCGCCCCCAAGCTCTCCGCAGCCGTCATGGACGGTGGTCCTGGCTGGGAGGTGGTTATGGAACCCGCGCGCTCCGCATTCGACGAGGTCGTCTCGCTGCGACAGGCCAAGGAACTGATCCAGTGCATGGCCCATGAGCAGAGCTTCCTGCTGCTGTCTCCGCCGGGTCTGGGCAAATCCGAGCTGGTCTACGAGGCGGCGCGGGAGGCCGGCCTGCCCTGTCGCTCGCTGCTGGGCACGCAGATCGCACCGGAGGACGTCAGCGGCGTTCCGCGCATCGTCGGGGAGCGCTCCGTGTTCTGCCCGCCGCGCATCCTGCTGCCGGAGAAGCCCGAGCCGTTCTGCCTGTTCCTCGACGAGTTGCCGGCCTGCTCGCCGGACGTCCAGAAGGCGTTCTATTCGCTGCTGCTGGAGCGCAGGCTCGGCGAGCACGCCTTGCCGAAGGGAACCTGGGTGGTCGCGGCCGGCAACCGCCTGCAGGACCGCGCGCTGGTGCGCGCCATGAGTTCGGCGCTGGTCAACCGCGTCACCATCCTGCAGCTGCGCGTCGATGCGGGCGACTGGCTCGCCTGGGCGCAGCGCGCCGGCGTCAGGGCCGAGATCCGCAATTTCATCGCGACGATGCCCGACGCGCTGATGCGGCCCGTGCCGGCCGAGCCGCAGCCCTTCTCGACGCCGCGCGCTTGGACGCTGCTGTCGCGCGCGCTGGATATGGCCGAGAGGGCCGGCGTGCTGACGGCCGAGACGCGGCGCGCGCTCGCCTTCGGGCGGCTCTCGCCCGAGGATGCCGTGGTATTCTGCGCTCTGGCCGAGGACGCGATCGGCGCGATCCGCCCGCTCGGCGAGTATCTCCGCAAGCCCGAGCTTCTGCCCAAGGGCGATGCCGCGCGCTGGTTCGTCCTCGACTGCATCCGCCAGTTCGTGCGCGATGGCAAGGCGCGGGACCTGAAGCCCGTCATGGTGAACCGCTTCCTGCGCAGCCTCTCGCCCGAGCATCAGCTGCTGGTCCTGACCGACATGGTCGAGACATGGGGTGCGCTCGGGGCCGACCGCGCCATGTTCGCGCTGCTTCGGAAGGTGACGGCGGCGTGAGCGCCGCGCCCGATCGCGCGCGCGACGACCGCGCCACCCGCGCCCGCATCCTCAATGGCTTGCGGCTGGTCACCGCGCCGTTTCCGCATCTGGCAGGGCTGGCTGCGGCCGTGCGCGTCGAGATCGACGAGCGCGTGCCGACGATGGGCGTGTTCGCCTCCGGCAGGCTGCTGGCGAATCCGGACTTCACCGCGCGGCTCGACGCCGACGATCTCGCCTTCGTGCTCGCCCATGAACTGCTGCACCTGGCCTTGCGGACGCATGACCGGGCGCGCGGCAGCGCCGCGATCGAGTTCAACTACGCCCATGACTACATCATCAACGACATGCTGCGGCATGCGCTCGGCCGGACGACGATCCCGGCCGGCGGGCTCGACATGGCCGGCGCGCGCGACAGGTCCGCCGAGGAGATCGTGCTGGAAATGCGCCGCTCCGGCCAGTTCATGACGTCGCGGACTCAAGTGTGGGAGGGCAAGGTCGTCAGCGTCGAGCAGGTGCTCGGGGCTGCGCGGCAGGCTCCGCCCGGCGCGATGGGCGACGCGCTCGACGCCGCCCGCGAACGCGAACTTTTCCCCGAGGATGCGGCCGGGCAGGCGGAGCGCTCCCGGGCGATCGCCGATCTCGCGGCGCGCGGTATGGCGCTGGCCAGGGCGATGGGCGCGATGCGCGGACAGGGCGCGGGCGGATCGGAACAGAGCGTGCGAGCGCGGCGCGGCTCTTACGTCACGCCATGGCACGTCGCGCTCCAGACGTGGCTCGAGGGCGCGGCGGTCGGCGAGCGCACTTACACCCGCGCCTCCCGGCGGGGCGCGGAGCAGACCGATCTCGTCACGCCGGGCCGCAAGCGTCATTCCTGGATGCTGTCCATCATCCTCGACACCAGCGCCTCGATGACGGACGAAATCCCGCAGGTTCTCGGCGCCATCGCCGAATTCTGCGACGCGGCCGGCGTCGACGACATCCGCGTCGTTCAATGCGACACGGTCGTCACCTGCGACGAGATGGTCTCGCCGGCCGCGCTCGCCGACTACCGGATCAGCGGCTATGGCGGCAGCGACCTGACGCCGGCGCTGCTCGCTCTGGCCGAGGATGCGCGCGTGAGCGCCGCCATCGTCATCACCGACGGCGACATCGGCTATCCGGCGGAGGCGGTTCCCTATGCCGTGCTCTGGGCGCTGCCCAAACCCTCGGCCTCCTTCCAGCCCTCCTATGGGCGCGTCGTGTCCATGCAGCCGGGAATGTCCTCATGAAAGTCGTTCAGGACCTCGTCGCCTATTTCGATCGCGGCGGACAACTCTCGCGCCGGCAGCTGCGGCGGCTGCTCGACAAGAATTCGATCGCGTCGGACGCGCCGCCGAACATGCATGGGCTCTGCGAGAAGGTCGGCGCGACCTACTACTTCCGCATCACCGGCGTGCTGGAGGGCCAGATCTGGGGCACCGACATCTACAGCGGCGATTCGATCCTTGGCGCGGCGGCCGTGCATATGGGCCTGCTCAAGCCCGGCGAGACGGACGTGTTCCGGGTGGGGGTCGTGACCCCGCCGGAGGCGTTTCCGGGCAGCGAACGCAACGGCGTCACCAGCACGCCCTATGGGCGATACCAGTATGCCTGGGTGCTGTCGGCCATTTGAGCCAAGCGCTCACGCCGCCAGCGCGCCGACGCCGCCATCATGCAGATGGCAGGCCGCGACATGGCCGGGCGCGATCTCCCTCAGCGCCGGAATCTCCGCCTTGCAGCGCGGCCCTGCCTGCGGACAGCGCGGATGGAAATGGCAGCCCGGCGGCGGCTGCAGCGGCGAGGGGATTTCGCCCGAGAGCGGCGCGAAGCGCTTTTTCCGCGAGGCGATGGTCGGGACGTTGGCGAGCAGCGCCTGCGCGTAGGGGTGCTGCGGCCCCCTGAACAACTGGGCTGCCGGTGCGGCCTCGACCACGCGGCCGAGATACATGATCACGACCCGGTCGGAGAGATGGCGGACGACGCCGAGGTCGTGGCTGATGAACAGATAAGTCAGGTCAAGTTCGTCGCGCAGCGTCATGAAAAGATTCAGGACCTGGGCCTGAATCGATACATCAAGCGCGGCCACGCTCTCGTCGCAGACGAGGAACTCCGGCTTCACCGCCAACGCCCGCGCAATGCCGATGCGGGCGCGCTGGCCGCCCGAGAACTGGTGCGGATAGCGCCGCTTATAGACCGGGTCGAGACCGACGCGCGCGAGGATGTCGTCGACGTAATCGTCCTGGCCCCGCTTGTCGGTCAGGCCATGGACGACCGGGGCCTCGCCGACGATGTCGGCCACCCGCATGCGCGGATTGAGCGAGGACATCGGGTCCTGGAAGATCATCTGGATCGCCAGCGTCGCGGCCTTGCGCTCGCCTGCGCTCATCTCGTCTGTGTAGCGCCCGCGCCAGCTGACGCGGCCCTGGCTCGCCTTGTGGATGCCGGCGACGACGCGCCCGAGCGTGGATTTGCCGCAGCCGGATTCGCCGACGAGACCGACGACCTCGCCCGCGTTGATCGCCAGATCGACGCCGTCGACCGCATGCACCACCTGCTCGCGGTAGCCGGCGCCCATCCAGTTGGCGAGTTTCGAGGCGGCGTCGAGCGGCTTGACGAAGCGCTTGGAGACGCCCTCCAGGGTCAGGATCGGGCTCGTCATGCCGCTGCTCCGGCGAGGGTGAGCGGGTGGTGGCAGCGCACGCCGCGTCCGGCGGGAAACGGCGTGACGGGCGGCGCGAGGCCGATGCAGTCGGACTGCGCATGGTCGCAGCGGGGCGCGAAGGCGCAGCCCTGCGGCAGGCGCGCGAGCGACGGCGTCGAGCCCCTGATCTGGGCGAGCGGCTGGCCCGGAAACCCCTCGCTCGGCAGCGAGCCAAGCAGGCCGGCGGTGTAGGGATGCAACGGTGCATCGAGCACCGGATCGACCGCGCCGGTCTCGACGATGCGGCCGGCATACATCACCGCGATGCGGTCGGCGAGGCCGGCGACGACGCCGAGATCATGCGTGATCCAGACCAGCGCCGTGCCGGTCTCGGCGCAGAGGCCCTGCATCTCGGCCAGGATCTGGCTCTGGATCGTCACGTCGAGCGCCGTCGTCGGCTCGTCGCAGATGATCACGGGCGGGCGGTGCAGCAGCGCGATGGCGATGGCGACGCGCTGGCGCATGCCGCCGGAGAACTGGTGCGGATAGGCCGAGAGCCGTTCCTCGGGCGAGGGGATGCCGACCTTGGCCAGCGCATCGCGGGCGCGCTCGCGGGCCGCCTTTGCCGAGACCTTGTCATGGGCGGTGACGGCCTCGATCATCTGCGTGTCGATGCGCAGCACCGGATTCAGCGTCATCATCGGGTCCTGGAAGATCATCGCGACCTCGCGGCCCCGGACCTTGCGGAACTCATCCTCGCCCAGGCCGACGAGTTCGCGGCCGTTCAGCCTGATCGAGCCCTCGACGATGCGGCCAGGCGGGTCGATCAGCCCCATCACCGAGAAGCCGGTGACCGACTTGCCCGAGCCGGACTCGCCGACGAGTCCGAGAACCTCGCCCCGGTTCACATGAAACGAGACGCCGTCGACCGACTTCACCTGCCCGGCGCGGGTGAAGAAATGGGTTTTCAGGTCGGTGACTTCGAGGACGGGGGTGTTCATGCCCTCACTTCTCCAGCCTCGGATTGAGCACGTCCCTCAGCCTGTCGCCGACCAGGTTGATCGAGACGATGGTCAGCAGCAGCGCCAGCCCCGGAAAGACCGAGATCCAGTAGCTGCCGGAGATCATGTACTGGAAGCCGTTGGCGATCAGGACGCCGAGCGAGGGCTCGGTCTGCGGCAGGCCGACGCCAAGGAAGGACAGCGTCGCCTCCAGCGAGATCGCATGCGCCGTCTGCACGGTCGCGATGACGATGACGGGCGCCAGCGTGTTGGGCAGGATGTGGCGGAAGACGGTGCGGGCATGGCTCAGGCCGAGCGACTGGGCCGCCTCGACATACTCCTTGCGCCGCTCGACCAGTGCCGAGCCGCGTACCGTGCGGGCGTAATAGGCCCATTGCACCATGACGAGCGCGATGATGATCTTGTCGACGCCCTTGCCGAGCCCCGCGACCAGAATCAATGCCACCAGCACCGAGGGCAGCGACAATTGCAGATCGACCAGCCGCATGATCGCGCTCTCGACGCGCCCGCCGGCATAGGCCGCGATCAGCCCGACCGTCATGCCGATGGTGGCCGCGATGAGCCCCGAGAACGCCCCGACCATCAGCGAGATGCGCAGGCCGTAGAGGATGCCCGAGAGCAGGTCGCGGCCGACGCCGTCGGAGCCCAGCCACATGGTGAAACCCTCGCCGGATTTCTCGCCCGGCGGCAGGCGCGAATCCATCACGTCGACCGACGACAGATCATAGGGGTTCTGCGGCGCGATCAGCGGGGCGGCCAGCGCCAGCAGCACGATCAGCGTGAAGACGGTAAGGCCGATCAGCGCGACGCGGTCCTCGAGGAAGCTGAGCACGAAGCGCCGCAGTGGGGTCTCTTCCTTCGCGACGGCCGGCGCAGGCTGCAGCGCATTGTGGGCGACGACCTGTTCGGGTGTGAGGATGCCGTCGCTCATGTCGTCGCCTCCGTCAGACGGACGCGCGGATCGAGCGCGGAATAGACCAGATCGACCAGAAGGTTGATCGTCACGAACAGCACAACGACGACCATGACATAGGCGACGATCACGGGCCGATCGAGCCGCGTGATCGCCTCCAGCAGGAGCCGGCCCATGCCCGGCCAGGCGAAGATCGTCTCGGTCACCACCGAGAAGGCGACGAGCGAGCCGAATTCGAGCCCCAGCACGGTGACGATCGGGATCATGATGTTCTTGAGGATATGGACGCCGATGATGCGCCGCTGCGACAGGCCTTTTGCCCGCGCGAACTTGACATAGTCCATCAGCGCGGCCTCGCGCGCGCCGGCCCGCGCCAGCCTTATGACGAGCGAGATCTTGAGCAGAGCGAGGTTCAGCGCCGGCAGCGCGACATGGGCCCAGCCCTGGGCCGAAAGCAGCGAGGTCTCGAAGCCGAGGACAAAGACGGTCGGCCCGCGCCCGGTCGCCGGCAGCCAGCCGAGCCCGACCGCAAAGGTCAGGATCAGCATCAGCCCCACCCAGAAGGTCGGCAGCGAGAAGCCGAGGATCGACAGCGCCATGATGGCGCGCGAGATGCGGCTTTCGGGCTTCAAGCCCGCATAGAGCCCGAGCGGCAGGCCGATGAGGATCGCCATGGCGAGCGCGACGAAGGCGAGCTCCAGAGTGGCGGGCATACGCTGCAGGATCAGCTTGATCGCCGACTCCCCATGCACGAAGGAGCGGCCGAGATCGCCCTGCAGCGCGTTCTTCAGGAAGATCAGGAACTGCTCCCAGATCGGCCGGTCGAGCCCGAGCTGACGGGCCGTCTCCGCGATCTGGTCCTGCGTCATGTCGGGCGAGACCAGCATCCAGATCGGGTCGCCGACGACGTTGACGCCGAAGAAGACGATGACCAGCATCGCGCCGATGACGAAGCTCGATTGCGCCAGCCGGCGCAGGATGAAGGCGAGCATGGCTCACTCCGGGCGAGGCGTGACCTTCAGGAGCGCTCCGTCATCCCGGACAAGCGGCTAAAGCCGCGCCGATCCGGGATGACGGAAACCGCATGGCAAAGGCGGTGTGTCACTCCTTCGTGACGGACGTCGCCAGCGTGTACTCGTCGGTGCGCGCCTGGAACCTGAAGCCCTTGCGCGTCGCCCAGGTGTTGAGCTGGTAGTGCACCGGGATCAGGCCCAGATCCTTCATGCCGACCTCCATCGCCGCCGCCAAAGCGAGATCGCGCTTGGCGTCGTCGACCGTGCGCAGGGCTTCTTCGACCTTGGCGTCGAAGGCCGGGTTGGAGTAGCGGCCGCGATTGGTCGCTCCCATGCCCTTCTGCGGGTTGAAGGTCGCCAGCAGCGCCTTCAGCGAATCCGAGGATTCGCCGGTGCCCGCGCCCCAGCCGACCAGGATGAAGGAAAATTCCGGCAGGTTGCCGGGCGCGCCCTGCGAGGCCCGCGAGAAGAAGTTGCCGGCCGGCAGCGTCTCGACCTCGGTCTCGATGCCGAGCCGCGAGAACATCTGCGCCACCGCCTCGATGATCTTGGTGTCGTTGAGATAGCGGCCATTGGGGCCGTGCATCTTCATCTTGAAGCCGTTGGGGTAGCCGGCCTCGGTCAGGAGCTTCCTGGCGCCGTTGAGGTCGAAGGCGGTCGGTTTCAGGCTCTTCGAGGTGCCGAAGAACTGGTCGGGCAGGAGCTGGCCGGCGGGGATCGCCTCCTTCTCCATGATGCGGTCGACGATGCCGGGACGGTTGATCGCCATCGACAGCGCCTGGCGCACGCGCAGGTCGCGCAGCGGGTTCTTGATCTCCGCGCCGTCCTTGCCCCTGATGAAGGGCGAGACCTCGCGGAAATGGTCCATGTGGAAATAGATCACCCGGTTCGAGACCGTGCTGACCACATTGAGTTTCGGGTCACTCTTGAGCCGCGCGACATCCGAGGTCGGGACGTTCTCGATCACGTCGACATCGCCCGCGAGCAGCGCCGCGACCCGCGTCGGAGCCGAGGTGATGACGCGGAAGCGCGCGCTGGCCCAGGCCGGCTTGGCGCCCCAGTAGCTGTCGTTGCGGTTGAGCACGACGCGGTCGCCCGAGACGTATTCGCCATGCTTGAACGGGCCGGTGCCGCCCGCTGCGCATTTGCCGGCGTTGAACTCCTCGGTCGTGGTGTCCTTGCACTTGGCGGGGATGACCCCGAACGTCGAGAGGTCGGTCGGGACCAGCGGCGCGGGCGTCGCCGTCTTGATGCGGATGGTGTGATCGTCGATCTTGGTCAGTTCCTTGCCGCGGATGTAGGCGTTGAAGCTCGACGGGCTCTTGGGAACGTTTGGCGCGCGCGCGAAGGTCGCGATCACGTCGTCGGCGGTGAAGGGCGAGCCGTCATGGAAGGTGACGTTCTTCCGGAGCTTGAACTCCCAGGTGGTGTCGTCGATCGCCTTCCAGCTCTCGGCCAGCAGCGGGGTAAGCTTCTGCGTCTCGTCCTGCCCGACCAGCGGCTCGTAGATCTGCCGCGCGATCATGTTGTTGGGGGTCAGGTTGTGATAATGCGGGTCCATCGCGCTGAGCTCGGCCGAGATGCCGATGCGCAGCTCCTGCGCGCCGGCGAGACTGGCGCTTGCGAGAATGGGCGCGGCTACCAGCGCAGCCTGCAGCGCGCGCCGCCGAACGGCAGTGATCGTGATCGTCATCGATAACCTCCCAATGGTCGAACGGCCATCTTGAACAAGCGGACCGTGGCTGGCGAGTCGCCGGTTGCCCGGTCTTCTCCTGATCGCCCAGGCTGTGGAGGCTAGTCAGCTTTTCTATGCGTGTAAATTATATTGATCCAGCTATTATATAAGACAATGACATAGATAAATGTGGTCTCCGGATAGTCTCGTCTGCAGGAGGCGGGGTCATGACGAAACCGATCGACGGCGCAGCCGCGCCGAGCCTGCGCGAGCTGGAAATCCTCAGTGCGATGATCGCGACGCGAAAAACGGTCGCGGCGGCGCAGATGCTGTCGATCTCGCAGCCGGCTGTTTCGCGCGCGCTCGCCGCGCTGGAGGCGCGCATGGGCCGAGCCCTGTTCAGCCGGGAGGGTGGCCGGCTGGTTCCGACCGGCGACGCTTTCGCGCTCGAGGCCGAGGCGCAGCCCATCTTCACGGCCATGCACAGGCTGGCGAACTGGCCGCACGGGCAGGCCCATGCATCGGTGCTGAAGATCGCGGCGTCTTCGACGCTGGCGCAATTCATCCTGCCGGGCGTCATCGCCCTGTTCGAGGCGCGCGAAGGCAGCGTCCAGGTGGAGATCGGCACGTCATCAAGCGTGATCGGCCAGGTCGCCGACCGGGCGGCCGATATCGGCCTGGTCGATATCCCGGTCGAGCATCCGGGCGTGAAGGCGCAGGCGATGCGCGAGGCGGTCGCGCATGTGTTGATGCCGAGCGACCATCCGCTCGCCGCGCGGCCATTTCTGGGCCCAAGGGACCTCGCCGACGTGCCGCTGATCGCGGTGCCGCGCCGCTTTCCCGCCCGGATCGAAGCCGATCGCGCCTTCGCCGCCGAAGGGGTGACGCCGCGCATCGTCACCGAGGGCGCGACCGCGATCTTCGTTGCCGAACTGGTGCGCAAGCGCATCGGCCTGGCCCTGCTGAATCCGTTCCCGCTGACGCTGGGCGGGCTGGACGGGTTGACCGCGCGGCGCTTCGTCCCCGCGATTCCCTATCGCACGATGCTGATGTTTCCCTCGGCCGGCCCGATCGTCCCGGCGGCGCGTCTTTTCGCCGATCTGCTGCTGGCGTGGCAGCCCGAGGATGGCCTGACCACGCCGATCCGCTAAGGCGCTGGCCAGGCCGGCTCAGAAGGCCTTGAACGTAATGATCGTGTGGGTGTCGGCGATCTCGGGCACGGACTGCACCTTCTGCGCCACGAAATGCCCGATATCGACGTCTGCCCCGACATGGAACTTGGCCAGGATGTCGTAATTGCCGGCTGTCGAGTAGATTTCCGAGGCGATCTCGCGGTCGGCGAGCTCGCTCGCGACCTCATAGGTCTTGCCGAGCTTGCATTTGATCTCGACGAAGAAGGTCTGCATCGCGGAACTCCGAACCGGTCTCCGTTCTGGATAGAGGCTCAGGCGCCAGAAGATCAAGCGCCGGCGAGCGCGGCCAGTCTTTTGGTCATGCCGCTGTCGGGGTCGGCGAGTCCGGCGACGACCGTGAAGTGGTTGGCCCCGGCGATCTCCTCGTAGCGCGTCTGGACGCCCTCCAGCCCCCAGACATCGACGAGCCGGCGGCTCTGCTTGAGATATTCCTCGCTCTCGCGGTCGCCGACGACGGCGTCCATGACGAGCCGGGACGGCGCGGGCCAGAACAGCGGGCTCTCGCGCTCGGCCGCCTCGAAGGAGAGGCGAAGCGCCGTGTTGACGCTCGTCTCGGTCAGGGGCTTGAGGTTGTAGATCCCCGAAATGCCATAGGCCGCGGGCACGAGCTGGTCCGGCAATTCCGGATCGACGTTCTTCCAGTCGGTCGCCAGCAGGCAGGCGGCGAGATGGCCGCCCGCGGAATGCCCGGACGCGACGACGGGCCGCTTGAAGCGATGCCACAAGGCCGCCGCCGCCTGCTGCAGCTCCCAGACGATATGGCCGAGTTCGACCTGCGGGCACAGATCGTAGCCGGCGACCGCGACGGGCAGGCCGCGTCGGTTCACGCCCCGCGCCATATGCGAGAAGAAGCTGCGGTCGAGCCCCTGCCAGTAGCCGCCATGGATGAACAGCACGATGGCCTCGCCCCTGATCGCGTCGGGCTTGAACAGGTCGTAGCGCTGGCGGTCGCTCTCGCCGTAGCTGACGCCGAGTTCGCAGAAGGCGGCCTCGCGATAGGCGGCGGCGTCCGCAGCCCAGCCGGCGATGATGGCGGGATGCTCCGGCACGCGGGCGCGGTTGTTGTACTCGGTCTCGTAATCGGGCGAGGTCTGCGATTCTGGCTGCATCGGGTCTTTCGGATTTGGCGGAGGGAGGCGGGCAAACAGCCTTCCCATCACAGATGCAGCCATTTTGCGCCATCGCTTTTGACAGGTCGAGCGCCAAACGCCACAAGGCGGCCCTTCCGACGAGGCCGTCGCAAGCTTGGAGAGCACGATGGACAATCCCGTTCTGGCCGAAGTCCTGCGCGGCGACGTGGTCGAATCGCGCCATCGCGGGGCGGCCATCGTGGTCGATGCCGATGGCGGCGTGGTTCTCTCTCTCGGCGATGTCGAGCGGCCGGTGTTTCCGCGCTCGGCGGTGAAAGCGCTGCAGGCGCTGCCGCTGTTCGAGAGCGGCGCGGCCGACCGTTTTGGCCTGAGCGAGCCCGAGATCGCGCTCGCCGTGGCCTCGCATTCCGGCGAGCCGGCCCATGCCGAGGCGTCGCTGTCGATGCTCAGGAAGGCCGGGCGCGACGCCGGCTGCCTCGAATGCGGGGCGCATTGGCCGATGAACGAGGCCGCCGCGCGCGCCATGGCCAAGTCCGGGGCCGAACCGAGCGCGCTCAACAACAACTGCTCGGGCAAGCATGCCGGCTTCGTCTGCCTCGCCTGCGGGCTCGACGAGGACCCGTCGGGCTATGTCAAGGCGGGCCATGCCGTGCAGCAGGCGGTGCGCGGCGCTCTGGAGGATGTCACAGGCGCGGCCCATCTCGCGGAGCGCTCCGGCATCGACGGCTGCTCGATCCCGACATACGCCGTGCCGCTGACGGCGCTGGCGCTGGGTTTCGCGCGGTTCGGCACCGGCCATGGCCTTGGCCCGGAGCGCGCCAAAGCGGCCGCCCGCATCCGCCAGGCTGTCGCCGCCCATCCGTTCATGGTCGCAGGCACCAGCCGCTTCGACACCCGCGCCATGGACCTGCTGGGGGCGCGCGCTTTCATCAAGACTGGGGCGGAGGGCGTCTATTGCGGCGCGCTGCCCGAACTCGGCTACGGCATCGCGCTGAAATGCGACGATGGCGCGGGGCGTGCGGCGGAAGTCGTGATGGGCGCGCTTATCGCGCGCTTTCTGCCGCTGGACGAGGCGGAAGGGGCTGCGTTCGCGCCGCTGCGGCAGAGCGTTCTGACCAACTGGAACGGCATCGAGGTGGGACGGGTGAGGGCGGCGCAGCTTTGACGATTGAAAGGTTCCGCGTTACCTTTCGACGCGAAGGAGATCGCCATGCCACGTCCCGCGATCAAGGATGGACTGAGCAAGCAGGCCCGCTACCGGGCGGCCAAGAAGGCTGCGGGGCTGAAGGAGGTGCGGATATGGACGTTCGATACGAACGATCCGGTATTCATGGCTCAGTTAAAGCGCGAGATGGAGGCGATGAGGAACGACCCCGACGAGATAGCGATTGGAAAATTCATTGAGGCCGTGGCCGAGTTGCCGGCCGACGATGAATGAAACGCGGCGATCTGATTACGATTGCGGTTCAAGGCGACTTCGGTAAACCTCGGCCCGCCGTCGTCATTCAGAACGATCTGGCCAATGCGACGCCTCGAGTGTTGGTCTGTCCATTGACCAGCATGGCGTCCGACATGTCGGCTCTGCGGTTTGCGATCGCTCCGAGCGTGCAGAATGGACTGCGAGAACGATCCTTTGTTATGCTAAGCAACATAGTAGCCGCGCCGCGATCGAAATGTGGTCGCGTGTTTGGCTCGCTTTCGCACGATCAGATGCTGCAAATCAACGAACGTCTGGTCTTCATCCTTGGCCTCGCCCGCTGATCCTCACCCCACCGCGTTGTTTTCGACCCTGACGCCGGCCGCGCGCTGATCGGCCGCTTTCGTCAGGTCGCCGGTCACGACCTTGCCATACTCCGTCCCGACCACGGCTCCCTTGCTCGCCTCGGCGATGACGTTGTTGGCGATGAGCGCGTTGCGCTCCTTGGGCACGAGCGAGACCGAAATGCCGATCCCGGTCTTGCGGACCATGTTGCCGGTGGCGACGAGGTTTCGCATGCCCCAGGACCAGCCGAGCGAGATGCCGATCTCGCTGGCGTTCTCGATGACGTTGCCGGTCACGGCTGCTTCCGCCTCGACATGCACCCCCATGCCGCCGATCAACTCTTTGCCCTTGGGAGCAAAACCCTTCTGGGCGTTGCGGATGATGTTGTTGGCGAAGACGCTGAGCCGTCCGCCATGATCGAGATTGGTGATGTTGGCGCCTTGAGCGCAGTCCTCGACGAGGTTGTTCGCGATGATCGCGCCCTCGAAGGCGAATTCCGAATAGAGCCCGACCTCGCCGCAGCGCCGGCCCTGATTGCCGATGATCTGCACGCCCGAGCCCGAATTGTTGCGGATGAAGGTCAGCGCGCAGTCGCGCAGGCTGTTGCCCTCGATGATGACGCCGCCGGCCTTGTAGAGGCTGATGCCGTTGCCGTTGGGCCCGTCGCCGCCGGCATCCGAACGGATGCGGTTGATCCGGTTGCCGCGCACGATCGATTGGTCGTCGCCCGGCTGGCTGCGCCAGAGCTGGATGCCGTTGTTGCCGCAATCCTCGACCTGGTTGGCCTCGATCGAAAGCCCGCGCGAATCGAGCGAGAACAGGGCCGACTCGCGCATGCCGCGGAAACGGCTCTGGCGGACGCTTCCGGCGGTGCGGTTGAGCATCAGGCCGACCGAGCCGGCGTTGCCGAATTCGCAGTCCTGGACAGCGAAATCCAGCACCTCGTCGGCGACCAGCAGGCCGTTGCGCTGGCCGGGGCGGATGTCGAGCCCGTCCAGAACGATGCCCGACAGCGCGGCGCGCCTGATCCGCCTTGCGAGCAGCATCGGCCCGGCCCGCGCGGCGATGAAATGGCTTGCGCCCGGAACGCCCAGCAGCCGCGCGCCGTCCGGCAGAACGACATCGGCGATGCGATAGCGCCCCGGCGGCACGATCAGCGGCGCGTTGCGCCTGGCGGCCTCGATCAGCGCGTTCTGAAGAGTGCGCGACTGATCGTCGGCCGAGCCGGGGCGCAAGCCGAGCGTCGTCGCGTCGAGGCCGAACTGGCCTAGCGGAACGGGGGCGGCGGTGCGAGGTGCGGTTTGCGCGCCGGCGCGGGCCGCCGACAGCGAGGCTGCCCCGAAAACTGCCGTTGCCAGCAAGGCACGTCTCGAAAGTGACATGGCATTCTCCTCCGGCCTGCCGGCTTCAATCGGCATGCCAGCGGCACTGTGCCATTCTGGAGCGGATGCATCGGCTGTCTTGCGCCGACGCTGTCGAGGCCGTTGTGCTCAGGCGCGTTTGCAATGCTAAAACACGAGAGCAATGTTCCAGAGTGGAGGCAGGACCGATGGGCCATATCGCCAGGCATAGCGTCACATTGTCGGCCGAGCTTTCGACAGCGGTCGAGGAGGCCGTGGCTTCGGGCGAGTATCCGTCGGTCGATGCGGTGGTCGGCGAAGCGCTCGCCCGCTGGAAGGAAGAGCGCGCGCTGTTCGGCTACACGATCGAGGAGTTGCGCGCGCTGGCGCAGCAGGGGATCGAAAGCGGGCCGGCGGTCGATGGTGAGGCAGCCCTTGACCGGATCAAGGCCAGATATCGCGCGGATGCGGCCAGCGACGCCAAATGAAATGGCGGCTTGCACCGCAGGCAGAGCGCGACATCGTCGGCATCGCCGACTATATTGCACTGAACAGTCCACGGGCCGCCAATGATCTGGTCGAACGTTTCCGGCAACGCTGGCGTCTTTTGACGACCCAGCCCTATTCCGGCCCGGCACGACCGGATATCGCGCCCGACATCCGGCATCTCGTCATCGGCTCTTACCTGACGCTCTACCGCGTCACCCCCGACCACATCGAAATCCTGCGTGTCCTGCATGGCCGGCGCAACATCGGCGAAGGCGAGCCGCTTCAGGGCGATTGATCAGGCCCAATGCCGCCCGCTGCGCGCGAGATCGCGTCCGATCGCGGCGAGGGCGGTTCCGAGGTTACCCGCGCCCGGCCGGAACGAGCGCGTTCGCGCCAGCGGTCGCGAGCCCGGCGACGGCCGCAGCCACGGCACATGGATGAAGGTCACCGGCGCGCCGTCCCGGGCCATCTGTTCGAGCGCCGCCGCATAGCAGGCGTCGCAGAGATAGCGGCCGGCCGAGGCCGAGAGGCGGGTGCGGATGCCATTGGACCGCAGCGCCGCCAGCGCTCCCGCCGGATTGCCGCTCGTGCGCGAGGGCAGGGCGCTTCGCTTTGCCGGGGCATCCGTCGGCGTCGCCCCCGTCGCATCGGGATGGAGGCGGCTGGCATGGCCGCGCCCGAACAGTTCGACCCTGACGAAACGGGCCCGCGCGGCCAGACCCAGCATCAGAACGGCCTTCGGCCGGGTTCGCTCCAGATGGTCGTTGAGAGCCGGCAGGCCGACGCCGTAGCTGGTTTCCATCACCAGCAGGTCGGCCTTCAACCCGGAGTTGGCCAGGCGCCTGGCGACGCCGCGTGCGAGCTCCGTTGTCGGGTTGACCCTGACACGAGGAAAGGGACCGAAGCCGGTGATCAGGATGTCCGGCCGTTGTCCCGTCATAGCCCCAGCGCTCGAGCGATCTCTTCGGCGGCGACCGTCGCGGCGAGTTCGCCCTTCGCCACCGCCGCTTCCAGCGCCGGCGCGCGCGCCTTCAGCGCGGGGTCGTGGCGCAGCTTCGCCTGCAGCCTGTCCTCGACCATCGCCCACATCCATTTCACATCCTGCCGGCGGCGCTTCTCGACTATCAGCCCCTTGGCCTCGTGGCGCGCGCGATGATCCTCGATCATGGCCCACATCGCGTCGAGTCCATCCCCGGTGAGTCCGGAGATGGTCACGGCAGGCGTGGTCCAGAGCGGCGAGGCGGGAGCCAGGATGTGCAGCGCCGCCTGATATTGCGCGGCCGCCGCGCGCGCCGCCGTCGCGCCTGCGCCGTCGGCCTTGTTGACCGCGATCATGTCGGCGAGTTCGACGATGCCCTTCTTGATGCCCTGCAACTCGTCGCCGGCATTGGGCAGCATCAGCACGAGGAAGAAGTCGGTCAGATCGGCCACCGCCGTCTCTGACTGGCCGACCCCGACCGTCTCGACCAGGATCACGTCGAAGCCTGCCGCCTCGCAGAGCAGCATCGTCTCGCGCGTCCGGGCCGCGACGCCGCCGAGCGTCCCCGAGGAAGGCGAGGGCCGGATATAGGCGTCGGGATCGACCGCCAGCCGCGCCATCCGCGTCTTGTCGCCGAGGATCGAACCTCCAGTGCGGCTCGATGACGGATCGACCGCCAGCACCGCGACCTTGTGGCCCCTGCCCGTGAGATAGGCGCCGAGCGCATCGATCGTCGTCGACTTGCCGACGCCAGGCACCCCGGTGATGCCGACGCGGATCGCGCCGCCGGTATGGGGCAGCAGCGTCTGGATCAGCGCGCTCGCCTGGTCGCGATGGTCGGCGCGTCGCGATTCCGCCAGCGTGATGGCTCGCGCCAGCGCGGCCCGCTCCCCGGCAAGGACGGCGTCTGCGAGGCTGGAAGGTGCGGCGTGCGCGGACATCAGCGGGCAGTAGCAAGCCTGCGGCCGCCGCGACAAGTGCAACCTGTCGTCGTCACTGTGTCATGCTTGCATCTTGATGATCCGCCGGTTTGGTGAGAGCAGTTTCGTCATGATGCGTGCGGCCGGCCGGTTTCGTTTCGTGGTGTTGGCGTTGCTGGCTCCGCTGCTTCTGGCGGCCTGCGGCGGACCGCCGCGCACGCTCGTCCTCTCGGCCGCCAAGCCCGACGATATCGCCGGCACCGTCAGGGTGTTCGTCGCCACGACGCGCGAGGCCGCCGATCAGCCCCAATACTTCACCGGCGAGCGCGGCCCCAGGCTCGCCTTCGCCAAGCTCGACATCACCGTGCCGCGCGCCCACAAGCCCGGCGAACTGGAATTACCGGGCTCCGGCGGGCAGACCGTGCCGGGACAGCATTTCGCCGTCGCTTCGGTGCAGCCTCTCGCGCTGCCCGAGACGCTGCTCGCGGTCCGGCGGGAAATTCAGAAGAGGCCGGCCTCGGAGCGGGACGTGCTGGTCTTCGTCCATGGCTACAACACCAACTTCGCCGATGCGGCCTATCGTTTCGCCCAGATCGTCCATGACGCGGGCTTTAAGGGGGTGGCGGTGCTGTTCACCTGGCCCTCGCGCGGCCAACTGCTGCAGTACCCCTACGACCGCGAAAGCGCGATGTATTCGCGCGATTTCCTCGAGCTCAACCTGCGCGCCATCTCGCGCGACCTCGGCACGACCCGCATCGACGTGCTGGCGCATTCGATGGGCACCTTCCTGACGCTGGAGGCGCTGCGGCAGGCATCGATCCGGGGCGACGGCAATTTCGGCGGCAAGCTGCGCGACGTCATGCTGGCCGCGCCCGATGTCGATCTCGACGTGTTCAGGACGCAGATGCGACAGATCAAGCGCCCGGTCACGGTCTTCGTCTCCGCCGACGACCGCGCGCTCGCCTTCTCCCGGCGTTTCGCCGGCGACAAGACGCGGCTGGGCGCGATCTCGGCCAAGGACGCCGACATCGTCGCGGAGCTCGAAAAGGGAGGGGCGACGATCATCGACCTTTCGGAGATTTCCAGCAGCGACCGTCTCAACCACGCGAAATTCGCGGCCTCGCCCAGAGTCGTGCAGATGATCGGCCGCAGGCTGCAGGCGGATGGCGGCATAGCCACCGCCGGCCCCGGTGTGGGCGACAAGCTCGGCGATATCGCCAGCGGGCTCGTCGGGACCGTGGGTTCGACGGTCGATCTCGTGGTGACCGCCCCTGCCGCCGCCATCGGCCGGTAGAACCATCGCCGCAATCTGGCCGCGTTAGTTTGCCCTTAAGGCGGTGCTGGCCAACTCGGCCGTTCCCACATCTCCGGACAGGTTCCGCCCATGCCAGATTCCCGGCACGCAGCCCTTTGCCGACGCTCGGTGCTGTTTGCGCTGCTGTCGACGACGCTGGCTGCCTGCGCGCAGACGGAAGCCGCCGTCTCGCCTTTCTCCGAGCCGACGCGCGCCGACGCCTCGGCGCTCGGCAAGGACCCGGCGCTGCTGGTGGCGACGACCCGCAAACCCGCCGGCGACAGCCGCCCGCCGTTTTTCGGACGCGAACGCGGGGAGGGATTGAGCTTCGCCGAGGCGCGGCTGTCTCCGCCGGGGCGGGGAATTTCCGGGCGGGTGTCCTCAGCTGTCAGCGGCGACTGGGCCGTGCAGGGGTTGGAGAAGCGCACCTCGTCGGCCCCGGCGCTGCGCCTGGCCGAGGCCGCGACCGGCCGCGACGTGCTGCTCTATGTCCATGGCTACAACGAGACCTTCGAATCGGCGGCGCGCAGCGCAGGCCAGCTTTCGCATGCGCTGGAATTCCAGGGCAGGACCGCGCTGTTCGCCTGGCCCTCGGGCGGCGGGCTGCTGGACTATGCCTATGACCGCGAGAGCGCGCTCTGGTCGCGCGACGGCTTCGTCCAGTCGCTGCGGGCGCTGGTCAACAACCCCACGGTCGGCCGCATTCACATCGTCGCCCATTCGATGGGCACCTTCCTGACGCTGGAGGCCTTGCGCGAATTGCGGCTTGAAACCGATGTCTCGGCCCGGATCGGCTCTGTCGTCTTCGCCTCGCCCGATATCGACATCGACGCCTTCGAGCAGACCGTCTCGAAGCTCGGACCGCTCGCGCGCCGGATGACGCTGATCATCGACCCCGGCGACCGGGCGCTCGCCGTCTCGGCGCGAATCGCCGGCGGCGTGGCCCGCGCCGGCGCGGCCGACCGCGCCAGGCTGGAGGCGCTGGGCGTGCGCGTCGCCGATACCTCCGGGCGCGGCTGGAGCATGCTGCGGCACGACCTCTTCCTCTCCGACAGCGAGGTGACGCAGGTGGTGCGCCGTGCGATGGACCGCGCCGGGGCCTGAACAGGTTACAAGGGCGGCAGGCCGTTGCGCTTCTTGATGACGGCGAGCGCGAAATTCGATTCGACCGACTGGATGCATTTGAGCCGGGTGACCTTCAGTTTCAGGAAGCGCTCATAGCCCTCGATGCCGTCGGTCAGCACGCGCAGGTGATAATCCTGGCTGCCGGTCATCAGGTAGCATTCGGTGACCTCGGGCCAGCTTTCGACCGCCTTCTCGAATTCGGCGATGTTCTCCTGCGTCTGCTGCGACAGGCGCACCGAGACGAAGACGCTGAAGGGCAGGCCATAGGCCTTCGCGTCGACGATCGCGGCATAGCCCCGGATGACCCCGGTCTCCTC